>Ga0153916_10000861_pt1 | contig 21105 bp, 12 predicted proteins | sample Opewatmetagenome_FD_109642 | JGI IMG/M metagenome (GOLD analysis project Ga0153916, IMG submission 109642) | Freshwater wetland microbial communities from Ohio, USA - Open water 3 Core 3 Depth 4 metaG | ecosystem: Environmental > Aquatic > Freshwater > Wetlands | place: USA: Ohio, Lake Erie...
GCATTAAAGGAATCTGATGCATATCCGGCGATGGCCGAGCGAGGTTACGGATGGGAAAAGCTCATTAGTGAGATGTTCTGCCAGGAATATTGGGCGGAACGTGGTTTAGAGACACATATCGCCCGATTTCACAATGTTTATGGCCCGAATGGCACCTGGTTTGGTGGCCGAGAAAAAGCGCCCGCAGCACTATGTCGGAAGGTTATCCATGCAAAGGATACAGGAAAATTGGAAATTGAAATATGGGGGGATGGCACCCGGACGCGAAGTTTCATGTATATTGATGATTGCACGTATGGGATTGACCTAATTACTCACTGTGATCAACTGATTGCCACTCCTATTAATCTTGGAACCAGTGAATTAGTTTCTATCAATCAGCTTGTGGATTATATCGAAGATATTGGAGGAGTGAAATTAAACCGCAAATATATTCTTGATGCTCCCCTTGGTGTTGCAGGACGGAATAGTGACAATACCTTTATTCAGCAGGTACTCAAATGGGAACCAAGCACCCCATTGAAGAATGGGTTGCGATCAACATATGCCTGGATTGAGCAACAATATTATGATCAAAAAGCTGGAAAAAAGGTTGTTACTGATAGTATTTAACTATGAGCAACAAGGATAGATGATGATACCTCGGTACGCTCCTACTTATAACTATGCTGATTTATTCCATAGTTTGATGGGCGATAACGGAAATAAATCACGAGATGAACTCAGTATAAGACTTTCGGATCTTTTCCAGGTAAAGTATGTATATCTAACACAAAGTGCTCGTGTTGCGCTTTATGCAATTTTAAAAGCCTATAATCGACCAGGTCGGGTATTAATGCCCGCTTACAATTGTATTGTCGTCCCCGAGGCAGTTCATTACGCTGGATATCAACCCGAATTTATTGATATTAATCCTGCTACGCTAAATGTTGCACCTGAAGTCTTGGAAAAAGCGATCACATCAGATACTACTGTTGTCCTCGCAACCCACTTATTTGGTATTCCTTGTAATTTGGAAGAAACCCTGAGGATTTTCAAGCATCGTGACATTCTTATCATCGAGGATGCAGCTCCAGCACTGGGAGCGGAATACAACGGAAAGATGGTAGGTAGTTTTGGAGATGCTTCAGTGATCAGCTTCCAGTCGACGAAGGTTATTTCTGGGGAGGTCGGAGGTGCACTGATAACCAATAACGATGAGCTGGCAGGAAAAATAAATAAAATACTATCACCCGCGGAGGAAAGAGGAAACTCTTTGTACCTATTCTTAAAATCAGTTGCATATAAGACCGCACTTACCCCTGCGTTGTATGCAGCCCTCCGTAATGGATATGCTTTGCTTCGGAAAGAATCGATGTATGAAGTTGTTCCGGCTACCATAGAGCAGCCAGCGGGATATGTATCCTGCATGCCTACCTACGCAAGTGCCTTAATCCATCGACAAATCGACCGTTTAGAGTGGAACCTGGATCGAAGAAGAAAGATAGCCAAGATATATCGCGAACAATTGGCAAACCATGCTGGTTGGCTTCTGCCAGAGATTCCAGAGTCTGCTTCACCATCCTGGATTCAATTCCCGATGATATGTGATGATAAACTAGCATTCTATAAATATATGCAATCTCAAGGTGTGGATGTAAGCTGGACTTATAAATATTCGTGTGCGGAGAGTTTTGGATTTAATAATTGTCCATACACTCAACAAGCTGCGAAAAAGATTGTTAGCTTACCTACTACTCCATTTATTACTGATCGACAGGCTTATCAGATTTGTCACAAAGCACTAGAATTTTCACCACATTAATGTTATTTCCCCAATAGAAAGGAGAAACCGTGAATGGAGCAACAACACGATCAAACAAAATGTCAAATTGCTTGCCTCCCAGATTTTTTTACAGGATATGCACCGATACCCCCTGAATCCTTAATGAGGAAATTGAGACTCTTTATTCGCAGGAATATGAATTCATGGCAAGTTCGGTTATTTAAATCGAAAACCGGTAAATTCATCGATAAAATTTTTTCCGTTTTTAAACCACATAAAGCAACCCTCACAGATGAAATACTTGAAGAAAAACCAAAGATCAATACTGGTGATATGGTTCGTGTACGCTCTGAAGCTGAGATTATGGCTACACTTAATGCTTGGGGCCAGTTGAAAGGTTGTATGTTGATGCCAGATATGCTTCCATATTGTGGCACAGTTCACCGTGTGCACCGCCGGATGGAGAGGTTCGTTGATGAGCGGGATTATTATGTAAAAAAAACCAATGGGATCATCCTTTTAGAAGGATTACATTGCCAGGGAACATCTGATTATGGACGGTGTGATCGATCTTGTTTTTACTTTTGGCGGGAAGAATGGTTGGAAAAAATCGAAAACATGGATTTTGTACCCAATTTTCCCAAATGAAGGTTGTTAATATCTTGTTGATGTGGATAATTTGAAAAAGCTCATTTCAGTGAGACAGGAGCAGTTACCATGAACGTAGAGCAATTTGCAGAATGGTATCGACGGCAAGGACATCATGTCATTCATACTGCGAGTAGTTACTGGTTTGATGCTGCCCCAAGGGTTTATCAGGCTTTTCCTTTTGGTTGGTTAATTGCACCATCAGGAAAAGAGCTTCGAGACATGATGCTGAAGTATGGAATTTTATCCATGCGCTATTCGACGCCTCTAGAAGCTTCTGACGGTAAGGTCAGCTATCATGTCACGTTAAGCAATCCCTACAATTTAGACTTACTACGCAGTCAGGCGCGTAATGCAGTCAAGCGAGGGTTAACCAAATGTGTCGTGGATCGTGTACCTTTTGAAAGAGTCGCCGAAGAGGGATGGAATTTACAGCGTGACACTCTTGATCGACAGGGACGTTTAGATAGTATGACTAAAGAGGATTGGAAACGGATATGCCTCTCAGCTGTTGGACTAGAGGGATTTGAGGCTTGGGCAGCTGTTGTGGACGGTGAGCTAGCAGCTTCAATCATAATTTGTCGAATAGACGATACGTTTTATGTACCTTATGCTTTCTCTCACCGACAGTATCTTGACTTGTATGTCAACAATGCACTCTTTTATTCTGTAAGTTGCAACTTGCTAGCAAGGGAAGGTATAAACGGAATCTTCTTCACCGTCCAATCATTGGATGCCCCAAAGAGTGTTGATGATTTTAAGTTCCGCATGGGATTCAACGCCAAGATTGTGCGTCAGCGAGTAGTTTTTAATCCTTTACTCGATCCTTTTATTACTAACACGACCCACAGGGTAGTGACCACATTATTCAAACGCTATCCAGAAAAAACTTTATTGGCTAAGGTTGAAGGTATGACCCGTTTTTACTTGCACGGAAAATTGCCCTTGAACCAACAGGAATGGCCGGATTGCGTGGCACAGTTCAAGCCCGTTTCTCATGTTGACCAACCTTTAGAACCTTATCTACAGATCAACAATCCCAGCAACATCCCATCCTCTGCAGGGGGTGACGATGGAAAACCTTAATGATTGGAAGAAATCCCTTAAACATCAGTAATTAATTCCTGACACAATTTTAGGATAGTCATTGTTGTTACTAAGATCATACTCTACCAGCTCAATCCGGAGGAATTAAGGTTACTATATGCAAGAACCATCAAAATTCTGGCAAGACAAACGTGTTCTCGTCACGGGGGCTGGAGGTTTCATAGGCAGCCACCTTGTGGAATCACTAGTGAGTTCGGGTGCGAAAGTTAGAGCTTTCGTGCGTTATAACTCTAGAGGCGACCCCGGACTTCTCTCTATGCTACCCACAGAAATCCTAGATAAACTGCAAATTATAGCGGGCGATCTGAGGGATTTACCAGCTTTATTGACCGCCTCACGCGATGTAGAATTAGTCTTTCACCTTGGCGCGCTAATCGCCATACCATACTCCTATAAACATCCAGCAGAGGTCGTGGAATCTAATGTAATGGGCACACTGAATGTACTGCTGGCAAGTCGAGAAAATAGAGTTGCACGTATTGTACATACTTCCAGCAGTGAGGTTTATGGATCTGCGGTCAGAGTACCGATCGATGAAACTCATCCCTTACAAGGGCAATCTCCTTACTCAGCAAGCAAAATTGGAGCTGATAAATTAGCTGAGAGCTTTTTTTGTGCTTACGATCTACCGGTTGTTACTATACGTCCCTTTAATACCTACGGTCCGCGTCAGTCTGCCAGAGCAGTAATTCCTGCGATCATCATACAGGCACTGAATCAAAATAAAGTACATTTGGGTAACCTTGAAGCATATCGTGATTTTACCTATGTGTCAGATACTGTTGAAGGTTTCAGGTGTGCAGCTCAAACGACCGGCATTGAAGGTAAAACGATTAACCTAGGTGTTGGCACTGAAATTCGGATCATGGAATTAGCTAATGAGATAATTTCAATACTTGGCAAACCTGTAGAAATCGAAGTGGAATCAGTGCGTTTGCGCCCTCCTAAGAGTGAAGTGACGCGATTATTGTCAGATAATAGGCTTGCACGTGAGCTATTGGGTTGGACGCCTCTGGTGAGCTTTCGAGAAGGCCTCTCCAAAACGATTGAATGGATATCTGGGCATATGCAGTATTATCATTCGACGCAATATCAGATCTAGCAATAAATATTTATCATTAGGTCATGGGATGTGCGTGAAAAATGATCAAATCAATATTCGAACTAGTATTTACTAGCTTCTATATATAAAATGATAGGTTAGAAAATTAGATATTTATCACCTCGGTTAAAACCATACTTAATTAATAAATTAATATATAATTAATTAGTGGGTAGGAATTTTATTTTAGAATGTCAGACGTGCAAATATTGAATGTTAAATAATTAGAATGTTAAACTTGAGGAGGAATTTGTGAAGACTAATCGTTTACGAACTTATCCAATAGGATTTTATTTGTGGCTTGGGCTCCTTCTTTCGCTGCTAGTAATTGGAGTCGCTTCTGCTCAAGACCAACCTCCGTTTATTGGTTTGGTGCATGAAATGGAGGCTGAAAAAACCAATTTATCAAACCCCGTCGGTATGGTATTTTCATCGCAAGCCAACATATTCCATGTGGTTGAATCTCGAGGAAATAATAATATTTTATCGGATATTGTTGTTATAAAAAATATTTCTGCTTTTGGACGCAATGAGGGGTCAACCTCGATCAAGATTGGAATTGACAATCCGATCAATATGGCTATGGACAATAAATTCGGTCGCTTGTTAATCTACAAGGCTTCTAGCCATCAATTAATTGAAGTATATGAAGATTCTAAAGGTGATCTGGATCCGAATACACTAACTGTCAATGACGTAAGCTATTTTGGTTTACAAGACGCTCAGGGGATGGCGTTCGATCCAATGAATGGATACCTATATTTTCTAGATGCAGTGGGTCCTCGACTTGTTCGCATCAACGTACAACCTGACGGTAGTTTCACAAATGCGACTATTGACGAAGTGAATTTGTCATGGGCTGGTACGATAGGTCTCCACGGTGTCGCCTTTGACCCGACCACAGGCAATTTTCATGCAGTCAGCCCTGGCGAACAAAGTCTGTATGAATTTACCAATAACGGCGAGGTGGTCGCGATCCGCGACCTATCTGAATTTAACCTATCCAATCCGCAGAGTATCATCTTTGCTCCAAGTGGTGACCAGACAGACGATCCCATGGAATCGAGTCTCTATCTAGCGGACAGCAGTACTCCCATAAACTCACAAAACGAATTCTATTCAGCCGATACGAATACGACTGGGCTTTCTGAGGGAAAGATCGTAGAGTTATCGCTGGTTCAACCTTTAGATCAAATTAACGCTGATTTTACGTCTGCGTTGGTTAAAACGACTGATACGGCTGCCTTCTCGCCGCCCAGTCCGGACCCCACAGGACTGACTTATCTGAGCTCAAGCAATAGACTCCTAATAAGCGATGCAGATGTGGAAGAGACGAAGCTAGGTATCACCCACTTCATGGGTGTAAATCTTTGGGAGGTGTCTTTGGCTGGAACCGTCATGCGAACAACAAATATTTCCATGGTCCCACCTACTAATGTTCCCATGACAAATGAACCTACGGGAGTCGCCTGGAATCCTGGCAATGGACATTACTATTTTACAGATGATCATGGCCCTGTAGTATTTGATTTAAATCCAGGGATCGATGGATTAATCGGTACTGCCGATGACAGTTGGACCAGTTTTTCATTGATTGCGGAGAATGGAGATCCTGAAGGAATCACTTATGATACCTGGCATGACCGGCTATTTGTGATTGACGGAGCCAACCTGGAGATATATCAATATACACTGACCGGTATTCCGGTCAATCAGTTTGATGTTGAGATACTCGGTGTATTGGATCCAGAGAGCGTTGAATTTAATTCAATTAGCAGCACGTTGTTTATTCTTAGCAATTTAAGTCACAAGGTGATCACAGAAACAGATCTCAGTGGTAATTTATTGCAAACAATAGATATTTCAGCCAGTTTATGTATGGACCCATCTGGTTTAGCTTATGCCCCGGCCAGTGGTGGATCAGAAATGCATTTTTATATCGTAGATCGCAGGGTCGATAATGATACTAATCCGAATGAAATCGATGGGAAAATGTATGAAATGACAGCTCCGGTAGCTATTCCACCTGCAAATACACCTCCTGTTGTCAATGCTGGTCCAGACCAATATATCACTTTTGGAAACACTGCCTCACTGAGTGGTAGTGCAAACGATGAAGGATTGCCAAGTCTAATGACCACGCTGTGGAGTGCTGAAAGTGGACCCGGTACCGTCATTTTCGCAGACCCGGCTCTATTGAGTACTACAGCAAGTTTTTCTCTGCCAGGAACCTATGTCCTTCGATTGACTGCCTATGACGGTGAGTTTTATTCCTACAATGAGATTAATATCTTCGTCACAAGTGTTGGAGGCTCGTCAATCTTCGAAGTAAGAGTTGTAAATAGTAGTGATGATGCTGAGGAATATATTTCGGGCATAGTTGATTTGGTCAGTCCTGATCTTGAATTAGTATTTGATACCGGAAATCAAACTGTGGGATTGCGTTTCGCTGGGATAAATCTCCCCAAGAATGCCCTAATTAATAATGCTTATATTCAATTTCAAACAGATGAGGTGAACACAGAAACCCCGACTTCGCTGAATATATGGGGAGAAGCGCAAGATAACCCTGGAACATTCCTTTCTACCAATTTGAATATATCATCGCGTTCGAGAACCTCGGCAACAGTGTTTTGGTCTCCACCGTTTTGGGCGGTGGAAGGTGAAGCAGGTGTCGATCAACGCACCCCGAATATTAATACCATCTTACACGAGATTATATATCGCCCAGGTTGGTCACCACTGAATTCCCTGGTGATCATTATAGGAGGCACTGGCCTACGAACTGCTGAATCATTTGAAGGAGATCCATCTGGGGCGCCCAGGTTGCATGTAGAATATACCATCTCAACCAACCACGCACCGGTCGCCGTCAACGATGCATATTCAACGAACGAAGATACTCCATTGTCAGCAAACCCCGCTAATGGTGTACGGAAAAATGACACGGATGCAGATGGTGATCCGCTTACCGTAATCAAGTATACCAACCCTGCGCATGGTACCCTGAATCTTAACCCGAATGGTGGATTCACCTATACACCAACTGCCAACTACAACGGTCCTGACAGCTTCACATACTATGTCTATGACGGTCAATTTAATTCGAACATCGCTACGGTAAACCTCACCATCAACCCGGTCAATGATGCGCCTGTTATTACTGAAGGTGCATCGACCAGTGTCACGATGTCTGAGAATGGCTCGCCAACACCCTTCAGCCTGACCTTGAACGCCATGGACGCGGATGTGGGTGATACTCTATCCTGGAGTGTCAGCACCCCAGCTTCCAATGGCGTAGCCACGGCTTCTGGGACTGGAACATCCAAAGCCATTGGCTACACCCCGAATACCGACTACTACGGGAGCGATAGTTTTGTGATACAGGTTTCAGATGGCCAAGGTGGGATAGACACTATCACGGTCAATGTCACGATTTTAGCTGTGAACAATGCGCCTGTTATTACTGAAGGTGTATCGACCAGCGTCACGATGTCTGAAGACAGCTTACCTACACCCTTCAGCCTGACTCTGCATGCTACGGACGCGGATGTGGGTGATACACTGACCTGGAGCGTCAGCACTCCAGCGTCCAATGGCATAGCCACAGCCTCTGGGACGGGCACCTCCAAAGTCATCAGCTACATCCCGACGGCCAACTACTACGGTAGCGATAGTTTTGTGATCCAGGTTTCAGATGGCCACGGTGGGATAGACACCATCATCGTTAATGTCACGATTTCTGCAGTGAACGATGTGCCTATCATCACTGAAGGCGATTCTACCAGCGTCACAATGTCTGAGGATGGCTCGCCTACGCCCTTCAGCCTGACTCTACACACCACAGACCCAGATATAGGTGATACACTGACCTGGAGCGTCAGCGTTCCAGCGTCCAATGGCATAGCCACAGCCTCCGGGACCGGCACCTCCAAAGCCATCAGCTACATCCCGACTGCTAACTACTTCGGTAGCGATAGTTTTGTGATTCAGGTTTCAGATGGCAATGGGGGGACGGACTCTATAACAATCAATGTCACGATTTCATCAGTGAACGATGTGCCAATCATCACTGAAGGCGCATCGACCAATATTACGATGTCTGAGGATGGCTCACCTACACCCTTCAACTTGACCCTACATGCCACAGACGCGGATGAGGGTGATATCCTGACCTGGAGCGTCAGCACCCCAGCTTCCAATGGCACAGCCGTGGCTTTTGGGACTGGCACTTCCAAAGATATCAACTATACCCCGAATGCCAATTACAATGGCAGCGATACCTTTGTGATACGGATTTCAGATGGTCACGGTGGGATAGACTCAATTATAGTAAATGTCACAATTTCAGCAGTGAATGATGCGCCTGTCGCATTCGACGACGCATACACAACGGATGAAAATATTCCACTGTCAATAAACAATACAAATGGAGTATTGAGTAATGACACGGATGTAGACGGAAACACACTCTTTGCTATTATTGACGTCGGCCCCACTCACGGTACACTGACACTCAATGCAGATGGCTCTTTCCTCTACACACCGAATCTTAATTACTATGGCTCCGACAGCTTTACTTATCATGCCTGGGATAGTACATTAAATTCGAATACGGCTACAGTAAATATCACAATAAAACAGGTGATTTTGCTATTTTATCTGCCTGTAGTTACCAGATAACCTGCTTTATCAATAGGCAGGCTGCAGATCTTGGTTCTGCAGCCTGCTTTTTGTTTTAAACCAATATTTATCAGAATTCAATAATATTAGTCATCGTAATTATTTTTGTTATCCAAATGATGACCGATCTGATGATTTGAACCTCTTTAATATTTTAAACTAACAGATAAGCATGATATATTGCTCAACACAATTTTATACTTGCATTTTCATAATAGTATATAATTATCTAAATTACTATACCGTATATAAATAGGATATTTCTGATTGACATAAAACTTTGTATAGCATAGATTAATTAAATCTTGGGTGGAGTATAACGGGGTGATTTCGAAGAATACCAAATTGAAGATAATTCCAATGGGGGCTTATTTATGGATAGTGCTCTTATTCATGCTATTGGTGACAGGGTCAGGCTTTGCTCAAGAACCTCCAGGTTTCATTCGCATGGTACAGGTAATGGAGGATAAGAAAACTGGCCTATCAGGCCCATCTGGTGTGGTTTTCTCATCACGCGCCAACCAATTCTATGTAGTTGAATCTCCGGGAAATGATCATGTTTTACCGGATATTGCTATCATTAAAAATATCTCTGTTTTTGGCCACAGAGCGGGATCAACCCCGATCAAGATTGGAATAGAAAATCCGATCAATATAGCAATGGATAATAGGTATGGCCGCTTGTTAATCTACCAGGCCACAACCCAGCAATTGATCGAGGTACGAGAAAATTCTTCAGGTGTACTAGATCCGAACTCTCTAACCCACTATGATGCAAGCTACATTGGCTTACAAGATCCTCAGGGGATGACGTTCGACCCAATCCTGGGATATCTATATTTTCTGGATGAAGTAGGACCTCGACTCGTCCGTATCAAGCCACAATCAAATGGCAGTTTCACAAGTGGAACAATTGATGAGATTAATTTAGCATGGGCTGGTAACATAGGACTCCGTGGGATCGCTTTTGACCCAACTTCTGGTAATTTTCATGTAGTCAGCCCTAATGAACAAATCCTGTATGAATTTTCCATCAGTGGTGAGATGGCTTCCATACGCGACCTATCTGAGTTTTATTTATCCAATCCCCAGAGTATCGTCATTGCTCCCAGTGGTGATCAAACAGACAATTCGGAGCTTACGAGTCTGTATCTGGCGGACAGAGGGACTCTGGAGAATACGCGAAGTGGCATCTTGTCGTCAGGTGGCACTAAGACCATAAATACTCCTGGTAAGCTTGTGGAGTTATCCTTGCAACCTATAGAACAGATTGATGCCACCTTCCAATCCGCGTTGCTAAGAATGACCAACATGGCATCCTTTTCGCCACCCAGCCCTGATCCCTCAGGGCTGACTTACTTAAGTTCCAGTAATACACTTTTAATGAGTGATGGTGAAGTGGAAGAAACGGTTAGCGGAATCACCCACTTTATGGGTGGGAATCTTTGGGAGATGACATTGAATGGCACTATCGTTCGCACCGCTAACATTTCACCAATCCCCCCAACTTTAGTTTCGATGAGCGACGAGCCGACGGGTGTCACTTGGAATCCTGGTAATGGACATTACTATTTTAGTGATGATAACGAGGTTGGGGTTTTTGATCTGAACCCTGGAATCGATGGACTGATTGGTACCACTGATGACAGCTGGACTAGTTTTTCAACCATTGGGGTTGGGAATGGAGATCCTGAGGGGATTGCTTACGACACCTGGAATGATAAAATATTTGTAGTCGATGGGGTAAATAACGAAATATATCAATACACACCCTCAGGTAATCTATTAAGTCAGTTTGATGTTCAGATATATGGTATTTCAGATCCGGAGAGTGTTGAATTTAATCAGGTAAGCAATACATTGTTCATCCTGGGCAGCAATCGTATTATTGTCGAAACGACTACTGCTGGCAGCTTGCTTCAAACAATTGATGTATCAACCAGCTCAGCATTAGCCCCGGCGGGGCTGGCGTATGCTCCAGCAAGTGATGGATCAGGTTTAAAACATTTTTACATTGTGGACCGCGGGGTAGATAATAACAATGATCCGAATATTATCGACGGTAAAATGTACGAAATGACTGCACCGGTACCAATCACACCTGGAAATATACCCCCGGTCGTTAACGCAGGTCTTGACCAGACGATCGTGTTTGGGACAACCGCTAATCTGAACGGAATCGCCAGTGACGATGGGTTGCCCAATCCGCCTGGAACACTGACATCCTTGTGGAGTGTAATCAGTGGTCCTGGTAATGTTACCATAGCAAACCCGAGTGCATTGGGAACAACAGCCAGTTTCTCAGTACCGGGTATATATGTCCTGCGATTAACAACCAGGGATAGTGAGCTGAGCTCTTACGACGAGATTAACCTCACTGTCTCCAGGAGTGAGGGATCTACAATCCTGGATGTGCAAGTGGGAACAAGCAGTGATGATGCTGAAGAGAGTAGTTCGGGCTATGTGAATAGGACCAGCACGGACTTGGAGCTGGTCTATGATGGGAATAATCAAACCGTGGGGTTGCGTTTTATTGGGTTGATGATTCCAAATAATGCCCTCATCGATTACGCCTATGTTCAATTCCAGGTGGATGAGGTAAATTCTGAGGTTACGTCACTTTCCGTGTGGGGTGAAGATCAAGATAATCCTGGTACATTCACTGCCACCACGTGGAATATCTCATCCAGGTTGAAGACATCAGCCGCAGTGAGTTGGTCTCCACCACCCTGGACGGTGGTGAATCAAGCTGGGGTGGATCAACGCACTCCGAATATAGCCACAATCATACAAGAGATCGTTAATCGACCAGGTTGGTCAGCTGGGAATTCCTTGGTCGTGATTATTGGTGGCACTGGTCACCGGACTGCCAAAGCATATGAAAGTGCTCCGACAGCAGCACCTGTGTTACATATTGAATTTGCTGGCCCAGCCTCCACCACACCTACTCTTACCATCACTCCCACAATCACACCAACCAGTACATTAGTACCAACTAATACTTCCACGCCTACACCCAGTCGTACCCCGACCAACACTTCTACTTTCACACCCAGCAATACACCACTACCTACAAATACTTCGACATCTACACTCACCCCGAGCATTACACCAACCCAAACAGCCTCGCCAACGAGCACATCAACGCGAACCCCCAAACGCTCCCCAACCAGCACGTTAATGCCGACCAACACGCTAACTTCCACTCCCAGCAATACCCTAACACCGACGAGCACCTCCACACTTACACTGACTCCGTTCACAACACCGACTAATACACCATCTCCAACGAACACGTTAACGTCTACTCCAGGTTATACATCAACCAGCACGCCGCTGCCGACAAATACATTAACATCCACTTCCACCAATACGCCATTGCCAACCAACACCTCCACACCTTCACCGACTTCAAGCAACACCCCTACCATTACACCTCTACCGACGGACACTTTGACTCCTACTCCAAGCAATACACCTACCGATACACCACTACCGACGAATACTCCCACGCCCACTCCCAGCCCTACCCCGGCAGGACCGACTACTCTTGAAGTAAGGGTATCATCAAGTTCTGATGATGCTGAAGAGAGTGCATCCGGTAGTGTGTCTTTCACTGACATGTACCTTGAGTTGGTCTATGATGCGAGTAATCAAATCGTCGGTATACGTTTCAGAAGTTTAAGCATCCCCCAAGGAGCCACGATCCTTAATGCCTATGTTCAGTTCCAAACGGCTAGCATCAACACCGATGTGACGTCGCTCACCATCCAAGGTCAAGCGAATGATAATGCATCATCTTTCAATCGATCAAAGCGGAGCATCTCTTCCCGGGTGAAAACTGTGGCTTCTGTGGGATGGTCCCCGGTAGCTTGGAACATGATTAACGAGGCCGGTCAGAATCAGCGCACCCCGGATATTTCTGCAGTCATTCAAGAGATAGTGAAGCGCCCAGCTTGGTTATCAGGAAATTCGTTGGTCCTTATCATTACTGGCTCTGGTCAACGGACAGCCTGGTCTTACAATGGGCTGTCGAGTGGTGCACCAGTACTGCATGTTGAATTTTTAGCTCCATAAGAGATAATGGATTATCGTTCACCAATCGAATCTAATATACATTTTGAAGGTGAACTCGATTAGTTATACTGATGTAACTAGCAGGTATGCCTGTTTCAATAATATTGTGGTCAATTTTAAGAAACTTGAATAGATAAATAAGCAATCGCTTTACATATAATAATTCATCACCCCTACAGTTATGGCATGTTTGATCCATAACTGTGTTTTATTTATTCGGATGGTTCCTTCTGATACACATTAACGTTGGATTTTTTGGGAAAGCAAATATCACTAGAAAGATTTAAAGCTAGATTGTCTCAAAAACCAATTTAGATAAGGTTGCAGGTAAATTTCTTTCACCTTACAAATAAGTTATCCATCACCACATAGTTAATTGACCATCACCTGGTGTTGATATCTTAGTGGATAAGGTGGGATGTATATTTTTCCCGAATCAAAGCTAAAACATCTTCCAGAGATCGATCGAATGGGCCTAGTTTTTCCATTTTTAAACTTGTAACCGCAGCAGCCCAAATTCCAGCCTCATAAGGATTATGTGATGTGCGCATAGCCATATAGGTGCCGATGCATGTATCGCCTCGACCACTGCGACCGTTTAACTTCTGAGGATAAAAACCAAATTGATAATATTGTCCATCTGCGAACACTAGTAAACCATCTTTATGGGTCAACACGATCTCTTTTGGCCCCATTTGCGAATATATTTTTGCAGCTTTATAAATATCAGCTTCTCCGGTTAGGTACTCTGCTTCAACTGAGTCACTTTTGAGTACATCCAAGTAAGGTAAAGTTTCCTGCATTTCCTCCCAAGATTTATAAACCAAATTTTGACCTCTGAGGACACGAACAAAACCTTGCATATCTGCCCCAAGCAGAATCCTTTTTTCTTTAAGGGTACGAATTACATCAAGACCTACTTCTCCACGCAAGCTCGATCCTATGATTGCGGCTTTGGCTTGTATATCTTCAATGTCCTTTGAAACGATCGATCCAGCGGTGCTCGTGACGGACAAGTTTCGAATATCTGGATTGTTAGTCGGATATTCCAGCAGCATGCAGGTGGAGGCGGGTGTATATGTGACATAACAATCGATACCGCTACTTAAAAATTTATCAACAACTCGCCTGTCTTCTTTGGCTAACCGTGTCACAACCGCGACTTTTAAGCCAAGTCCGTTTACGGCATGGGCAGCATAATTCATCGCCCCACCATCAACATGCTTAACTCCAGATGGAGAGATGATCGTATCCTTGGTGTAATTTCCTATACAAACGAGATCATATATATTATTACTGTTCATACTATTTAAAACACCCTTCAAATAATTATGGAATGATTTTGATAAGTACCCTATATAAACCGGCTGCAAGCAGGGCAGTGGTGGGAATAGTCAGCATCCAGGCGATAGCAATCTCTTGAGCCATACCCCAGCGCACCTTATTCATCCTTTCCGCAGCACCCACCCCCATGATCGATGAGCTGACCACCTGGGTTGTACTCACGGGTCCTCCCACAAAAGAAGCGCCCAGAATGACAAGCGCTGAAGCTAATTGTGATGCAAACCCATCGATTGGCTTAATTCGGTAGAACTTTCCACCCAAAGTGCGGATCAACCTCCAACCACCCACTGATGTCCCCAGTGCGATCATTGTTGCACAGGCAATCTTGACCCATATTGGAACCGTAAATTCCTCTATGAATCCACCTGTTAATAAAGCAAGTGTGATAATGCCCATGGTCTTTTGGGCATCATTTGTACCATGTGATAATGCTAGGGCAATAGCTGTAAATACCTGGCTGCGTTTAAAGATTGTATTTACTTTTGGAGTAGCATTCCAGCTTAATATATATAGACCTTTTAGGATAAGGTATCCAAATAATAAACCGATGATTGGGGAAGTCATCAGCGTGATCAATATTTTTAATAATCCTGGCAATAGAATCGCATGCCATCCAACTCCTGTGGCGACTGCACCGATCAAACCTCCTACCAATGCATGCGATGAGCTACTTGGGAATCCAAGATACCAGGTTAATAAATTCCATAAGATAGCGCTGGATAGAGCAGCCAAAATAACAATTAAGCTAATTGCTTCAGAGACGACTACCTCATTTCCGATAGTTTCTGCCACTGCTACACCAAATATAAATGGACCACAAAACTCAGCCACAGCAGTCATTCTAAGAGCCATGCGAGGTGAAAATGATTTACTAGCGATCATTGTGGCAACGATATTACTGGAATCATGAATTCCGTTTAAGAAATCAAAAATAAGAGCCAATATGATTATGGTAATAATCATTAGAGTCATTGAAAATCTCTTTGGTTATGAGATTTTTACGATAATATCAGTGATCTCATTTATGGCTGATCATCCCTCCATCCACATAATTAACCTCGGAGGGGGGATAAGGTTATATTTTCGGTGAAATTTCCAATACAAACGAAATCATATATATATTCATTGCCCATATTTATAAAATACCTTTCTAAAGATTAGGGAATGATTTTGGAAAGAACCCAATATAAACCAGCTGCAACCAGGGCAGTGGCGGGAATTGTCAGCAACCAAGCCACAGCGATTTCCTGTGCAACGCCCCAGCGAACCTTGTTCGGTCTTTCAGCTGCACCCACACCCATAATGGCGGAGCTCACCACCTGAGTGGTGCTCACAGGACCACCAAAAAGGGATGCAACCAAGATGACAATTGCTGAGCCTAACTGGGAGGCGAATCCATCTATAGGTCTAATTCGATAGAATTTTCCACCCAGAGTGCGGATCAATTTCCAACCACCCACAGCTGTGCCCAAGGCAATCATGGCCGCACAAATAACAATGACCCATAAAGGGACAGCAAAAGCAGTGAGTACACCCCCCGTCATTAAAGCAAGGGTGATGATCCCCATGGTTTTCTGAGCGTCGTTTGTGCCATGGGAGAGGGCTAATGCCAGGGAGGTGATTATCTGACTACGTTTAAAAATAGCATTAACTCGAGGAGATGCATTCCAGCATATCAAGAATAATATTCTCAGGATAAGATACCCAATTAGTAAGCCGAGGATCGGTGAAATAAACAAGGCGATTAATATTTTCGCTAAACCAGGTAATAAGATAGCTTTCCATCCAGCTCCTATTGCCACAGAACCCACGAGTCCACCGACCAATGCATGTGATGAGCTGCTTGGAAACCCTAAGTACCAGGTCAATAAGTTCCATAATATGGCGCTAGCTAATGCAGCCAGGATCACCTGGATATCGATCGCTTCAGAGAGGACAACTTCATGGCCGATAGTTTCAGCTACCGCCACTCCAAAAATAAATGGTCCAACAAAATTAGCTACAGCGGTCATTCCAAGAGCAAGCCGAGGTGATAAGGAGCGTGAGGAGATCATCGTGGCTACGATGTTACTGGAGTCATGGATACCATTCAAAAAATCGAACAGCAAAGCCAGAACGATAACAGAGATGATCAGAGGGGACATTTCAGCTTTCTCTAGGCGATCTTTACAACTATATCAGCGATGACATTAGCAGCTTCATCGCCCCGATCAGCAGCGTTGCTGAGATGGCGATACACTTCACGCGATTTAAGCATTTTCATGACGTGTTTTATATCTTCTGCACCGCTGAATAAATCTGCTAATGCTTCGCGATAGATATCCTCCACACGATTCTCGAGCGATTTGGCGCGTTGAGCATGCTCATTGGCGACTTCGGGATGTTGCTCCAAGCGGTCTACGGCCATCAATAATTCATAGGCAGCATCCCTGAGGATTGAGGCAATGCGTAACATGAATGGGGTCGGTCGCACTTTTAGCACTTCCATCTCAGTGACGGTACTATAGGCATAATCCAATACATCATCGATCGTCCTGGATAAGGAAAATATATCCTCACGGTCAAATGGGGTGATAAAGGTCTTGTTGAGCTCGGCAATCAAGATGCGCCTAGCCTCATCGGCTTGCTTTTCAGTAGCAATTAAATGTGCGGCAGCTGTGGCATCCTCTGCCATATAGGCTTTCAAGGCTTCCATACCCTCAAGGGTGAAAGCAGCCTGATCATGGATCAGCTTGATAAAAATACTTTGGCGTTTTTTAAAATAGCTGCGCATTGTATAACTCCTTTGGCAACTAAAGGTATTTGATGCAACCAGTTTCGACCAAATAATTTACACCATGCTTTACCTGTGCAATTGTATTGCCAGGTAGCATTTCGAAAGTGCGAAATGCATTTTCAGGGAGGTATTTGGCAACGATCTTGAAATCAATCTCACCTAAACCGGGTGCATAATGATCAGACACCCCAATCACGTCATGTAAGTGGGTGCCTAACATCCTGGATGAGTATCGCTTTAACCAATCTTGATGAGGGTAGAATCCAAGGCGATCCAAAGACTGGGCGTGACCCACATCATAAAGAAAACCAAGCTGGCTGGAATTTGCCAGGCTTAATAGCTCTCCCATCTCACCAATGGACGGAATATCCATATAATGGTATCGATTTTCTAATCCCAATTTGACCTTGCATTGGTCAGCATACTCAATTAGTTCATTCAAACTCGTTTTTACCGCTTGTAAATGAAGACCTACTAGGTCTTTCCTGTCTTGAGCAAATTTAGATTGGATATCCAGATACTCGTCTGATCCAGTTTTCCCTGAATTAAACAGAACTCGCAATCTGTGCTCGTAGTTCTTATTGAAAGGAATGGTGCCACAATGGATGACAACGGTGGGGGCACCCAATTTGTGTGCTAAATCGATGCTCTTTTTTACAGCATCTACACCACACCGACGAGAATTATCATCACACGAGGAGATTAACCAATCCCGATCCACTAATTCTTTGGTAGGGGTGTCGGCGGGGCAGGGTTCGTGAATGCTGCTAAATTGATAATGATTAAAATTAACGCTAGACAACATGGCTGAATCAATCTGGTGATTCAACTCGATTTTTTGAAAGCCTAACTGTTTCGAGACTTCAAAGAAGTCATTCAAGTTAGAATAGTTTTTTAACGCCCACATCGTTGATATTGATGCGTTAGTGGGCTGATTCTCAGCAATCATAATTAATGGTCAACCTTCATACAATAGATTAGTAAAATGATAAAAGGTTAGTTCAAGATTGGTAGCTCAGCTAACTCGGAAAAACCTTTGATATAAAAATCCGCATTAGTCCCGTTTTCATAATTAAACGCGACTGTTTTCATACCTACATTCCTGGCACCTTCCAGCTCGATAGCTTTATGACCAACAAATAATGCCTGGTTTGAATTGATACCCAATTGTTGTAATGCAAGCTGATATATTTTTGGATCTGGTTTTTGTATACCTACTTCACGAGAAGAAATGATCGAATCCCATAAGTTACCAATTCCACCACGTTCAAGCTTTTCAATTTTTACATGCAAGGATTGGGCTGTATCAGTTACAATGCCAAGATATAAATTTCTGTTTTTCAACTTAGTTAGTGTCTCCCGGGTCTCATTGAAAAATAGGACGTTATCTCTTTCTTCTAAGGATACTTGAATTCCACGGGAGACGAGATTTTGGTCTGTGATACCATATAATTGGAGAACAGCTGCTTTATACTGCTCATAGGTGATTTGGCCAATGGAAGCTTTACGACGGATATCTAATCTGCGAGATTCTGGGATCTCCTCGTAATCTACTCCTAATTTCCTAAGAAATTCCTTAAACTCTTTATCTTTATTGTTTCGATAATATAGAACGCCATCGGCATCAAACAGGACTGCACGAATATTATTATCAGAAGGCTTCATCTTAGCAGACTGCTTGTTAGATTGTTGGTCCGAGCGGAGTACATCCAACAATTCAGTCATATTAGTCAGGATTAAATCAGGTGTAGCTCCATCGTCCTGTTCGCCATGCTTAAAATCATGTTGGATCTGAATGGCGAGCTTGAATCCAGCGCGTTTGGCTCCAACAATATCCCTGGCGATACGATCACCAATATAAATGCATTCACTGGTAGGGCTGATTGCCAAGCGAGCTGCATAATGAAATATTGATGGGTCAGGTTTGCGTCTTTTATACTCACTCGATAAAACGATAGGATTAAAATAGTGCTTAATGCCATATTGGGTCAGATTAAGTGGCACTTGCCCCCGGCTGTTGACATTGCTGATCAAACCAATTTTGTATCCCATTTTTTTAATTGCTTCCAGGACAGATGGCATTTCTGGGCGCATCTGACGTCGATAATAATGGGTTTCGATCCAGACCATTAATTCATCAGCGATAGTCTCAAGTTGGAAAAATTCATCTGGATAATCAGCCAATATATAATTACGCCAAACCAAACTAGCTGGTATCTCATCATTGGAAACCAGTCTCCATTGATGGTAGCGGGCAAGTCCATTGGTGACCAAGTCATATAATTGAAGATCGGTGAGATTTAAGTCTATTCCCCGAGATAATAGAAGCCTTTGTAGACCAGGCGTCTCCCCCAAACGCATATCTCGGGAATACCAAAATGTATCAATTGTGCCGCCCATATCGAAGAATACGGCCTTGACGGTCATTTGGATTTCTCCTTAAAACCAGAACACAAAGCCATCCTGCCTGGATTATTAAGAATCCTGGTAATTAAAAAGACAAAATAATAATAAAGGATATGCGACGAATAATTACGAAATCTCTTTGGGACACGGACAGGCAACATCCGTGTCCCAATAGTAGATAGAGATTTGGTAAAGTTAACAGCAGCCTTTCCTAACTACGGAGCGACAAGCAGGCTAGCCGCCCAGAAGTCGCGTACTTTACTGACGTTTTCCCAGTCGAAGAGGGGATCCATCTCCCAGACCTGAGGCAGCAGTTCAGCGAGAGGCAGGTTACCTTCGAAAACAGAAAGGCCCTCAGCCGCCGGGTAAGTGCCCCACTCAGTCCAGGGAGCTAAACCTACATCCGAGAGAATGAAGCGGATGAAGAGTTTAGCCGCATTGGGGTGCGGGGCATTGTTGGCGATGCCCAGGAAGCTGGTCTTGAAGACGCCCATGACCGGTTCCATACCAAAACATGGGGCCATGTTCAATTCGCCCTCCTCGGTGGCCTCGACGCTCGAATAACCAGTCCAACCAAACCCGGGCTCCTCGCCTGCGGGTAGCTCAAGCCCGGCAAAGGCCGCGTCCACCATATCGCCATCATCGAGAACAACTACACCATTGTATGTCACTTTCTTGAGCCACAAATAGCCGGCATTCTCCGGTACGATGCCAGAGGCATCCGCCACGGCAAGTTCATCAGTGGTCCATTCCTTGTTGTAAAGTGCCTGATAGGCAGCAGCCATCTCGTCCGCATTTTGAACGAAAGTGGCCATCTTGGCCATCGTGCTAACGTCGGAGACGGGATCCTCCATGAAAAATTTACCCTTGTATTGCGGTTCGGTGATCTGCCAGATGTTGGTGAGCGGGCAACCATCCGGGTGGATCTTGTTGTTATACCCGATCACGTCAGTTGAATGGCGTGCAATGGCGAACGGATAGTCCGCGGTTAGCTCCGGGATAACCACATCGCGGGGGACGAACCACCACATCCATTGGTTGGGAACGAATTGACCAAACAGGATGTGTCCGTCGCTGTTGAACCAAACATCCCCGATGACGTTCCCGCTTTCCTGCTCTGCTGCCATCTTGGTGTCAATGCCATCGGTGTCAGCAGCATCGAATTCGATGTCCGGATACAGTTCATACCATGAATCA
>Ga0153916_10000862_pt1 | contig 21102 bp, 16 predicted proteins | sample Opewatmetagenome_FD_109642 | JGI IMG/M metagenome (GOLD analysis project Ga0153916, IMG submission 109642) | Freshwater wetland microbial communities from Ohio, USA - Open water 3 Core 3 Depth 4 metaG | ecosystem: Environmental > Aquatic > Freshwater > Wetlands | place: USA: Ohio, Lake Erie...
CGCGGCGTTCGTCGAGGCGGGCGGCGCCGTCGTGGCCCTGGGAGCGGCCCACGAGCGCGATCTGCCCGACACCGTCCCGGCCGACCTCGTGGCGGCGTTTCTCCCTCCTCCGGTCGGCCCGCGTCAGCTGCTCGTGACGCTCCGGTCGGCGTTCCGCGAGGCCGCGGCCCGCGCCGCAGGGACCCGAGCCGGCCGCGAGGTCGAGGCGCGCACGCGGGAGCTGTCTCAGCTCTCGCGCATCGGGATGGCCTTGACCACCGAGCGCGACCTCGACACGCTGCTCGCGCTGATCCTGTCGCAGGCCCGCGCGATGAGCGACGCCGACGCGGGGAGCCTGTACCTGGTGGAGCGGCCCGACGACGGCCCCCGGCGCCTGCGCTTCAAGCTCGCGCAGAACTTCTCGCGGCCCGAGATCCCGTTCGTCGATTTCACGATCCCGATCGACAAGGCGAGCATCGCCGGTTACGTCGCGACCACCGCCGCCCCGCTCGTGCTGGACGACGCCTACCGGCTGCCGCCCGGGGTCGAGTTCGCCGTCAACCGGTCACTCGACGAGACGTACGGCTATCGCACGAAGTCGATCCTCACCCTGCCGATGAGCGATCACAAGGACCAGGTGATCGGGGTCCTGCAGCTGATCAACCGCAAGCGCCGGTTCCCGGCGAAGCTCGCCACACCGGCCGACTTCGAGCGCGAGGTCGTGAGCTTCAGCCCACGCACCGTGGAGCTGGTGTCTGCGCTCGCGGGCCAGGCCGCGGTGTCGATCGAGAACAGCGAGCTGTACCAGAGCATCGAGCGGCTGTTCGAGGGCTTCGTGCGGGCGGCCGTGACGGCCATCGAGCAGCGCGACCCGACGACGTTCGGCCACTCGGGGCGCGTCGCGGCGATGACGGTCGGGCTCGCCGAAACGGTGGATCGCGCGGGTGACGGGAGCTACCGACACGTGCGGTTCACACGCGCCGAGCTGCGCGAGATCCGCTACGCCGGCCTGCTGCACGATTTCGGGAAGGTGGGCGTCCGGGAGCAGGTGCTGGTGAAGGCAAAGAAGCTCTACCCGCCCGACCTGGCGCTGGTGCGCCAGCGCTGCGCGTTCATCCGCCGCACCGCGGAGCGGGACTTCGAGCGGCAGCGCGCCGACTACCTCGAGCGCAGCGGCACGCGCGACTACGCGGCGTTTCTGCGCGCGCTCCGCCGCGAGCATGACGAGCGGCTGGCCGAGCTCGATCGCTTCATCCGGCTCGTGGCCGACTCGAACGAGCCCACCGTCCTGCCGGAGGGGAGCTTCGAGGACCTGCTGCGCCACGCCGAACGGACGTACGAGGACCTCGACGGCCGGCGCCAACCCTGCCTGACCGACGACGAGGTCCGCTTCCTCACCATCCAGAAGGGCAGCCTCGACGAGCAGGAGCGGCTCGAGATCGAGAGCCACGTCTCGCACACGTACCGCTTCCTGCTGCAGATTCCGTGGACCAAGGAGCTGCAGGACATCCCGCAGATCGCCTACGGGCACCATGAGAAGCTCGACGGCCGCGGGTATCCCCGGGGCGTCCAGGGCGATCAGATCCCGATCCAGACGCGGATGATGACGATCGCCGACATCTTCGACGCGCTGACGGCGGCGGACCGCCCGTACAAGCGGGCCGTGCCGGCGCCCCGGGCACTCGACATCATCGCCGAGGAGGTACGCGCCGGGATGCTCGATGGGGAGTTGTTCCGGCTGTTTGCCGACGCAAAGGTGTACAAGCGGGCGGCCGAGACGACCTAGGTGTTCGCCGGCCTCCGCGGATCCTTCCACCTCACCACCCCACCACTCGTCGAGGCGGCCTGCGCCGCGTGGAGGTTCGCATGGCAAGTGGCAGCTCGAGCTTGACGCTCTCCGCGTCCGTCGGCGAAAAGGGCAAGAACCACCATGAGGACGTGCTCAAGGTCCAGGACGCGCTGAACGCCATCCCTCGGACGGCGGGCGGCCAGGCGACGCTGCTGTCGCCGGACGGCGTGGCAGGGCCCAAGACCAAGAAAGCCATCCAGGAGTTCCAACTCGCGCACTTCGGCTGGAAGATCGCCGACGGCCGCGTGGATCCGGACGGCAAGACCTGGGAGAAGCTCGTGACCCTGCTCGCCGTCTACGGCGGGACCGAGTGGAGCATCAAACGCGTCGAGCACTCGCCGATCCCCGACAAGCCGTTCCGGAGCGGCGAGTCGCACGACCGGTTTTACGAGGTGCGGGACAAGACCGGCCTCCAGCGGGCGCTCTTCCTGTTCGCCACCCCCGATCAGGCCGGCCTCGGGCGCAACCCGGCCCTGCCGGAGCTCCAGGCACGCGAGGAATACAATTGGTTCCGGACGGCGGCCCCCTGCAGCGTGTACGCGGTCGCCGGCCCGGGCTCCCACTCGCACCTGTCGCCGACGCCCGATCGGGTGACGATCTCGCTGCGGGTTCGGCCGGTCCGGCCGGACCTCGCTCTCGGCAGCCTCAATCTCGCGGTCAACCACCAGTGGCTGGTGCCGACCAGCACGCCCGGCGTCCGGCTGACGGTGGAGGGTGCGCTGCGGTTTGTCCGGTCGGACTGCGTGGATCCGGCCGCCCGCAAGAAGGCGGCGGCCTGGTAGGGCGCACCGGTCAGTCCGTGAGGCCCCACCCGCCTCCGCCCGGCGTCTCGACGCGGAGCACGTCACCGGGGGCGAGCGCCACGGCCGCCCGGCCCCCGAGGGGCCCGCCGTTGAGCGCGTTGACGCCGGGTGCCCCGGGGCCGCCCCCTTCGAGGCCCTGCGGCGCGTGCCGGCGGCGCTCCGTGATGAGGCTCGCCTCGAGCGGCGCCAGCGCCTCGTACTCCCGGATCACGCCCTCCCCACCCGCGTGTCGGCCCTTCCCGCCCGAGCCACGTCGCAGGGCGTACGCGCGGATCCGCATCGGATGCTCGAGCTCGAACACCTCGATGGGCGTGTTCCGGGTGTTCGACATCCCGACGTGCACGCCGGACGGGCCCGCGCCGCGCGCCGACGCACCCTGCCCCCCGCCGAGCGTCTCGTAGTACGTCCAGCCCGGGCCCCCGAACACGACGTTGTTCATGGTGCCCTGCCCCTGGGCGGGGACGGCCGCGCGGCGACCCAACGCCAGAAACAGGAGGTCCGCGATCCGCTGCGACGTCTCGACGTTGCCGGCGACCACGGCGGCGGGCCACCGTGCGTTGACCAGCGATCCCTCGGGCGCGGCAACGGTGACGGCCCGCTGCACGCCGCCGTTGGTGGGGATGTCCTCATCCACGAGGCAGCGCACCACGAAGAGGGCCGCCGAGCGGGTCACCGAGATCGGGCAGTTGACGTTCCCCGGCACCACCGGCGACGTGCCGGCGAAGTCGCAGTGCAGCCGGCCACCCGCGGCCGTGACCACGACCCGCAGCGCGATGTCCCGATCGCCGACGCCGTCCCCTTCGAGCCAGTCGCGCCCCTCGTACCGGCCGTCGGGCACGTTCGCGCGGAGCGCCATCACTGTGCGCCGCTCGGCGTAGTCGAGCAGGTCGCGCGCGGCGTCCTCCACATACGGGCGCCCCCACCGCGCGATCAGGGCCCGATACCGCTCGGCGCCGCGCTCGCAGGCCGCGAGCTGGGCCGCGAGGTCGCCGCGCCGCATGGCCGGCGTGCGCACGTTGGCGAGCAGCAGTTGCTCGATCGCGGGCTCCGGCACGCCGTCCCGCGCCCAGCGGACCGGCGGGATGATCAAGCCCTCTTCGAAGATCGTGCGCGAGTCTGGCGGCATGCTGCCGGGCCGCGCGCCGCCCACGTCCGAGTGATGGGCCCGGACCACCGTGTAGCCGGCCACCGTGCCGTCGAGCGCGATCGCGTGCACGAGCGTGAGGTCCGGCAAGTGGGTGCCGCCGGTGAACGGATCGTTGAGGATGAACGTATCGCCGGGGCGCGGCGCCAGCGCGCGGACCGCGGCGACCGCCTCGGGCATGGCGCCGAGATGGACCGGGATGTGCGCCGCCTGGGCGACCATCGCCCCGGCGGGGTCGAACAGCGCCGCCGACGAGTCGCGCCGCTCGCGGATGTTGGGCGAGAGCGCGCTCGCCACCAGCACGGCGCCCATCTCCTCCGCGACGCCCGCAAACGCGTGCGCCATCACCTCGAGGCCGATCGGATCGAGCGTCATGCCGGCGGCCCGTCGCGCGCGACGACCAGCGCGCCGGTGGGGTGCACGCAGCCGGTCCACCCCTCCTCGATGCGGATGGTCGCGTCCTCGAGCGCGATCGTGGTCGGGCCCTGCACGCGGGCCCCCGGCTCGAGGCCGCCCGGCCCGCGCCCCGCGTCGCCGATGCGCACCGCGGCCGCCCGGCGTGTGCCGACGACCCGCAGGTTCACAATCTCCACCGGGCGGGCGCGGTCGGCGTGCCCGAACCGCTCCGCGTGGAGCGCGTGAAACGCGGCGGCGGCCGCGGCTGGCCCGTCGTCCGCGCCCACGCTGATTTCGTAGCCTTGTCCCGGGTAGCGGCAGTCGGCCACATGCGCGAGCGTCGCGTCGGGCAGCTCGGCGCCCACGATCGCCGCGACCGGCGCGCCGAGCGCGTCCCACTCGTCCGTCGCGATCTCGTGCGCCGGCCGGTGCACCGACGCCACGTGCTCGACACGCGCGGGCGCCGCGGCCAGCCCGAGAGCCGAAAGCACCCCCGGGTGGGGCGGCACGAGCGCGCGCCGCATCCCGAGGCTCGCCGCCAGCCGGCAGGTGAACAGCGGCCCGGCGCCGCCGAACGGCACCAGCGTCATGCCCCGCGGGTCGAGCCCGCGCTCGACGCTCACGCGCCGCAGGGCACGCACCATCGTGGCCACGACGATCTCCACGATCCCGCCGGCGCAGCGTCGCGGCTCGAGCCCGGCGCGCGCGGCGACGCGCTCCACGGCGCGCCACGCCGCGTCGGGATCGAGCCGGAGCGCCGCGGCGAGCGGCGTCGCCGGATCGAGCCAGCCGAGCACCAGGGCGGCGTCGGTGACGGTGGGCTCGGTGCCGCCACGGCCGTAGCACGCCGGACCTGGGACGGCGCCGGCGCTGTGCGGGCCCACCTTGAGGGCGCCGCCGGCATCGACCCAGGCGATGCTCCCGCCGCCGGCCCCCACCGTCTCGATCAGGACGTGCGGCAGCGCGAGCGGTACGCCACCCACGTCGCCGGCGGTCTGCATCAGCGCCTCGCCGGCCAGCACAACGCTGGCATCGGCGCTCGTCCCGCCCATGTCGAGCGTGAGCAGATCACCCTCTCCCACGGCCTGGCCGAGCAGCCGGGCACCCTCCACACCACCGGCCGGGCCCGAGAGCGCGAGGGCCGTGGCGCGCCGGCATGCCTGGGCGGGGGCGAGCGTGCCGCCGTTCGATGCCATCACGCGCAGCTCGGCGACCCCGCGGCGGCGCGCCTCCTCGCCGAGGCGCTCCACGTAGCCCGCCACCACCGGCCGGAGATACGCCTCCGCGGCGGTCGTGCCGAACCGCTCGTATTCCCGGAACACCGGCAGCAGGTCGGCGCTCGCCACGATCGGCGTGCCCGGCAGGGCCGCGGCGAGCGCGTCCGCGAGCGCGCGCTCGTGGGAGGGATCCCGGAAGCTGAACAGCAGACCCACCGCGACGGCATCCGGCCGCAGGGCTTGCACCCGTGTCACGACCCGCTGCGTCTCCGCCGGGGTGAGCGGCAGCACGACTCCCTCCGCGCCGATCCGCTCCGCGACACCGATCACGTCGCCGTGGTCCACGACGGGCGGCGGATGATCGGCGCTGAGGTCGTACAGGCTGGCGCGCTCCTGGCGCCGCAGCCAGAGCAGGTCCTCGAACCCCGCGGTCGTCACCAGCACGACCCTCCCGCCGCGCCGTTCGAGCAGCGCGTTGGTCGCGACCGTGGTGCCGTGCAGCAGCGCGCCGATCGCCGCGTCGCCGAGCAGGTCCACCGCGTTCCACAAGGCGCGCGCCGGATCGTCGGGCGTGGACGGGACTTTGACCAGACGCAGCCCGCCGTCGGCGTCGAGGGCCACCAGATCGGTGAACGTCCCCCCGACGTCCACGCCGAGCCGGGTCAGCGCCGCCGCCACCAGGCGAACCCCAGCACCATGACCGTCCCGACCAGGCTCAGCAGGCCGACCCAGTCTCCCAGTCGCGCGTACAGGGTCCTGGCGTCGCTCGTCACGAGCTCGCCCAGGACGAAGCGACGCTCGCCCAGGCGGCTGCGGTCGTAGATCCTGCCCAGGGGATCCACGAAGCCCGAGATCCCGGTGTTGGCCGCCCGGGCGATGCCGACCCGGTTCTCGATCGCCCGCATCACGAGGTGGGCCAGATGCTGCCGTGGCGCGGACGTCTCGCCGAACCACGCGTCGTTCGTGATGTTGACGAGGAAATCCGCTCCCATGGAGCGGTAGCGCCGCGCGAGATCCTCGAACGCGGACTCGTAGCAGATGATCACGCCGAACCGGCCGATGCCGACCGTGAACAGCGCACCGGGCTCGCCCACCGCGAACCCGCCGAAGAACGGCAGGTTGAACCAGCGCGGATTGACGAACGGCACGCGCTCGGTGATCGGGACGAGGTAATGCTTGTGGTAGACCGGCTGGCCGGCGCGCGACCCCGTGGAATCGAACAGGAACGCCGCGTTCCAGTAGTCCAGGTCCAGCCGGCCGGGGCCGTACCGCTGGGAATCCACGGCGCCCACCAGGAACGGCGTATGATGCTCGCGCGCGAGGGCGCCGATCTGCCGCTCCCACGGCGGGTAGGGGAACCATACCGGCACGGCGGCCTCGGGCCAGAGCACCAGCGCCGGCCGGCCGGCGGCGAACGCGTCGCTCGAGAGCCGTAGCAAGTCGCCGAAGATGCCTTGGGCGAGGTCGGCGTCCCACTTCTCGTGGAAGCCCACGTTGGGCTGTACGAGTGCCACGGTCCCCACGGGCCGGACCGGCGTCGTGCGCTCGCGCCACCGTCCGTACGCCAGCGCGAGCACCACGCCGAGACCGACGGCGACGAGCCGCAGCACGGCGCGCGGCCGCTTCCGGTCGAGCCAGGCCGTGGCGAGCGCGGCGTTGACCAGCACGAGCAGGAACGTCACGCCGCGGGCCCCGATCACGTCCGCGATCTGCACCAGCGTGGGGTAGCCGGTGAGCGAGGTGCCCAGCCCCAGCCATGGGAAGCGGATGTCACCCTGGTGGCCGATGCACCACTCGACCGCGGTCCACAGCAGCGGGAGCACCACGACGACCGAGAGCTTCGTGCGGCGCGTCACCCAGCCGGTGAGCGCGAACAGCAGCGCGTTGTACAGCGCCAGGATCAGGACGGTCACGGCGTAGCCGGCGGCCGACAGACGGGTGAAGTGCCACAACGCCACGATCATCCAGTACAGCACGAGTCCCTGGGACAGCAGGCCGTACCACAGCCCCTGCACCAGGTGACGCCGCACCGGCCGTGCGTCACGCTGTCCGGCGTGCAGCAGCCACACGACCGGGATCACGCAGACGAACGAGGGGACCAGCAGATGAAACGGCGGGTAGGCCAGCACGAGGAGCAGCGCGCCGGCCGCAACGAGGGGCCAGTCGCCCCGCGGCAGCGCCAGGCCCGTAAGCAGCCTCACACCGCGACCGTGCGGCCTTCCTGGGCGGATCGGTAGACCGCCTCCATGGTGCGGTGCAGCAGCACCTGGTCGTCGAGGGGCGGTGGCGGAACCTCGTCGCGCACCGCCGCGAGGAAGGTGGCCCACTCGGCGCGGTACGAAGCCGGCACCAGGTTCTCCCGTCCCGTCCCCGTCGGGGGCGTCACGTTCATCGGCGTGCCGTGCATCTCCTTGTAGACGCCGAGCGGGGGAATCCGTGCCGACCCGGCCTCCCCGAGCACGTCGAGCCAGACGCGCTCGTGATCGCCCACGTAGCGCCAGGCGACGTCTACGAAGATCGAGTAGCCGCCTTCGCAGAGCACCAGCGCGCAGCCGGCGTCCTCGACACCGCTCCCGGCGCGATGCAGGCTCGCCGTCGCCTGCAGCGGCTTCACGTCCTCGGCGAGCCACAGTCCGAGATCGACGAGGGGGAGGCCGAGATCGAACAACGCGCCGCCACCCGCCTCCGGCGGGTGCAGCCGCCAGCCCAGCTCGGTGCGTGACGGGCGGAACTGGTACCAGCCGCCGCGCATCGCGCGCAGCGCCCCCAGCTCCTTGCCGTGCACGAACGCCCGCACGGCCTGCACGTCGCCGCGGTAGCGGTGGTTCATCCCCACGAGAACGGGCCGGCCCGCCCGCCGCTGGGCGGCGAGCACGCGCTGCGCGCCGGCGCTGGTGAGGGCGAGCGGCCGCTCGCACAGCACCGCCGCCCCGGACGCGAGCGCGGTCAACGAGTGGATCTCGTGGAAGTGATTCGGCGTGGCGATCACGACCGCATCGGGACGCGCGATCCGCAGCAGATCCTCGATGTCTTCGAAGATGTCCCGCACGGCGAATCGCTTGGCGAGCGCCCGCGCCTTGGCCTGATCGCTGTCGCAGATCCCGACGATGTGGACATCGTCACGCGCGGCGAGCGCCGGCAGGTGGGCGACCTGGGCGACCGCACCGACGCCGATCACGCCGAGGCGGGTCCTGGCGCTCTTCATGGATTCCCCCGCCACGGCAGCCGGTACATCACGCCCCCCCGCAGGGAAACGGTGTTGAGCCCGCTCGCCACCACGCCGCGCGCCTCGAGCGTGACGCGCAGGGTGGACATCACCGCGATCTCGACGCCGGCGGTGCCGTTCAGCCCGGCGACCACCGCCTGCAGGCCGTCTTCGATGAGCGTCCCCTGGATCGCGGCGCCCTTGGCATCCCGGATGTGAATGCCGAGCCCCACGCCCGCGTAGGGGAAGACCGGCCCGCTGCGGACGGGCAGGTACTGCAGATCGAGATCGAGTGCGAAGTCGGTCAGCGTGATGGTGCCGATATCGATCGTGAAGTCGTTCGTCGGGTCGATCACGACGTCCCGGAGGCGCGCCTCGAGCCGGGCGATCTCGTCCGCCGCGTAGTCCGCCCGGAGGAACCCCACGCTCAGCAGCGGGCGGATGTGCGGGGCGATCCAGCCCGCATCGACCCGCAGCGACGCCGACGCGTGACGCTCCAGCCGGTTGCTGAACGTGACGCCGAGATCGGCGCCGAGGCTGGCGAGGCGCAGGCCCTCGTAGCTGAACTCGTCGAGCAGGCCCTGCGCCGTCGCGGGCGCCGGGCTCAGCAGAACGAGGAGGGCCGGCAGGAGCAGGAGCCTAGTATGCGCGCGCAAGGGTGGTCCCCGGGAAGTAGACGTTGAGTATGGTGCGGGCGTCCTGACCGGCACGAGCGCGCCCGACGGCACCCCACTGGCACAGGCCGACGCCGTGGCCCCATCCGCGGCCCTGCGCCACGAGCGAGGCGAGCGCGCCGTCCTGCTGCCGGGCCTCGAAGCGCACGGCGGACCCGCCGAGCGGCCGGCCGTCCGGCGTCTGAAACACGGCGCGCACCGCGTAGCCTGGAACCGGGATCTCGCCGCCCGCGACGCGGATGCGCACATCGGTGACCCGTCCCGAGGCACCGCTGCGGCGCACGTACACGTCGCGGAGACCGGTCACCACGCTCGAATCGATGCCGAGCACCGCCGGCACGGTTCGCCGTAATATATCGCCCAGCCCCGAGCCCTCCCACTCGACGGTCCACTGGAAGCGCGGCGAGATGTCGCAGTAATCGCCGCCGTGCGGTCGCGCGTCGGAAACGGGGCGCAGGTACGGCGCGCCGCGGACCGATTGAAACGACTCCTCCGGGGCGGCGGTGGAGCCGCCGCAGGTCGAGTGGAAAAACGCCGTGATCGGGGTGCCGTGATACAGCAGCGCGAGGCCGGCCGTCGCGCGCACCGCCGCGATCCCCGGCGCGGTCTCGGCCGCGACCCCCCCGTAGAGCTGATCGCCGGCGCCCGCCAGCAGGTCATAACCCTCCGCCGCGTGGCGCCCGCGATTGCGCAACGCGTAGGTCCGGGCGATCGTGGCCTGGGCCTCGAGCGCGGCCTGCTCGCTCGCGGCCCGGCGCCCCATCTCCGCGTTCACGACGCCCTGGAGGTACTGCTCGAGCGGCAGCGCGTTCACCACCGTGATGCCGCCGGCCCGGGCGAAGACCTCCACCGCCCCGCGGAACGGCTGTCCATTCACCGTGACGAACCGCTCCGGCATGGTGCTGGCGAACGCGAGCTGCTCGTAGCGGGCCGGCGCCGCGCCGCGCGTGACGAACGCCGCGCCGTCGACCGCCAGCACGACCGAGTCGCCCGGATCGAGGCGGAGGGCCGGCGCCCCGCGGGCCACCCCGAGCGCCGAGCCCTGGGCCCCGACGGTCACCTGCGCCGCCGCGGTGACGAGCGCCACGCGGATGATCGGCTCCGCGCCCGACGGCGGCCGTGCCGCGGGGCGCGGACAGGCCACCAGCGCGACGCTACCCGCGAGAACGACCGTCCAGCGCCACGGCCCGGAAATCGTAGTCCTCATTCTCCTCGATGCGCACCGGCACGAGCTCGCCGGGCGCGGCCCACCCGCCACGCGTCACGTAGGTGACCCCGTCCACGTCGTCCGCCTGCCACGGCACCCGCCCGACGTGCGTGGCGTCCGTCGTGTCGGGATCGGTCACGTCGTCCACCAGCACCTCCGTCTCGCGCCCCACGAACCGCGCGAGCCGCTCCTCCGTGATGGCCCGCTGGAGCTCGACCAGCTCGTCCTGGCGGGCGCGCTTGACGTCGTCGGGCACGTCGTCCGCCAGCGCCGCCGCCCGCGTCCCGTCCTGCGCCGAGTAGGCGAACACGCCCATCCGATCGAACTGGATCTCCTCGGCGAAGCGGCAGAGCGTGCGGAAATCATCCTCGGTCTCTCCGGGGAATCCCACGATCGCCGTCGTGCGGATCACGAGATCCGGCATGGCGTCACGCAGCCGGCGCACGGTCGCGCGAATCGTGTCCCGGCGCTCCGGGCGGCGCATCCGCTCGAGCACGCGGTCCGCGGCGTGCTGGATCGGGATGTCGAGGTACGGGGTGATGCGCGGCTCCGTGGCCATCAGGGTCACCAGCCGGTCGGTGAGCCCCGCGGAGTAGAGGTACAGCAGCCGGAACCAGGGCACCGACGTCTCGCGCAGCAGGGCGGCGAGCAGATCGGGGAGCGCGGCCGCGCCGCGCCCGAGATCGCGGCCGTAGTGTCCCAAATCCTGCGCGACGAGATTGATCTCCTTCGCACCCTGCGCCTCGAGCTGCTGCGCCTCGCGCACGAGACGCTCGAGCGGCTCGGAGCGGTGCTTGCCTCGCATCAGCGGAATGGCGCAGAACGCGCAGCCGTGGTCGCAGCCCTCGGAAATCTTGAGGTAGCGGACGTGCGGCCCGTCGCCGAGGTACGCGCGCACGCCCGGGTGCGCCGCGATCGGGTCGGCAATCAGGCCGCGGGCGGCCAGGGCGGGGACGAGCTTGTGGAGCTCGCCGAACCCGAGAAACAGATCCACCTCCGGGAGCTCCCGCCGCAGCTCGTCCTGATACCGCTGCACCAGGCACCCGACGGCGACGACCGCCTTCACGCGCCCCTCGCGCTTCAGCGCCGCGGCATCGAGCATCGCCTCGATGGACTCGCGCTTGGCCGCGTCGATGAACCCGCAGGTGTTGACCAGGATCACATCCGCGGTGTCGAGCTCCCGCACGATGTGCGCGCCGTGTCCGACCAGCTCGCCGACGAGCCGCTCGGAATCTACCGTCGCCTTGTCGCAGCCGAGGGAGATGACGCCGAGACGCATGGGAGGTGAATATAGCCCCGTATCAGCGGGACACGGGAAGCGTGAGACGGGAAAAGTGAAACGGGAGCCAAGCCGGCCCCCGTCCCGCGATTCCCGTTTCCCATTGCCCGCTTCCCGCTACATCAGGAAGCTCTCCAGCGCCCGGGCCCGGCTCACGTGGCGCAGCCGGGCGAGCGCCTTCTCCTTGATCTGGCGGACGCGCTCGCGGGTGATGCCGAGCATGCCGCCGATCTCCTCGAGCGTCATCGGCTCCTGGCCGTCCAGGCCGAAGTAGAGGCGCAGGATGCGCGCCTCGCGCTCCTTCAGCGTGGACAGCACCTCCTCGATCGACTCGGTGAGGGCGTGTTCGAACGTCTCGTCGTCCGGTCCCGGGTTCTGCGTGTCCGGCAGGTAGTCGAGCAGCTTGTTGTCCTCGCCCGGCGTAAGCGGCGCGTCGAGCGAGAGGTGGCTCTGGGAGATCGACAGCGTCTTGGCCACTTCCTCCTGCGAGATGTCCATCCCCTCGGCGATCTCTTCGACGGTCGGCTCCCGGCCCAGCTCCTGCAGCAGCGCGGACGAGCGCTTGCCGATGCGATGCAGCGTGCCGGCGCGGTTCAGCGGCACGCGCACGATGCGGCTCTGCTCGGCGAGCGCCTGGAGGATGGCCTGCCGGATCCACCACACCGCGTACGAGATGAACTTGATGCCCTTGGTCTCGTCGAACTTGTGCGCCGCGCGGATCAGCCCGAGGTTGCCCTCGTTGATCAGGTCCGACAGGCTGACGCCCTGATTCTGGTATTTCTTGGCGACGGAAACGACGAAGCGGAGGTTGCTGCGGACGAGCTTGTCGAGCGACTCCTCGCAGCCCTGTTTGATGCGACCCGCCAACGCGACCTCGTCCTCACGGGTGATCAGCGGGTACTGACTGATCTCGCGGAGGTACTGGTCGAGCGAGCCTTCGTCCGAGGAGATCCTGCGAGCCGAGTTCATTCGCATACGGTCGACACCCCTCCCCACTGCGCACTCAGAAGCGGTCGTCCGGGGACACCACGCAGAGGTCGGCACGACACACGACGCCGCCGCGGAAGGCGGTGGCGCCGATTTCACCAAGGCGTTGGAGCGGCGCGGCTGGCGCGCACGCGGGCACCGCGTGACTGCACAGCCCGTCGGCGGAAATGGGGAGTGATCCCTGCATGCCGTCGTAGGTTACCCACGCCCCGGAAGCGGCGCAATGGTCACCGACCACCCCCGGCCCCCGGCCCAGCGCCCCAAGGCCGCCCGCACTACCGCCCGGGGCTCGGTGTGGGCGATGGTGGCCGCGACGCAGGCGGCCGAGGCGCTCGAAGCGAACTCCGCGCGCACGATCCGTCCCACCGGGAGATCCGCGAGGGCGGCGAGATCGAGCCGGGCGCCGCTCGCGCTCAGGATCACGGCGACCGACGTGTCTTCGGGCATGCCGGACGCTACGCCCCGACCAGCGGCCCGCCGAGGCCGTTTCTACGCGGGAATCACCATCCCGTCGCGCGCGCGGCGGCGGGTCAGCTCTCGGTGCTGCGGGTGAGTCCGTACTTCTCGATCTTCTTGTAGAGGTTGCTGCGGGGCATCTCCAGCTTGCGCGCGGTCTCGCTCACGTTCCAGTCGTTCTCCGTGAGCTTGGCGACGAGAAACGCCTTCTCCGCCTCGAGCTTGAAGCTCTCGAACGTCTGGCAGCCCGCGAGATCGCCGATCGGCGAGTCCGCCGCCTCGCGCACGATGCGGTGCACGTCGGCCGCCGACACCGTATCACCGGGCGTGAGGATGAGGAGCCGTTCCGCGGCGTTGCGCAGCTCGCGCACGTTGCCCGGCCAGTCGCGTTCCTGCAGCGCGGCGAGCGCCTCGGGGTGGAACGTCTTGAGCGGCAACCCGCCGAGCTGAACCAGCTCGGCCACGAACCGCTCCACCAGCAGGGGGATGTCCTCCCGCCGGGCCCGGAGCGCCGGGATCGCGATCGGCACCACGTTGAGCCGGTAGAACAGATCCTCGCGGAACCGGCCCGCCGCGATTTCGGTGCCGAGCGCCTTGTTCGTCGCCGCGATCACCCGCACGTCCACGCGCACCGACTTGGCCGCCCCGATGCGCGTCACGACCCCCTCCTGCAACGCGCGCAACACTTTGGCCTGCGCCGCCAGGCTCATATCGCCGACTTCGTCGAGAAACAGCGTCCCCCCGTCGGCCTGCTCGAACTTGCCCGCCCGGTCCGCGAACGCGCCGGTGAACGAGCCCTTCATGTGCCCGAACAGCTCGCTCTCGATCAGCTCGCCCGGGATCGCCGCGCAGTTCACCTCGACGAACGGCTTGTCCCGGCGGGGAGACTGCCGATGGATGGCCCGCGCGACGAGCTCCTTGCCGCTCCCGTTCTCGCCCTCGATCAGCACCCGCGCCGCGGTGGGGGCGACCTTCGCGACCGTCGCCAGCACGTCGCGGATCGCGCGGCTCTCCCCGACGATCGCGTAGCGGTCCTCGAGATCGCCGCGGAGTCGCCGGTTCTCCACCTCGAGATTGAGGTGCTGCAGCGCGTTCCGCAGCGTGAGCAGCACCCGGTCCGTGTCGAGCGGCTTCTCCAGGAAGTCGTACGCGCCGAGCTGCGTGGCCTCGACCGCGGTCTGGATCGTTCCGTGGCCGGAGATCATGACCACCTGCGCCGCCGGATCGAGCTGCCGCAGCTTGGCCAGCGTGGCCAGGCCGTCCAGCCCCGCCATCTTCACGTCAAGGAACACGAGATGCGGGTGGAACTCGGGATACGCGGCCAGCGCGTCCACGCCCGAGGGGACGGTGCGCACTTCGAGGTCCTCGAACTCGAGCAGCTGGCGCATCGCCTCGCGCACACCCGACTCGTCGTCCACCACCATCACGCGTCTCGGCATCAGTGTGTCCGTCGGTAGAACGTCACGCCGTCTCCCCGGATGCGCACGGCCCCCACGGTCTCCGGCACGGCGAGCGGGACGCTGCCGTCGGTGCCCCCCGTGATCGCGTTCACCAGCCGCGGCACCAGCGCCGCGGGGAACGGAACGTCGCGCACGGCGATCTCGTCGGGTCGCCACGCGACCACGCCGGGACGCGCCAGCACCGCGCCGCCCGTCATCCGCAGCGGCTCGCGCGGCGCGAGCATGCCCGCCAGCGGTCCCAGCAGCTCCCGCCCCAGCCGTGCCGTCCGCACCTGCGCCGTGAGCGTGAAGCGGTCCGGCTCGAGCACAACCGCGAGCGAGTCGAGCGCCGCGCGCGCGGGTGCGTCCAGCCCGTCGGCCACCAGGGCCGCCAGCTCGGCGGCCGAGAGCACGACCGAATCCGGCCCGCCGCGCCGCGCCATGCGTTCCTCCACCCGGCGCGCCGCCCGCAGCGCTGCATCGGTCGGCACGCCGATCGAACGGGTGGTGTCACGCGCCGCCCCCGGCACCACCCGCGCGACAAGGGAGCGGCTCGCCCTACCCAGCGGGCCGCGGTACTGGTACGCCAGGAACCCGCCCAGCACCAGCAGCGTCGCGCAGCCCACCGCGGCGAGCACGTTGCGGAAGCAGCCCCCACCGCCGCTCACGCACCCTCCGCGAGCGCGGCCGCCTGCCGCGCGACGTAGCGCGCGCCGGCCGGGGAGAGCACGCTCTCCATCAGCTCGACCGACCGGACAACGACTTCTCCGTGATACACGAGCCGCGCCAGCGGTTCCGCCAGCCCCGTCACGCCGTTGCGGGCGTCCCGCTTGGCGCGCCCCAGCGTGAGATGCGGGCGAAACGGCCGACCTTCGAGCGGGAAGCCGAGCGCGGCGAACTCCCGCTCGACGTCGTGTTGCAGCAGCTCGAGCGCCGGAACGGCTTCACAACCCACCCACACGACGCGCGCATGCGACTCTGAGGGAAAGGCCCCGAACCCGCCGATCGGGAGGGCGAACGCGCGGGCGCGCCCCGCGGCGCGCACGACGCCCGCCGCCAGCTCGCTCAGCCGATCCGCCGTCACCTCACCGAGGAACTTCAGCGTGAGGTGGATACCGCCGGCCTCGACCCATTTCACGGGAACACCGAGCCGGCGCACCGGCTCCGTGACCCGCAGAATGTCGCGCCGCACATCGTCCGGCAGGTTGATGGCCACGAAGAGCCGCACCCGCTACTCCCGCGCCGCGAGCAGCACGACGGCGTCGCTGCGGTCGGCGAGCAGGCTCCCCCGCCGGTACCCCTCGAGGTCGAGCGTGATCCGGGCAAAGCCGAGTGCCAGCAGCGGCCCCGCGATCCGGTCGGCGGCGTCGCGCACGACGGCGAGCTGCGATGGCTGCACCTCGATCCGCGCCTCGTCGCCGCAGTGCCGCACGCGCAGGTCGCCGGCGACCCCGAGCGCCCGCACGAGCGCTTCGGCCCGCTCCACCTGCCGCAGCCGCGAGGGCGTGACGCTGAGCCCGTATCGGATGCGGCTCGCGAGGCAGGGCGCGGCCGGCGCGGCCCAGATCGGGATGCCGAGCGCGCGCGCATCGCGCCGGACGGCGTCCTTGTCATAGCCCGCCTCCGCGAGCGGCGCGCGGATGCCGCGCTCGTCCGCCGCGCGCAGGCCCGGACGATGATCCCCGAGGTCGTCGACATTGGTACCGTCGGCCACCGCGGCAAGCCCGCGCTCCGCGGCCACCTCGTGCAGCCGGGCCCACAGCTCGCGCTTGCAGAAGTAACAGCGGTCCGGCGCGTTGGCGACGTACCCGGGCTGATCGAGCTCGCGCGTCGCGACCTCGAGCAGCGGCACGTCGAACTGCACCGCCAGCTCGCGCGCCCGCCGGTGTTGCTCCTCCGCGAGCGACGGACTCACCCCGAGGACGGCGAGCATGCGCCCGCGGCCCAGCGCGCGCCGCGCCCGGACGGCGAGCAGCGCGGAGTCCACGCCGCCCGAGTACCCGATCAGGAGCGACGGGAACCCGGCGAGAATGCGCTCGAGCACTTCGGACGACATGCGCAGAATATACGCACGGCGGCTGGGTGGGTCGCGGGGCAGTCTCGGGCGCCGTACATTCGAGGGCATGGTGCTCCTCCCGGCCGATCGCGCGCGCCGCGCCACCCTGCTCAGTGCCGCAATCACGCTGCTGGTGCTCGGCGTGCTGGGGTTGGCGGCGGACCGCGTGTTCACGCGGCTCGCGCGCGCGCGGCAGCGCGCGAGCACCGAGTCGCAGGTCCACCCCGTTCAGCAGGCCCTGGAGCAGGCCCTCGCGCGGCGCCTCGAGGTCCTGCCCGCGATGCGGGCGTTTCTCGAGGCGGGCCCGCCCGGCCCCGACGTGCGGGACGACCTGGACGCGTTTGCCGACGGCCTGCACGCCAGCATCGGAGGCGTCCGGACGCTGCAGTACGTGCGCGGCGGCGTGATCCGCTACACGTCCCGGCCATCGGCCAACCCTGGCGTGCTGGGCTACAACCTGCTCGCCGACCCGCGGCCGGAAATCCGCCGGGACGTGCTGCGCGCGATGGGCGCGCAGAGCATCGTGCTGTCCGGCCCGATCGAGCTGCTGCAGGGCGGCACCGGCCTCGTCGCGCGGCTCGCCACGTTTCGACGGACGGACCCCCGGTTCGGCCTGGTGGCGGTGGTCATGGACCTCCCGCCGCTGTTCGAGGAGGCCGGGCTCATGGACACCACCGATGGGTTCCGCAAGGCGGTGCGCGACAGCACGGGCACGGTGCTGTTCGGGCCACCGGACGTGTTCGCCGGCGACCCGGTCACGGTCGCGGTCACGCTGCCCGACCGCGCGTGGTACCTAGGGGCCGTTCCGCTGCGCGGATGGGCGAGCGGCGGCGTTGCGCTGTGGGGAGGCCGCGCCGCGCTCGCGATCATCGCACTGCTCGGTGCCCTGCTCGCCGGCTCGCTCGGCGGGAGCCAGACGCGGTTGCGCGAGGCGGTGGCCGCGCGGACCGCGGAGCTGTCACGGGCGAACGCGGAGTTGGCGACCCGGGTCGAGGAGATCCGCGTGGCCGACCAGGCGCTGCGGGAGCAGCACATGCTCGTCCGGGCGGTGATCGAGGGGTCGCCCGACCTCGTGCTGGTCAAGGACCTCACGGGCGCGTACGTCCTCGCCAACGATGCCGCCGCCCGCGCCATCGGACGACCGGTCCACGAAGTCATCGGCCACACCCCGGAAGAGCTGTTTCCCGCGGAATTCGCGGAGGACGTGAGGAACGCGGACCGCGAGGCGCTCGAACGACGCGGACCGGTGAGCCGCGAGCGCCGGCTCCGCATTGGCGACGAGGACCGCACGCTCCTGCTGGTGCTGCACCCCTGGTTCGACGCGCAAGGGACACCGGCCGGCACGGTCACCGTCGCGCGCGACCTCACCGAACGCCAACAGCTGGAAGCGCAGCTGCGCCACGCCCAGAAGCTCGACGCGCTCGGCCGGCTGTCGGGCGGGATCGCGCACGACTTCAACAATCTGCTCACCGCGATTCTCGCGAACGCGCATCTGGTCGCAGATGCGATCCCGGAAACGCAACCCGAGGTGCGCGGCGACGTCGCGGAGATCATGGCCGCGGCGCATCGCGGCGCCGACCTGACCCGCAAGCTCCTCGCCTTCGGTCGCCGCGAGCTGCTCGAGCGCCGCCCGATCGACCTCACTGCCGTGCTCGCCGAGAACGCGGCGATGGTGCGGCGCCTGGTCCCCGAGCCGATCGACATCCGGCTCGAGCTGCCGGACAGGCCTTTGACCGTGCGCGCCGATCAGGGGGCGTTGGGACAGATCCTGCTCAACCTCGTGACCAACGCGCGCGACGCCATGCCGGGTGCCGGGCGGCTCGAGATCCGGCTGGCCGAGGTCCAGCACGACGGCCGCAGGGCGGCTCGCCTCACGGTGCGGGACACGGGCGTCGGTATGGATGAGGCGACCCGGGCTCACGTGTTCGAGCCGTTCTTCACCACCAAGCCGTCCGGGCAGGGAACCGGGCTCGGCCTGTCGATCGCCTACGGTCTGGTGCAGCGACACGACGGCACGATCACGATCGAGAGCGCGCCCGGTGCGGGCACGACCGTGTTCATCGAGCTGCCGCTCGCGGAGCCGGCGCCCGCAACGGCATCCGCACCGCTGGCCGGGGCTCCGGGGGGGCGGTCGGAAACGATCCTGATCGTCGAGGACGAGGCCGCGATTCGCAATACGCTCGGGCGGTTGCTCGAGCGCACCGGGTACCGCGTGCTCGCCGCCGCCGATGGCGAGGCGGGCCTCGAGATTCTCAAGCGGCGTCACGACGTCGCGCTCGTCATCAGCGACGTCGTGATGCCGCGCATGGGCGGCGCCGAGCTGGCGCGGCGTGCGCGCCGGCAGGGCGTGCACGCCCCGTTCCTCTTCACCACGGGGTATCCCGGCGGCCGCACGTCGGGGGCTGCGGAGCCGCTCGCGGGCAAGGTGCTCACCAAGCCGTGGCTGCCCGACGAGCTGTTGACGACCGTGCGCCAGCTGCTCGACGACGCGGCCCCGGGGGTCACCGCGTCCGGGACGGGGCAGGCCCCCGACCATGGCGAGTAGGGCCAGCGCCCGCCGGGCCGCGGCGCGCGCCGGTGTCGGCCTCGCGATGCTCGCCGCCGCCTGCAGCCACAGTGAACCGTTCGCGCCGGGGACGCCGCCGCCGCTCGGTCCACCGAGCAATTCCCTCCCCCGTCAGCTGACGTTCAATCCGGGCGACGATCGCAGTCCGGCCGTCACAGGAGACGGCATCAGCTACAGCCGCTACGACCCGGGGCGCGGTACCGCGTCGCAATGCCTCGCGACCCTGCCGGTGGAGGGCGGCACCCTGCGCGCCACCTTCTGCCCACCCCCACCCACGCCGCCGGACTCGTTCGTCGGCACGTGGCTCGAGCCGGCCACGTCGCCGAGCGGGCGCCAAGTCGCCTTCGTCTGGCAGCGGGGAGACCCGCTCAGCATTCGGGCATGGACGCACCACCTGACCGTCGCGCCGGTCGACTCGCCGGCGCAGGGCCGCCAAGCCATGATCGCCGGCTGGGCTTCGGATCAGCGGTTCTACAATACGGCGCTCAAGCTCACCTGGGTCGATGAGGGAACCGTGCGGTTCCTCGTTTCCTACGACTGGGTGTTCAAGGTGAAGGGCGGCGGGGCCCAGCGGTTCGCCGACACGCTGCTCGTGCCGCGCGCGCTGATGGACCTGCGGGTGGCCGACGGGAGCCTCACCGTCGTGCCCGGCGGCGATTCGGTGATCGCCTACGCGCCCGCGGCCGAAGGTGGAACGTGGGTGATCAAGGAGGCCGATCCCGTCACGCTGCTCCGCCTCGATCCCGGCGGCGCACTCGCCGTGCACGGCGCCTTCTCGGGTGCCGTGCGCGATCTCGCGCAGGTGGACGGCCGTGTCATCGCGGCGACCGGCAACACCACACTTGCGTGGCTCGATCCCGTGACCGGGGACACGGGCTCCGTACAGGTCACGGGGCCGGCCAACCGTCTCGCCTCGACAGGCGGCAGGCGCGTGGTCGTCGAAGTCGAGTTGGACGATCGGTTGTTCGGCGCCCCCGCGCACCTCTGGTTGCTCGAATTGCCTCCTCGCACAGCACACTGACGACCACATCGCGCGGGTCATTCCGGGGCGGTTCGGCGTCCCTTGTTTCAACACGAAACAAACCGTCGATGCGCCCGTGCAGCAACGACTTGCGCCCACCTGCGCCGAAATGACGTCGGCCCCCCCTTGTCCTCAGCGATATATTCCGCCGTGAGCGCAGGCAGTCTCAAACCCTAAGTCATTGTCTCATGGCCATTTACGCGCAACCGAACTCGTGGCAGTGTGGGCCGTTCGCCCTCAAGCATGGATTGATCGCATTGGGTATCTACGCCCATGAGGACGACCTTGCGCGCATCGCGGGCAGCACGGAGAAGAACGGCACCGACGACCGCCAGCTCGCGCGGGCCGCACAGACGCACGGCTGCGCGCTCCCGGTCGTGCGGCGTTCGCACGCCTGGGCCGCGCGTCGGGAGCTCGACCATTGGTTCGCGCGCGGCGCGCCGGTGCTGCTCTGTCTCGATCAGTGGGAGCACTGGGTCACCGCCGTGTCGGCCGATGCGGAGCACGTCGTGGTACTCGACAGCCAGTTCGACAATGCGGTGCTGCGCCTCGAGCGGTGGGAGCGCATCGCCGAGCGCCTGGTGTTCCGCCGGCCACGCTGGCGGGGCCTGTGGACCCAGCGCCTCTACGACGTGCATCCCCTCGTGCCGGCGCGGGACGCGGGCGCGCGTCTGCAGCTCACGGTCGAGCGGGCCCGGCGTCTGCTGGAGTTCGAGGGCGGTGTCCTGGCGGACCGGTGGGACGAGTACGCGCGACGGTTGCTGCCGCTCGCGGCGGCGACCGGGCGGACCGCGCACCTCGTCCGGCTCGATCGCTTCCTCACG
>Ga0153916_10000864_pt1 | contig 21073 bp, 21 predicted proteins | sample Opewatmetagenome_FD_109642 | JGI IMG/M metagenome (GOLD analysis project Ga0153916, IMG submission 109642) | Freshwater wetland microbial communities from Ohio, USA - Open water 3 Core 3 Depth 4 metaG | ecosystem: Environmental > Aquatic > Freshwater > Wetlands | place: USA: Ohio, Lake Erie...
ACTTCGGCCGGTCTACGCTCTGTCGAGGCGGCCGTGGCGCCGTCAGGATGCCCCGTTTGCGAAGGAGGATCCCCATGCCCGTTCCCGCGAGCACGCCGGTGACCGCCGAGGCCGGCCATGCGCGCACGCAGCTCGAGGAGGCGCTCATCGAGATCAAGCGCGTGATCGCAGGCCAGGAGGCGATGCTCGAGCGCGTGCTCGTCTGCCTCGTGGCGGGCGGCCACCTTCTCATCGAGGGCGTGCCCGGTCTCGCGAAGACGCTGACGATCAAGACCACCGCCGGCGTCCTCGGGGGCACGTTCCGTCGCGTCCAGTTCACGCCGGACCTCGTCCCGTCCGACCTCGTCGGCACGCGCGTCTACCGGCCCGACACGGGGGCGTTCGACACCGAGCAGGGTCCCGTCTTCTGCAACTTCCTCCTCGCCGACGAGATCAACCGTGCCCCGGCCAAGGTGCAGTCCGCACTGCTCGAGGTGATGCAGGAGCGTCAGGTCACGATCGGCCACGACACGATGCCCGTCCCTGATCCCTTCCTCGTGATGGCGACACAGAACCCGATCGAGTCGGAGGGCACCTATCCCCTGCCGGAGGCGCAGGTCGACCGCTTCATGCTGAAGGTGGTCGTGGGCTATCCGAGCCGGGACGAGGAGTTGACCGTCGTGCAGCGGTCGCTCGAGCGTTCGCCCGACGTACGTCAGGTGCTCTCCGTCGACCGGCTGCGAGAGCTGCAACGGGCGGCGCTGGACGTCTACGTCGACCCGTCCCTCGTCGCCTACACCGTCTCGCTCGCGGAGGCGACGCGCGACCCGGCCGCGGCCGGTGTCCCCGGGGTGGCCGACCTCGTCGCCTACGGCGCCAGCCCGCGCGGCCCGATCTCGCTCGTCCAGGCCGCGCGGGCCCTCGCGCTCGTCCACGGCCGCGAGTACGTGCTCGGATCGGACGTGCGCGGGCTCGCGAAGGACGCGCTCCGGCACCGGCTCGTGCTCACCTACCGGGCTCTCGCCGAGGGGCGCACCGCCGACGACGTGCTCGACGCGGTGCTCGAGAAGGTGCCGGCGCCGCCGCTCGAGCTCGGGAGGCCGATCGCGGCGTGAGCGCGCTGCGCGCTCTGACTGTCGACCCGACGCCGGAGCGTCCCGGCCCGGGGCAGATGCCGGAGGCGCTCCTGCGCGCTCTCGAGTTGTCGATCGGCCGCCGCGTCGACGGCCTGCTCGCCGGCGATCACCGCTCGGCGCTGCTCGGCCGCGGCAGCGAGCTCGCGCAGGTGCGGCCATACGTCCCGGGCGACGACGTCCGGCTGATCGACTGGAACGTGACCGCCCGCACCCGGGTGCCGCACGTGCGTGCCCATCTCGCCGAGCGCGTGCTCGTCACCTGGGTCGTGCTCGACCGCACGCCGTCGATGGCGTTCGGCACTGCCGATCGCCGCAAGGACGACGTGGCCCTCGGTGTCGCCCTCGCTCTCGGCCATGCGGCGAGCGTGCGCGGCAATCGCGTCGGCCTCGTCGCCTTCGGCGACGGCCCGTCGACGCCGCTTCCTCCCCGGCAAGGACGCGCGGGCCTCGTCGGCGTCTGGTCGGCGCTGCGCGAGGGCGGCGGCGGCGTGGCGCCCGAGCTCGCCGGGGCGCTCGCGGGCGTCGGCGCGGCCGCCCGCCAGCGGGCGCTCGTCGCCCTCGTCTCCGACTTCCGCGGCCCGCTCGACTGGCAGGCCGGCCTCCTCGACCTCGCCGGCCGGCACGACGTTCTCGCCGTCGAGATCCGCGACCCGCGCGAGGGCGTGCTCGAGGACATCGGCGAGGTGTGGTTCGCCGACCCGGAGAGCGGCGAGCGGGTCCGCGTCGACACGAGCGACGCTCGCCTGCGACAGCGCTTCGCGGAAGCGGCTGCAATGGAGCGGCGCACGGTCGCGACCGCGCTTGCGCGCGTCGGCGCCTCGCACGTCGTGCTCTCGACCGACGGTGACTGGCTGCGGGAGCTCGCCGTCCATCTGCGGATGCTGCGATGAGCTTCGCGTGGCCGACAGCGCTCCTCGGCCTCGTGCTCGTGCCCGCTCTCGGCGTGCTCGTCTGGGCGGCGGACAGGAGGCGGCGGCGCGACGCCGCGCGATTCGGAACACCCGCGCTCGTCGCCGCAAGCGTCCCCCGGCGGCCCGGGCGGCGCCGGTTCGTGCCGATCGCGATCGCGCTCTGTGCGCTCGCCGTCCTCCTCGTCGGGCTCGCACGGCCACACGCCGACCTGTCCGTGCCGCGCCGCGAGGCGACCGTGATGCTCGCGCTCGACACCTCCCGCTCGATGGCGGCGACGGACGTGAGCCCCAGCCGCTTCGACGCTGCGTTGCGGGCCGCCGACGCATTCCTCGAGGCGGTCCCGTCGGGCTACTCGGTCGGAATCGTCTCGTTCTCGACGAGCGCGCAGGTGGTGCTGCGGCCGACGACCGACCGGGAGCAGGCACGCGCAGCTCTGCGTGAGCTCCGGCTCGGCTCGGGGACGGCGATCGGAGAGGCGATCGCCCGCGCCGTCGCGACGGTGCGTCCCGCAGCGGCCGGGGGAGCCGCGCCGTCTGCGTCCGCCGTCCCGGCGACCGTGCTCCTCCTCTCGGACGGGGCCCAGACGGCGGAGGGCATCACGCCGGCCTCCGCAGCGACGCAGGCCCGCCGGCAGGGCATTTCCGTCAACACGGTCGCGCTCGGGACACGGGACGCCGTCGTCGAGGTCCCGCTTCCCGGCGGGCTCAAGCAGCGGGTGACCGTGCCGCCGGATGCCCGCACGCTCCGCGCCGTCGCCGAGCGCACCGGCGGGCGCTTCTACGAGGCGGCCGACGCGGGCAAGCTGGAGGAGGTGTACGCGGAGCTCGGCTCGCGGCTCGGACGTCGCGAGTCGCGCACCGAGATCACCGCGGCGTTCGCCGGTGGCGCAGCCGCCCTCCTGCTGCTCGCCTCGGGCCTGTCGATGCTCTGGTCGAGGCGGCCGCTGTGAGAAAGGGCCTCGTGCTCGCGGTCGTCGTCGCGGCGATCGCCGCAGCCGTTGCGGTTCCCGCCGTCGCCGCCGACGAGTGTCGCGGGCTCCAGGTCTGTCTCCCGGTCGACGGCCCGTGGGTCGTGGTGCCCCCGTCCGATCGTCCGCCCGTCGAGTACGAGCTCCGCTGCCCCCTGCCCGGCTACGTCGTCGCGGGGGTCGACGTGCGCCTGGCCGAGGCGGAGATCGACGTGTCGTTCCGGGGCGAGACCGGGAGCCCGGTGGCGCCGGGCGTGACGACCCGGCAGGCGCTGCTCTTCACGGCCCGCTCGACGGCGCCGTCACGCCGGCCGTCCAGCTTCAGGCCGTTCGTCGGCTGCGTGCCGACGAGCGGTGGCGGCGGCAGGGCGCAGACCGCGTTCACCGCGACGCCCCCCGGGGGCCTTCGTCCGACGCGCCCGCTCGAGCGGATCGTGGTGACGCGTCGCGTGAGAGAGGGAAGCGCCGTCGTGAGGGCGCGCTGCCCCCGCGGGGCGCGCCTCCTCGGCGGAGCGCACGCCGTCGCATTCCGCACCGAGACGCCGCCGGCCGCCGGGATCCTCGCAGCCGTGCGCGTCGCACGGTCGGTCGCCGGCGGCGCCGTCGTCGCCCACGTCTCGATCGCGGCCGGCTCGCTCGGCGGTACCCGGGCCGAGCTCCAGCTGCACGCCGTGTGCCGGAAGCCCGCGCCGTGAGCTTCGGATCGCCCCTCCTGCTGCTGTCGCTGCTCGTGCCGCTCGGGGCACTCGCCGGGTACCTCGGGCTCGAGCGCCGTCCACCCCGGTATGTCGTCACCTACCCGAACGTCAGCGTCTTGGCGCAGGTGGCCGGGCGGCGCCGGTCGTGGCGGCGGCATCTCGTGGCGGCGCTTCTGCTGCTGGCCCTCGCGGCCCTCTGCACGGGGCTCGCCCGCCCCAAGGTGACGCTGGCGCGGCCGTCGGAGCGGGCGACGGTCGTGCTCGTCGTCGACGTCTCCGTCTCGATGAACGCGACCGACGTCAGGCCCACCCGCTTCGGCGCGGCCCGCGAGGCGATCACGCGCTTCGTCGACGAGGTGCCCCGGCAGATCAGGATCGCGCTCGTCGGGTTCTCCGACAGCCCCGAGGTGATCACGCCGCCGACGACCGACAGGCAGCAGCTGCGCGAGGGCATCGCCCTGCTCACGACCGGGTTCGGCACGGCCATCGGTGACGCGGTCGCCCGCGGCGTCGAGCTTGCCCGGTCGGCCACGGGCGAGGTCGACGCGCCGCTTGCCGACGCAGAGCAGCGGCCGCCGAGCGCGGTTGTCCTACTCTCGGACGGGACGCAGACCCGTGGCCTGCTCTCTCCCGAGGACGGCGCGCGGCGCGCGCGCGAGGCGGGCGTGCCCGTGCACACGATCGCCCTCGGCACGCTCGGCGGCGTCGTCACCGTCAACCGCGACGGGACGCCGTTCACCGTGCCGGTGCCCCCCGACCGGGCGACGCTCGCCCGGATCGCGGAGACGACCGGCGGCGAGACGTTCGAGGCGACCGGCGCCGCGCGCCTGAGCGCCGTCTACGAGCGACTCGGATCCGTCGTCGGCCGCGAGCGCCGGCCGCGCGAGCTCACGGTGGCGTTCGTCGCCGCCGGCGCTGCGCTGCTCGCAGCGGCCACGGCGCTCGCCGGCCTGTGGGCTCCCCGGTTGCCGTAGCGCACCCGCTCCGCCGCGGCGCACAGTAGGCTCCTGCGCCAAGATGACGACGCTGCTGTCGGTCCGCGGGATCACGCTCCGGTTCGGGGGCATCGTCGCCCTCGACGGTGTCTCGTTCGACGTGGAGCAGGGGCAGGTGGCGGGCCTGATCGGCCCGAACGGCGCCGGCAAGACGACGGCGTTCAACGTCATCACCCGGCTCTACACGCCGGACGAGGGGGAGCTCGAGCTCGAGGGGCGGTCGCTCCTGCGGACACCGCCGCACCAGGTGGTCGCACGTGGGATCGCACGCACCTTCCAGAACATCAACCTGTTCAGGACGATGTCTGTGCTCGAGAACGTGCTCGTCGGCGCCCACTCCCGTGGGCGCTCCGTCACCGAGTCCGACGCGCTCGAGACGCTCGACGTCGTCGGGTTGCGCAAGCGTGCCTCGGTCCCTGCGGCCGCGCTTCCCTACGGGATCCAGAAGCGCGTCGAGATCGCGCGCGCGCTGATCGCGAAGCCGCGTCTGCTGCTCCTCGACGAGCCGGCGGGCGGCCTCAGCCACGAGGAGGTCGAGGAGCTCGGCGCCTTCATCCTCAAGCTGCGCGACGACTACGACCTCACCGTGCTGCTCGTCGAGCACCACATGAGCCTCGTCATGCGCGTCTCCGATCACGTCAACGTGCTCAGCTTCGGGCGCAAGATCGCCGACGGCAAGCCGGCCGAGGTGCAGGCGAACCCGGACGTGATCGAGGCGTACCTCGGCTCCGACACGAAGGCGGCCGATTGAGCGCCCTGCTCGAGCTGCGTGACGTCGAGGCGCGCTACGGTCCCGTGCAGGCGCTGCGCGGCATCTCGCTGGAGGTGCCGGAGGGCCAGATCGTCGCCGTGCTCGGCGCCAACGGCGCCGGCAAGACGACGACGTTGCGCGCCGTGTCCGGCACCGTCCGCCGCACCGGGGAGATCCTCTTCGCGGGCAGGCCGCTGCGCGGCAGCCCCGAGGGCGTCGCCAAGGCCGGGATCGCGCACGTCCCCGAAGGCCGCGGCACGTTCACCGAGCTGTCGGTGCTGGAGAACCTCCGGCTCGGCGCGTACACGCGCCGCGACCGTGACGTGAGGGGCGACATCGAGCGGATGGCCGAGCATTTTCCCTGGATTCAGGAGCGTGGTGACCAGCAGGCCGGGACGCTCTCGGGTGGCGAGCAGCAGATGCTCGCCCTCGCCCGTGCGCTGATGGGCCGCCCGAGGCTGCTGATGCTGGACGAGCCGTCGCTCGGCCTCGCGCCGATGATCGTGCGCGAGATCTTCCGCATCGTCCGGGAGCTGAACGAGAAGGAGGGGCTCACCGTGCTCGTCGTCGAGCAGGATGCCCGCATCGCGCTCGACACGGCCGGCACCGCCTACGTGCTCGAGGTCGGCAAGGTGGCGGTGTCGGGGTCGAGCGCCTCGCTGCGGGAGGACGACGCCGTGCGACGGAGCTACCTGGGGTACTAGGTGACCGAGTTCTTCCAGCAGGTCGTCTCGGGTCTCGCCTCCGGCGGCGTGTACGGCTCGCTCGCGCTCGCGCTCGTGCTGATCCACCGGGCGACCGGGGTGATCAACTTCGCACAGGGGGAGATGGCGGCGTTCTCGACGTACATCGTCTGGACGCTGACGACGAACCACGGCTGGTCGTACTGGCCCGCGTTCGCGGCCACCCTCGTCGTCTCGTTCGCCGGCGGCGTCGGCATCCACCAGGTCGTGATCCGACCGGTCGAGCGCGGCTCCCAGATCCGCGTCGTGATCGTCACCATCGGCCTGCTGCTCCTGATCAACGGCTCGATGACCTGGATCTGGTCCGGCGAGGTGCGCTCGGTCAAGAGCCCGTTCCCGACCCGCACCGTCGACATCGGCGGGGTCGCGATCTCGCTGCAGGACATCGGCACGATCGCGGTCTCGCTCGGCACGGTGATCCTGCTGTGGCTCTTCTTCCGCTTCACGAAGGTCGGGCTGGCAATGCGGGCCTCCGCCGTGAACCCGGCGGAGGCGCGGCTCGTGGGCGTCCGCGTGGCGTGGATGCTCGGGCTCGGCTGGGGCCTCGCAGCCGTGCTAGGGGCGATCGCCGGGATGCTGACCGCTCCCAGCGTCTTCCTCGACCCGACGATGATGCAGGCGATCCTCATCTACGCGTTCGCGGCCGCCGTGCTGGGAGGGATCGACTCGCCCATCGGTGCCGTTGTCGGCGGCCTCCTGCTCGGGGTCGGCCTCAACCTGATCGGTGCCTACGTCGACTTTGTCGGCGCCGACCTGAGGCTACCCGCCGCGCTGCTCGTGATCCTGGTCGTCCTGCTGCTGAAGCCGGCGGGGATCTTCGGCAAGCAACACGTGAGGAAGGTGTGATGCGCAGCTCGACCGCCAGGGCGCTCGGCACGTTCCTGCTGCTCTCGGCAGCCGTGTACCTCCTGCCCGCCTTCGTCAGCGACTTCCGTGCCCAGCAGTTCGCCTACGTCGGCATCTACCTGACCGCGCTCATCGGCCTGAACGTGCTGACCGGGTACACCGGCCAGATCTCGCTCGGCCACGGTGCTTTCATGGCCGTCGGCGGGTACACGGCCGCGATCCTGATGGCGGATCACGGGGTGAAGGACATCTGGACGATCCCGATCGCCGCCGCGCTCGCCGGCGTCGCCGGCTTCCTCTTCGGCATCCCGGCGTTGCGCCTCTCCGGCATCTATCTCGCGCTCGCCACGTTCGCGATTGCGGTCGCCACACCCGCCGTGATCAAGAAGTTCGAGGGCTTCACCGGTGGCGGCTCCGGCATCAACCTGTTCGGCATACCGGAGCTGACGGCGTCGCTCACCCCCGTCGAGATCTTCGGCTGGGAGCTGAACTTCAACAACTGGCTCTACTACCTGTCGTGGACCGTGGCGCTCGTCGGGTACGTGCTCGCGTGGCTGCTGCTCCGGGGCCGCACCGGGCGCGCGTTCCGCGCCGTTCGCGACAGCGAGACAGCGGCCGTCTCGTCCGGCGTCAGCCTCGCGCGCTACAAGACGCTGGCGTTCGGGGTCAGCGCCGCCTACGCCGGTGCCGCAGGTGCCCTGTTCGCGATCGCGACGACGTTCGTCAACCCGGACACGTTCCCGGTGGCGCTCTCGATCATCCTCCTCGTCGGCGTCGCCGTCGGAGGCCTCGGGTCGCTCGTCGGCCTCGTCGCGGGGGCGATCTTCATCCAGTTCCTGCCGCTGTGGGCGCAGAACGTGTCGAAGTCGGCGGGCGCCCCCGCGGTCGTCTACGGGGCGATCCTGATCCTCGTCATGTTCGTGCTCCCGGGCGGCTTCGCGGGGCTGCTCGCCCGTCTCGGATCCCTAACAACCCGTGGTTACCATCGGCCGAACGACTCGTAAGCATCGAACCGAAGGAGACCGTCCACCGATGACAAGGAAGCTGGCGCTGACGTGCCTTGCACTCGCCATGGCGCTCGTGCTCGGCGTCACGGCCGCGTTCGCAGGCACCGCGAAGGGCGCCGCGGATCCCGGCGTGACCCCGACCTCGATCCTCCTCGGCGGCACGTCGCCGCTGTCCGGCCCGGCCTCCGCCTACGCATCCGTCGCCCGTGGCGCCGACGCCTACTTCAAGTACGTCAACGCGAAGGGCGGCGTGCTCGGCCGCACGATCTCCTACAAGATCGTCGACGACGGATACAACCCGGCGCAGAGCGTCCAGGTGACGCGGCAGCTCGTGGAGCAGGAGAAGGTGTTCGCCGTCTTCAACTCGCTCGGCACCGAGCAGAACCTGGCCGTGCGGGAGTACCTGAACGTGTCGAAGGTGCCGCAGCTGTTCGTCGCCTCGGGCGCGACCACGTTCGGCCGCGACTACGAGCAGTACCCGTACACCATCGGGTTCCAGCCCAGCTACCAGGCCGAGGGTTGGGTCTACGGCAAGTACCTCGCGCGCACCGCCCCCGGCGCGAAGGTCGCTGTGCTGTTCCAGAACGACGACTACGGCAAGGATCTGCTCAACGGGCTCAAGAAGGGCATCCAGCGCTCGGCGGTGAAGGTGATCGCGGCGCAGCCCTACGAGGTGACCGCGTCCGACGTCGGGTCTCAGGTGGCGAAGCTGAAGGCGTCGGGGGCCGACACGTTCGCGATCTTTGCCACGCCGAAGTTCGCGATCCAGTCGTTCGTGTTCGCCAACAAGCTCGGCTGGAAGCCGAAGCAGGTGATCAACAACGCCGTCTCGTCGGCCTCGAACATCATGCAGCTCGCCGCCGAGGGAGGCACGAACAAGCTCGTGAACGGCGCGCTCTCGATCGTCTTCCTGAAGGATCCGACCGACCCGCAGTGGAAGAGCGACGCCGCGATGAAGCTGTACGGCCAGATCATGAAGAAGTACGCGGCGGGCGCGAATGCCAAAGACGTGTACCACGTGTACGGCATGGCAGTCGCCTGGACGACGGTCGAGGCTTTGAGGAAGGCCGGCAAGGACTTGTCCCGCGCCGCGCTGCTGAAGGTGGTCGACAACCTGAACGCGTCCGGCAACCCGTTCTTGCTGCCGGGGATCGCGCTGAAGACCGGCGGCAAGGATCACTTCCCGCTCGAGCAGATGCTGCTGCAGCGCTGGCAGAAGGGCTCGTGGAAGTCGTTCGGCGGGCTGTGGGGGTACCGGGCCGCGTAACGCACCCCTTACCGGACCCGGGACGCGGGGGGTCGGCGTGCGCCGGCCCCCCGCCGTTTTCGGCAGCGGACGAGACTCTGACGGTTGCGCCCGCAAGCACCTGCGGGTTTGGCGTAAGCTGACCTCTCCGGCGCGAGGAGACCGCCCGGCGACAACAGGTCACCGATGGCAGATCTCGTCTCCGAGCTTCTCACCGCACCCCCTGACGCCCCGGGCCGCCGTCGCCTTCCGGTCGGCGGAGCCGGCCTCCGGCGCCGTCTCGCGCCGCTGAGGCCGCTCTGGTCGGGGGCCCGTGCAAAGCACTGTTCCCCCTCCCGACGCGACCTCAGCGCCACGCCCGGAGCGTCAGGAGCGGGCCGATGAGGGACGAGCTTCTCACCGCAAGCCTCGACGACCTCATGGCCGAGGCACGCCGGCTGCGCCCCCGGTCGGTCGTCACGTACTCGCCGAAGGTCTTCGTCCCGCTGACGACCCTCTGCCGCGACGTGTGCGGCTACTGCACCTTCGCGCGGCCGCCGCGCCGCGGCGAGCGGGCGTTCATGCGCGAAGAGGAGGTGCTCGAGATCGCCCGGGCGGGCGCCGCCGCCGGCTGCACGGAGGCGCTGTTCACGCTCGGCGACAAGCCGGAGCTCCGCTACAAGGTCGCGCGCGAGGAGCTCGCCGCGCTCGGCTGCTCGACGACGCTCGAGTACCTCGCGCGCTGCGCGAAGGTCGTGCTGGAGGAGACGGGCCTGCTGCCGCACCTGAACCCGGGTGTGATGCGCCGTGACGAGCTCGCCATGCTGCGGCCGGTCTCGGCCTCGATGGGGATCATGCTCGAGACCGTCTCCGACCGGCTCTCCGCGAAGGGCGGGCCGCACTGGGCCTCGCCCGACAAGGTGCCCGCCCGCCGGCTCGAGACGATCCGGCTCGCGGGCGAGCTCGCGATCCCGTTCACGAGCGGGATCCTGATCGGGATCGGCGAGACCCGCGAGGAGCGGATCGAGGCGCTGCTCGCGCTGAAGGCGCTCGGTGAGGAGCACGGGCACGTCGGGGAGGTGATCGTCCAGAACTTCCGCGCCAAGCCGGGAACGCGCATGGCCGACCACCCGGACGCGGCCGTCGACGACCAGCTCTGGTCGGTGGCCGTCGCCCGCGTCGTGCTCGGGCCGGCCTGGCACGTGCAGGCGCCGCCGAACCTCGCCTACGACGACTTCCCGCGCCTGCTCGACGCCGGCATCGACGATTGGGGCGGCGTCTCGCCGGTCACGATCGACCACGTCAACCCCGAGGCCCCGTGGCCGGAGGTCGAGCGGCTGCGCGAGGCCTGCCGGAGCCGCGGTCTCGAGCTCGCGCCGCGGCTGCCGCTCTACCCCGAGCACGTCGCCGACCTCGACCGCTGGGTCGATCCCGCCGTCGCCCCGGCGATCCGTCGCGCCGCCGACGCGATGGGACTCGCCCGCGAGGACCGCTGGGCGCCCGGCGAGCCGGTCGACGTGCCGTTCCTCGTGCGCCGCGACGCAGCGCCGCTCGAGCTCGCGGGCGAGGAGCTCGGCGAGGAGGAGCTCGTGCGGCTGTTCGAGGCTCGCGGCTCCGAACGGGAGCGGGTGCTCGCCGCGGCCGACCGGCTGCGCCGGGAGGTCTGCGGGGACGAGGTCACCTACGTGGTGACGCGGAACATCCAGTACACGAACGTCTGTTACTTCAAGTGCGGCTTCTGCGCCTTCTCGAAGGGGAAGCTCGCCGAGAATCTGCGCGGCCCCGCGTACCTCGTGCCGCTCGACGAGATCGTGCGCCGCGTCGAGGAGGCGTGGGAGCGCGGCGCCACCGAGGTGTGCCTGCAGGGCGGTATCCACCCGGCCTTCACCGGCGACTACTACGCCGAGGTCGTCTCGGCGATTCGCGAAGCCGTGCCGGAGATGCACGTGCACGCGTTCTCGGCGCTCGAGGTGTGGCAGGGGGCGGCCACGCTCGGGCTCTCCCTCGAGGACTATCTCGCGCGGCTGCGCGACCTCGGCCTCGGCTCGCTGCCGGGCACCGCCGCGGAGATCCTCGACGACGAGGTGCGCGCGATCATCTGCCCCGACAAGGTCTCGACCGACCAGTGGTTCGCCGTGCACGACGCGGCCCACCGGGTCGGCCTGCGCTCGACCTCGACGATCATGTTCGGGCACGTCGAGCGGCCCATGCACTGGGCCCGGCATCTGCTGCGCCTGCGGGAGCAGCAGGCGAGGACGGGCGGCTTCTCCGAGTACGTGCCGCTCCCGTTCGTGCCGATGGAGGCGCCGATGTTCCTCAAGGGGCTTGCCCGCCGCGGCCCCACCTTCTCGGAGGTCATCCTCATGCACGCGGTCGCACGGCTCGCGCTGCACCCGCTGATCACGAACATCCAGGCCTCGTGGGTGAAGGCGGGGCCCGAGGGCGCACGCCAGCTCCTCAGCGCCGGCGTGAACGACCTCGGCGGCACGCTGATGAACGAGTCGATCTCCCGCGCGGCGGGCTCGGAGTGGGGGCAGGAGCTGCCGCCCGAGCGGATGGAGGAGCTGATCCGCTCCGCCGGCCGTGAGCCGCGCCAGCGCACGACGCTGTACGGGATCGCACCGGAGGATCGTGTGGCCGCGTCGTTCGGGGCGGAGGAGCTCGCCGCCACGCTCAACCCTCCCGTGCGCGACGCGGGCCTGAAGGCCCCGCCCAGGCTGATCCGGCCCGGGCTCGTCGGCGCCCGACGCTAGGCCGGCTCCGGCGACGGCGCTGTGCCGTCTCGCACCCGGGACACGCCGTGCGCCGCTGCGTCAGCGCGTTCTGCCGGAGCGCAGGGCGAACGGCAGCTTCGCGAGCCACGGCAGGATGCGGAGACGCGAGCGGCGCAGGGCGGTCGCGAGCGCCGGCGCCGTTCCCGGGCCGTGCAGACCCTCGCCGTGACCGACGAGCAGGTGCTCCGGTTCGAACGCGCACAGCGCCTTCGGCGGGAAGGGCTTGAGCAGGCCATGGACGCCGACGGGGTCTCCCGCGACCGTGAAGAACGGGATCGTGCCGACCGCCTCGGCCACGACGAGGGTGCGCTTGGCCGGCCACCAGAGCGCTGCCTCCTGCCAGCGCTTCCGGCGCACGACGTCCACGATCTCGAACGGGCTGCCCGGGATCTCTGTCGGCGCCACGAGGTGCGGCACACCCAGCCGTTCGGCGACGGCGGCGCAGTCGCGGTTGTGCCGGTCGAGCAGCTGCAGCACCGCCGCCGGCCGTCCGAGGGCGACCGCGCGGTCGATCGCCTCCGGCCAGTCGACGGGGTCGACCAGCCAGACCATGCCGTCCGCGGCGAGCGCGTGCGACGTGCGCGCCATCGGCTCGTTGACGATCCACGAGAAACCGTGCTCGCCACGGTCGTCGCAGAAACGCATCTCCACCGGGCGAGCCTACCCGCGTAAAGCAACGTCGCGCCGGCGTCGTGGTTGATCTACAGGCCGCTCCGCGCGGGCGCCGGGCTCTCGAGCGCCCGGGGGGACGAGCTCGTGCTGGGGCTGCAGCGAACGCTTGCCCAGGATCCGCCGACCCCCGGGGGAGGCGGCGATCAGAGGCTCTCAGATCGAGCCTCTAGCCGAGGCCGGTGGCGAGCGCCGCGAGGGCCTCGGGGAGCGTGAACCTGCCGCGCAACAGCGCGCTTCCCGCGACCGCCGCCTCGCAGCCGAGGTCGCGAAGGGCGACCAGGTCGGCCGTCGAGGCGATACCACCGGCGGCGACGACCGGCAGCCGGCACGGCAGCACCTGGGCGAGCAGATCGAGATCCGGTCCCGCGAGCGAGCCGTCGCGCGCTGTGGCCGTGACGAGCAGCCGCGCGACTCGTGCCTCGGCGCAGCGACGCGCGAGCTCGGCCGCGGTCAACTCCGAGGCGCGCGTCCAGCCGTCCACGGCGACCTTGCCGTCCCGCACGTCGATCGCGACGACGAGACTTTCCCCGAAACGGCGGGCCGCTCGCTCGAGGAAGACAGGGGAGAGGGCGGCGGTGCCGACCATCACACGCGTCGCGCCGGCGGCGAGGGCCGACTCCACCGCTTCGATGCTGCGGTAGCCGCCCCCCACCTGCAGCGGCAGTCCTCCGGCCGAGGCGACCCGCTCCACGAGAGCGAGTGTCGGGTCGCCGGAGAACGCGCCGTCCAGGTCGACGAGGTGCAGGCGGGTGGCGCCTTCGGCAGCGAAGCGCCGGGCCAGCTCGACGGGATCGCCACCCTCGATCGTGACGGCTTCGCGCCGCCCCTGAGAAAGTCGCACGACCCGCCCTTCGAGCACGTCGATGGCGGGGATCACTTCGAACGCTTGTGTTAGCACGCTAGCATGCTATCATGCGATGCGAAATGGTGAGAACACGAACCGCAGCGGAGCAACAGCTTGCCGAGCACAACGTCGAGCCGATCCCCGGCCTGAATGCGCTCGCGACAGCGATCATGACCTTGCGCACGCCCGAAGAGGTACAGCGATTCCTCCGCGACCTGTGCACCCTGCCCGAGCTCGAGGCGCTCACGCACCGCTGGCAGACCGTCCTGCTGCTCGACGAGGGCGTGCCCTACGTCGAGATCGCAGGGCGCGTACCGACGTCGACCGCGACCGTGACGCGGGTAGCGCAGTGGCTCAGGCATGGCACCGGTGGCTACCGGGTCGCGCTCGACCGCGTGAAGCGGAAGGCGCGCCGGTGAGCACGTTCACCCGGGCCGGGGAGAACGGCCGACTCACGCTCGCCGTGCCGGCGAAGGGGCGCATGGCCGATCCGGCGCTTCGTCTCTGCGCCGACGCGGGGCTCTCGTTCGAGACGACCGAGCGCTCGCTCGTCGTGCCGTGCGCGAACGCGCCGGTCGATCTCCTGCTCGTACGTCCGAGCGACATCCCGGAGTACGTCCAGGACGGCGTCGTCCATCTGGGGATCACCGGCGCCAACCTCGTCGTCGAGGCCCAGGCCGACGTCGTCACGCTCGCGGAGCTCCGGTTCGCGCGCTGCACGCTGCAGGCCGCCGTTCCGGACGATGCGCCCCAGACGGCGATCGAGCATCTCGGCGGGCTGCGCGTCGCCACCGCCTATCCGGTCTCGACGCGGCTGCTGCTCGGCGAGCGCGGCGTCGAGGCGGAGCTCGTGCCCGTGTCCGGCTCGGTCGAGGCAACGCCACGGCTCGGGCTCGCCGACGCGATCGTCGACCTCGTCTCGACGGGGTCGACCGCGAGCGCGAACGGGCTGCGCCTGATCGGCACGCTCCTCTCCTCCCAGGCGGTGCTGATCGGCGGACGCGATGCCGTCGTCGAGAAGCACGATCTCGTGGAACGGCTCGAGCTGATGCTGTCCGGCGTCGTCGCCGCCCGAGGCCGCCGCTACGTGATGATGAACGCGACCGTCGACACGCTGCCCGCGATTCGCGCGGTACTGCCGAGCATGGGCGCCCCCACGGTGCTTCCCCTCGCCGACGAGGGGGAGATCGCGGTGCACGCCGCCGTGGACGCCGACGACGTCTGGTCGCTGCTGCCGGCGCTGCGCGACGCCGGCGGGTCGTCGATCCTCGTCCTGCCGATCGAGAGGCTCGTCTCGTGAGAGGGGAGGGGCTCGACGACGCGATCGCTGCCGTCGCCCCGATCGTCGCCGACGTGCGGGCGCGTGGCGATGCGGCGCTGCTCGAGTGGACGGAGCGCTTCGACGGGCCCCGGCCCGACGGGTTCCGCGTCGCGAGCGAGCGCATTCGCTCGGCCGAGGTGCCCCCCGACGTGCTCGAGGCGCTCCGGCGCATGATCCAGGCAGTTCGTCTCTTCAGCGAGGCGCAACGCCCGGTCGACACGTCGGTCGAGGCGGCCCCGGGCATCGTCTCCGAGCGGCGTTGGATCCCTCTCGATGCCGTCGGGGTGTGCGTGCCGAGCGGTCGCGCGCCGTTGCCGTCGTCGCTCGTGATGACCGCCGTGCCCGCGCAGGTGGCCGGGGTGCGCAGGATCGCCGTCGTCACCCCGCGTCCGGTCGACGCGACGCTCGTGGTCGCGAGGGAGCTCGGGCTCGACGAGGTCTACGCGGTCGGCGGTGCTCAGGCCGTGGCGGCGCTCGCCTACGGTACCGAGAGCGTGGCCGCCGTGGCGAAGATCGTCGGGCCGGGCAACGCGTACGTCACCGCCGCGAAGCTGCTCGTCTCAAGTCGGGTGGGTATCGATCTCCCCGCAGGCCCGAGCGAGGTGATCGTGATCGCGGACGGCACGGCCGATGCAGAGACGTGCGCCGCCGATCTGCTCGCCCAGGCCGAGCACGGGAGCGACAGCGAGGCGGTGCTGCTGACGACCGACGCCGGTCTGTCCGAGCGCGTCGCTAGACTCGTTGCCGAGTATGGCAACGTATCCGTGGAAGTCGTGGGCTCGCTGGACGAGGCGCTTGCACGCTCGGAAGCATTCGCGCCCGAGCACCTCGAGCTGCACGTGGCCGACCCCGAGGCGCTGCTCGATCGTGTCCGCAACGCCGGCTCGGTCTTCGTCGGCGGCTCGGCCGTCGTGGGCGACTACGCAGCCGGTGCGACGCACGTGCTGCCGACGGGAGGCCTCGCGCGCTCCTCCGGCGGCCTCGGCCTCGAGTCGTTCCTGAAGCCGCTGCAGATCGTGCGGGCGACGCAAGACGGCGTGGCCGCGGCCGCCGATGTGGTGGGGCCGATCGCGCGCGTCGAAGGGTTGCCCCTGCACGCAGCCGCCGTCGAGCGTGCGGTGACGCGCTCGTGAGCGGCGCGACCGGCGACCGGGAACGCCCGCGTCGCGGAGGGGACGTCGACGTGGCGGCGACGCCTCGCGCTGTCCCCCTCCCGGACGGCTTCGCGTCGTATGCCTGGGCCTCGACCCCGGCCGACGTCGCCGGGCGGCACGGGCTGCGGGTCGAGCAGGTGCTCAAGTTCGATCAGAACACACCGCCGCTTCCCGGCGTCCCGCAGGTACCGCTCGCGGAGAGCTTCGCGCGCCTGAACGAGTACCCCGACGGCCTCTACCGCGACTTGCGCGACGCGGCCGCGGCGTACGTCGGCGCATCCACGACCTGGGACCAGGTCGTGGTGGGCGCGGGCGCCGACGACCTGATCCTGCTCTGCGCGCGCACCTTCCTCGGGCCCGGCATGCGAGCGGCGATCGCCGCACCGACCTACGCGCTCTACCGGATCGCGACGCAGCTCGCCGGCGCCGAGACGACCGACGAGGTCGAAGGCGCCGCCCTGATCTGGCGCTGCAACCCGAACAACCCGACGGGAGAGACGACGCCTGCCGCCGATCTCGTCGAGCTCGCACGCTCGCACCCCGACGCAGTGGTCGTCGTCGACGAGGCGTACGTCGAGTTCGGCGCCGAGTCGGTCGTGCCCTTCCTCGCCGAGACGCCGAACCTGATCGTCGTCCGGACGCTGTCGAAGGCGTTCGGCTTCGCGGCGCTCCGCGTGGGGTACGCCGTCGCGGCGCCGGCGACCGCGGCACTGCTCGAGCAGCGGCGGGCACCGGCCCCCGTCGCGGCGCCCGCCGCGCGGATCGCGGCGGCGGCGCTGCGGAGCCCTCGCTTCGACCTCGAGCCGACGATCGCCGAGCGGGAGCGCGTGCGCTCTGCCCTCGTCGCCGCCGGCTGGGAGGCCCCCGTGGCCGCCGGCAACTTCGTGTGGCTGCCGACCGGCGAGCCGGTGGGCGAGCGCCTCGAGGCCGAGGGCCTGATCGTGCGTCGCTTCCCGCAGGGGATCCGGATCACGCTGCGCCGCCCGACCGAGAACGACGTCCTTCTGCGGGCGCTCGGCGCAGAGCCTGGACCGCCGGCGGGGCGTTCCGCCACGGTGATCCGCACCACCACCGAGACGGCGCTCCGGATCACGGTCGACCTCGACGGGAGCGGCCAGTCGCGCGTCGAGACGGGCGTCGGCTTCCTCGATCACCTCCTCACCCTGATGAGCTTTCACGCGGGCTTCGATCTGGACTGCGTCGCCGGGGGTGATCTGGCCGTCGACGAGCACCACACGGTCGAGGATGTGCTCGCCTCGCTCGGGTCTGCGCTCGCGCAGGCACTCGGCACCCGTGAGGGCGTCGCCCGCTACGGCTCCGCCGTCGTGCCGATGGACGAGGCGCGCGCGATCGCGGCCGTCGACCTCGTGCGCCGTCCGCACGCGGAGATCTCGCTCTCGTTCACCGGCGACCGCGTCGGGGGTCTCGCCCTGTCGCTTCTGCCGCACGCGCTCGAGCGCCTCGCCATGGAGGCGGGCTGCACCGTGCACGCCGAGGCGTCGGGGGTGGACGACCACCACGTCGCCGAGGCGGCGTTCAAGGCGGTGGGGCAGGCATTCCGTCAGGCGGTCGCACCGGGTGGCGCAGGGATCCGCTCCACGAAAGGCGCCGCGTGAGCCGTTCGGCTGTGGACGAATCGGCACAGTGCCGGCACGAAGGGTGTCTCCCTCCGGGAGACACCCTGGGGGAGACACCCGCGCGCGAGCGGGCGGTCGCCTGATGAACGTCGTGCTCGCCGACTACGGCGCCGGCAACCTCCGGTCGGTCGTGTCCGCCCTGCGGCGCGCCGGGGCCGCCCCGACGATCAGCACCGACGCGACCGAGGTGCGAGAGGCGCCGCTGGCGGTGATCGCGGGCGTCGGTCACGTGGAGAGCGCCGCGCGCGGCCTCGCCGCGGCCGGCCTCGACGACGCGGTGCGCGCACGGGCTGCGGCGGGACTCCCCGTGCTCGGCATCTGCGTCGGCATGCAGCTCCTGTTCGAGGAGAGCGAGGAGGGCGGCGCCGGGCTCGGGCTGCTCCCGGGGCCCGTCGTCCGGCTGCGGGCCCGACGCGTTCCCCACATGGGCTGGAACACGTTGCGCGTGACGCGCCCCTCTGCCCTGCTCGCCGGGGTGGAGGGCGAAGACGTCTACTTCGCGCACAGCTACGCCGCCGTCCCCGCCGATCCGTCCGTCGTCGTCGCATCCGTCGAGCAGGACGGAACGGTCGTCGCAGCCGTGGAGGACGGGCCGCTCGCCGGTGTCCAGTTCCACCCCGAGCGCAGCGGACCCGCCGGTGCGCGCATCCTCGAGAACGCCCTGGCATGGTCAAGAAGCGTGTGATCCCGTGCCTCGACGTCGCCGCCGGCCGCGTCGTCAAGGGAGTCAACTTCGTCAACCTGCGCGACATGGGCGACCCGATCGAGCTCGCCACCCGCTACTCGGAGCTCGGCGCCGACGAGCTCGTCTTCCTCGACATCACCGCGACGCTCGAGGGCCGCGGGCCGATGATGGAGGTGATCGAGCGCTCCGCCGACGAGCTCGCGATCCCGTTCACCGTCGGCGGCGGGGTCACCGGGCTTGACGACGCGCGTGCGCTGCTGCGGGCCGGCGCGGACAAGGTGGCGGTCAACCGCGCCGCGTTCGACGACCCGTCGATCCTCACCGGGCTCGCCGACGAGTTCGGCAGCCAGGCCGTCGTCGTGGCGATCGACGCCCGTGCAGGCGAGGTCGTCACGCACGCGGGGAGGAAGCCGCGCGGCCGTGACGCCGTTGACTGGGCCCGCGAGGCCGTCGAGCGCGGCGCCGGCGAGATCCTGTTGACCTCGATCGACGCGGACGGCACGCGCTCGGGCTACGACCTGAAGCTCACGCGCGACGTCGCCGACGCCGTCGAGGTGCCGGTGATCGCATCCGGCGGGGCGGGGGAGACCCGCCATCTCGCCGAGGCGTACGAGGTGGGCGCGGAGGCGGCGCTGATCGCCTCGATCGTGCACGAGCGGCCCGAGCGGCTGCCCGAGCTCAAGGCCGAGCTGAAGGAGCTGGGATGGAACGTCAGGATCTGATCCCCGCGATCGTGCAGGACGCTGACTCCGGCCGCGTGCTGATGCTCGCCTACATGGACGACGAGGCGCTGCGCCGGACACGCGAGAGTGGAGAGGCGTGGTTCTGGAGCCGGTCGCGGCAGGAGTACTGGCACAAGGGCGCCACCTCCGGGAACACTCTCGCGGTCGAGGAGATCAGCGACGACTGCGACGGCGACGCGATCCTGCTGCGCGTCCGGCCCGCGGGGCCCGCGTGCCACACGGGCGCCGAGTCGTGCTTCGCCCCGTGGCTGTGGCGCATCGTCGCCGAGCGGGCGCAGCGGCGGCCCGAGGGGTCCTACGTCGTCTCCCTGCTCGACCAGGGGCCGGGCGCCGCCGCCCAGAAGGTCGGCGAGGAGGGGGTCGAAGCGGCGATCGCCGGCGTCTCGCAGTCCGACGAGCGGCTCGTCGAGGAGCTCGCCGACCTCTGGTTCCACTCGTACGTCCTGCTCGCCGCCCGCGGGCTCGACCCCGCGCGCGTGGAGGAGGAGCTCAGGCGAAGACACGCCGAGCGGTGACGATCGCGCGGGAAGGGCGCCTACTGGGTCGTCAGACGTCCCAGTCGCCGGCGAGCAGCCGCGGCACGACGTCGTCGAGCAACCGCAGGGTCAGGCCCCAGAGCACGTGGCCCTCGACGTCGACTCCCTCGACGAGCAGAGGCTCGGGATAGCTGCTGGAGGTGAACGGCAGCGTGCACCGGGCAGCCGGGTCGCCGAGCGCGCCGATACGGGGTGTGAGGACCCCGGCAATCTCGCCCGGCAGCGGCTGCCACGCCGTGTCGGCCGGCACGCGGCAGACGAACGCGTGCACGCGGAACCCTGTCGTGCGCGTGTCGAGCGGGTCGAGGGCGTCGAGCACCTCGACGGCTTCAGGCAACAACCCGACCTCCTCGTGGGCCTCGCGCAGCGCAGTCGCCAGCAGATCGGCGTCGCCCGCCTCCGGTTTGCCGCCGGGCAGGCCGATCTGCCCGCCGTGGTCGCCGTGGTCGGCGCGCACGACGAGCAGCAGCCTCAACTCGCCTTCTCCGTCGCGGAACACCGGCACGAGGACGGCTGCATCCTGCAGCGCTCCTTCGTTCCCGGCCGTCGACGCCACGGCTGCCGGTCAGGCCTCGAGCCGGAGCAGGTCGTCGACCGTCTCCCGCCTGCGAACCAGGCGAGCCTCCCCGTCCGAGACGAGCACGGCAGCCGGTCGCGTGACGCCGTTGTAGTTCGACGCCATCGCGAGCGTGTACGCGCCCGTTGCCGGCACGGCGAGCAGGTCGCAGCGGCGCGGAGCAGGGAGGGCCACGTCGTCGATCAGGACGTCGCCGGACTCGCAGTGCATGCCGGCCACGCTCACGACCTCGTCTGCGCTCTCCTCGGCGCGCCCGGCGCTGAGCGCCGTGTAGCGGGCGTCGTACAGCTGCGGTCTCGGGTTGTCGGACATGCCGCCGTCGACCGCCACCCACGTTCGCCCCGGTAGCCGTTTCACCGCGCCGACACGGTAGAGCGTCACGCCGGCCTGGCCCACGAGCGAGCGACCCGGCTCGAGCCAGAGCTCCGGCACGGGCAGGCCCGCTTCGGCGAAGGCCGTGCGGGCGGTGATCGCCGCCGACGCGGCGAGGTCGGCGGCCGGCACGACGTGCTCGGCGGGGTGGTGCCGGATACCGAAGCCGCCGCCGAGATCGGCGACGCGCGGCGTCCAGCCGAGCGTGTCGCGGCATCGTGCCGCGAACGACGCGAGCCGCACGATCGTCTCGGCCTGCGCGTCGAAGTCGGCGAGCTGCGAGCCGACGTGCACGTGCACGCCGAGGACGTCGATGCCGCGCTCCAGGGCATCGGCGACGAGGGTGCGCGCCTGGTCGGGCGGCAGGCCGAACTTCGAGCCGTGGTGCCCGGTGCGGATCGCCTCGTGCGTGTCGGCGTCGACGCCGAGCGTGACCCGCACGAGTGCGCGACGCACGCCGGCGGCCGCCGCGAGCTCCGCCTCGTCGGGGGCGTCCAGG
>Ga0153916_10000865_pt1 | contig 21050 bp, 18 predicted proteins | sample Opewatmetagenome_FD_109642 | JGI IMG/M metagenome (GOLD analysis project Ga0153916, IMG submission 109642) | Freshwater wetland microbial communities from Ohio, USA - Open water 3 Core 3 Depth 4 metaG | ecosystem: Environmental > Aquatic > Freshwater > Wetlands | place: USA: Ohio, Lake Erie...
TAGGGTGGGTTAGCGAAGCGTAACCCACCAAGTCGTCGCTGCAGGCGACACAATACAATTGACACGCAAGATTCTACGGCCTAGATTCCTAGCTTATACAGTGCAGTGAATTAAATTTTTAGCTGGGATTTCATGTCAAGACCTGATTTATCTCCACACTTGGTCCATTTCACTAGGGGTGAAACCGACGAAGAAGCATTCCAAACTCTACGGAAAATGATCGCGGAGCGTCGTCTAAATGGCAACACTAATTTCATAAAAGGGCAACATCGATGCGTATGTTTTACAGAGGCGCCGCTATGGTCGGTGGAAAACGGGCTTGCCAATCCATCGGCATACCAGCGCTACAAACCGTTCGGTGTTATGTTTGACAAGACACACATTTATACACTCGGAGGCCGTCCCGTCATCTACCAAGCAGATGAGGAATACGCGTTGCTACCTGATTCGCACAAGTGGCGTCACGTAAAGTATGAGCCGCCGGTGATAGATTGGACATGGGAGCGAGAATGGCGCTTGCACCGCGACTATCTAGACTTTACACCGACTGAAACGGTATTGGTCATCCCCACCCGCGATTATGCGAACCGTTTATACGGCGAGCATGAAGTAGAGCAATATATGCAGGTTCTTCAGTACTCACAAATTATGGATAAACTTCTCGCAATACAGCACAGCGAAAGCTTTTCTTGGCGTATCGCTGTATTGCAAGAGTAACGCCCAATTTTGGCTTTAGAAGTAGCCCGGATGTAATGAAATGGAATCCGGGAAAGTTGTACTACCCATTACCCCGGATTCCGCTACGCTCCATCCAGGCTACAAAGATCAACCCAATTCTTGCTTGAGCCGCTCCGCCAAGGCCTCACCCAATGCATCCAGCGCCGACCCCATCACCAAACCTGCGCAACGATGATACAGCTCCAAGGTGCAGGTTACGGGTTCGTGCAGGTTGTCGCGACGATGAGTGCCGAAGGCCAGCCAGGCCATCACCGGCTGATCGTCGGCGTTGGCATCCACACATAACCAGATGTCGTCATCCAATGTTATTTCAAGGCCGCGGTGTTCCGGAATCTCAATTCGCAGCGGACAACCCAGCCGCCGCAGGGCCAGCCGCACATGATTATAAATCGATGCCTCGATGGATTTCGGCATCGTGCGCAGCGCCATGTGTGTCAGCCGATCGCGCATACTGATCTACTCGTAAGTTCAGATCTCCGTTGCTTCAGGCTTAATCTTCGTCATCCTCCGCATCTATCCGACCTTCGGTAAAGACCCGGCTGGCCAGCACGTCGTCCGCCTCGATGGTGATGAGATCGGTCTTGCTGAGTTTTTTCTTGGCGCCGGCGAACAAACGATTGGCCTGGCGCAGACGCGCGCGGTCCAGCGCGTTGCGCACCGAACGGGCGTTGGAGAAGTACGGCAGCTTCATGCGCAGTTTCAAATATTCACCGAAGGCCTGTTCACCACCCTCGGTAAAGCGATAGTTCTGGCGCGCCAGCATGAGTTTGGCGATGGCCAACAATTCATCGGGGGTATAATCGGGAAAATCGACGTGATGGGCGATGCGCGAGCGCATGCCGGGATTGCTTTGGAAGAAACGCTCTATCTTGTCCTTATAGCCGGCCAGGATCACCACCAGATCGTCGCGATTGTTTTCCATGACCTGCAACAGAATCTCGATGGATTCCTGGCCGTAGTCGCGTTCGTTCTCCGGCTTGTAGAGATAATAGGCCTCGTCGATGAACAACACGCCGCCCATGGCCTTCTTGATGACTTCCTTGGTCTTGGGCGCGGTGTGGCCGATGTACTGGCCGACCAGGTCGTCACGGGTGACCGTGACCAGATGGCCCTCGCGCACGTAGCCGAGCCGCTTCAGGATCTCGCCCATACGCATCGCCACCGTGGTCTTGCCGGTGCCGGGGTTGCCGGTGAAACACATGTGCAGGGTCGGCGTTTCGGAACTGAGTTCGAATTTCTTGCGCAGGCGATCGACGAGCAATAGCGCCGCAACCTCCCGGATGCGCGTCTTGACCGGCTTCAACCCGATCAACTCTCGGTCGAGTTTGTCCAGTACCTCTTGAATATTGGAGGCCTTGAATTCGGCCTCGAGATCCACCCGCGCGTCGTCCGCAACGGCGGTCTCTGAATTCTTGACGTTGCTCATGCCACAGTTTCCTGTTGCAGGTTGATGATTAAAAGCGGCGGGCAGAAGGCCCGCCACTCGATTTCACATACAGTCCTACTCACACTTTACTTAAGCGGTCCACATGACACCCTCACCCTCGATCCCTCTCCCGAGGGGAGAGGGATGAAAAACCCTGCACCCTTCGCTTCGCTCATCCCTCCGGAAGAAGGGTTGGGATGAGGGAAATGTGATGTCACTCACTTAAGTAAGTGCCAACAACTAATACCGCTCGCCCTCCGGCTTGTCCGTGGCGTAGCTGTGCACGGTGTAGCGTATGCTGCGACCTTCCACCTCTTGCCGAGACAGGCCGAAACCCGGCTCGTTCTTCGGACGATTGACGATAAACGACATGGTCGGCGATTCCACGCCGCGGGTGCTGTTGAAGGCCGTTACCCGAATGTAGTGGTTGGGGAAGGTCTTGCGGCAGTTGTTGATCTCCATCAAGATCCCCGCGGGATCCTTGAGATCGAACATTGGCATGCCGAACATCTCCCAATAGGTGTTGCGCGGGTGCGGATCGTCGGTGTATTCGACGTTGACCGCCCAGTTGTTTTTCAGCGCGTACTTGATCTGAGCGGTGATCTGCGCGTCGGTCAAATCCGGGAGAAAAGAGAACTGACCCTGCGTGATCCGATTGCCGTGATTGGTCATCATGATAGTTTCTCCTTATGTATATATATACGTTAAACGCTGGCGGTGGTGGTGGGCACGAAGTCCGCCGTGTCGGTGGAATCGTAGTTGAAGGTGATGTCCTTCCACGTATCCAAGGCGGCCTTGAGCGGCGAACACCACTTGGCGGCGGCCTCGAGAATCTGGGGACCTTCCTTCAGGTAATCGCGTCCTTCGTTGCGCGCCATGATCATGGCCTCCAGCGCAACGCGGTTGGCGGTGGCGCCTGCCTGAATGCCCATGGGGTGGCCGATGGTGCCGCCGCCGAACTGCAACACCACGTCTTCGCCGAGGTAATGAATCAGCTGGTGCAGCTGACCGGCATGAATACCGCCCGATGCAACCGGCATGACCTTATTGAGCGAGGCCCAGTCCTGTTCGAAGAACAGACCGTGTTCCAGACTTTGCGGCGTGTGCGTCTCGCGCAGCGTGTCGTAGAACCCCTTGATCATCAGCGGGTCGCCTTCAAGCTTACCGACCACGGTGCCGGCGTGGATATGGTCGACGCCCGCCATGCGCATCCACTTACAGATCACGCGGAAGTTCATGCCGTGATTTTTTTGGCGCGAGTAGGTGGAGTTACCGGCGCGGTGCAGGTGCAGGATCATGTCGTTCTTGCGCGCCCACTTGGCCATGGACTGGATGGCCGTGTAACCGATGACCAGGTCGATCATAACGATGACCGAACCCAGTGATTTGGCGAATTCGGCGCGCTCGTACATATCCTCCATGGTACCGGCGGTGACGTTGAGATAGTGGCCTTTGACTTCGCCGGTGGCGGCGGAGGCCTTATTCACCGCCTCCATGCAATACAGGAAGCGATCGCGCCAGTGCATGAAGGGCTGGGAGTTGATGTTCTCGTCGTCCTTCACGAAGTCGAGACCGCCCTTGAGGGCTTCATACACAACGCGCCCGTAGTTCCGGCCGGACAGACCGAGCTTGGGTTTGGTGGTGGCGCCGAGCAGCGGCCGGCCGAATTTGTCGAGACGCTCGCGTTCCACCACGATACCGGTGGCGGGGCCTTGGAAAGTCTTGAGGTAGGCGACCGGAATGCGCATGTCTTCCAGGCGCAGCGCCTTGACCGCTTTGAAGCCGAACACGTTGCCGATAATGGACGCGGTGAGATTGGCGATGGAGCCCGGCTCGAACAGGTCGAGATCGTAGGCAATGTAGGCGAAATATTGCGCCTCGGTCTTGGTGCCTTCCCCGGTATTAGGTACCTGATCCACGCGATACGCCTTGGCACGATAGAGCTCGCAGGCGGTCAAACGGTCGGTCCACACCACGGTCCAGGTGGCGGTGGACGATTCACCGGCCACGGCGGCAGCGGCCTCCTCCGGATCGACACCGGGTTGGGGGGTAATGCGAAACATCGCGATGACGTCGGTATCCTTGGGTTTGTAATCCGGCTCCCAGTAACCCATTTTCTTATAGGGTATAACGCCGGACTTATAGCGTTCCTTTCCTTCCTTCATCGTTTCAGACTTTGCCATGACACATGTCTCCTCAAGTGGTTATTCGGTCATTTCCGTAGCCAACCCTGCCCCCTGGTGAACGACGCTGCAGTTGGCGCAGCCCGGCAATTTAACTACGAGGGCCTTATCCTGCCCCGCAATAACCATCAATAACAGTCAATTTTTTCGATAATCATGATAGACTTTTATCTATCCAGCCAGTGCGGTCCCGACTATGCTGCACACCACCCTACGCCAACTCGAAGTCTTCGAAGCCATTGCGCGCTTGGGCAGTTTCACCCGCGCCGCGGAGGAATTGCATCTCACGCAGCCCACGGTCTCGATGCAAATCAAAAAGCTCACCGATGCCGTGGGATTGCCTCTCTTCGAACAAGTCGGGAAAAAGGTTTACCTCACCACGGCGGGGCGCGCGCTACAGAGTTTCTCCCATGAGATCTTCGACCACTTCAACCGCTTTGAGATACTGCTCGCCGATTTGAAAGGCTTGAAGCAAGGCAAACTGCGCTTGGGTGTCATCACCACGGCGAAGTACTTCATACCGCGCCTGCTCGGGGCCTTCTGCCGTCAATACCCGGGCATCGATGTCTCCATGAAAGTCTCGAACCGGGAACGCATACTCGAACGGCTGAACAATAACGAAGACGACCTCTACATCCTCGGCCAGCTCCCCGAAGAAATCGATGTGATCGCCGAACCGTTTCTGGCCAACCCCTTGATCGTGCTGGCGCCTGCCGACCATCCCCTCGCCCACATGAAAAATATTTCGCTAAAACGCCTGGCCGAGGAACCGTTTCTGTTGCGTGAGCCCGGTTCCGGTACGCGCAAGGCGACGGAGCAACTGTTCGCACGGCACAAATTGAAGATGAAAGTGCGCATGGAACTGGGCAGCAACGAAGCCATCAAGCAAGCGGTGGTCGGCGGATTGGGCGTATCGGTATTATCCGGGCACACCCTTACCCTGGATGGGTTGGCGGACCAGCTTGCCGTACTGGATGTCGAAGGCTTTCCGATCGAACATCACTGGTGCGTGGCCTACCCTAAGGGCAAACAGCTCTCGGTGGTGGCAAATACTTTCCTCGATTATCTCAAACAAGCGCACCGGCATATAACCGACGCATTAAGCTATGGGGCCGCGCCAAGGGCAAAAGATGGCGGCCACCGGGGCACTCACCGTACGAGCACTAAGAAGAAGGCAGCGATGGGGAAGATAGGCTCAGACAGGAGAAATCGACGTCCCGGCGTTACTAATAAACCGGCAACAAAAAGGGCGCCAAGTAGAACACGCCGCACGCCTTGACAGCGGCGGGCACGAAGGAATTAAATTCGATCAGCCATTGGCTCCTCTTACTCTTCAATCCGCAAAAAAGGAAATCGACATGACCGAACCCACCATCGCGAAAAAATCCCCTTACATCCTGCAACTAGAACCGGGCGACTATTGGTGGTGCGCCTGCGGCAAGTCAGCGAAACAACCTTTCTGCGACGGTTCCCATAAGGGCAGCGAATTTTCGCCGGTGAAATTCACCATCAACTCCAAGGCACCGGTGGCGTTGTGCGGTTGCAAACACAGCGGCAACAAACCTTTTTGCGACGGTACGCATAGCAGTTTATAAATAGCGGGCATAGTATGCACCCTCCCGATTTCCTCTCTGCGCACTCCCTAGCGACGCGGATAAAAAAGGGCACCTTACGGTGCCCTATGGAGCTCAGAGGGAGAAAGAACCGATTAGTGGCTGTAGGCCCGTTCGCCGTGATCGGAGAGGTCGAGACCTTGCTCTTCTGCCTCGTCACTCACGCGGATACCGATCGTGTGTTTCAGTATCTGCAGAATCACAAAGGCGACAAAGCCGGACCAGGCCAGCGTGATGCCGATATCCCACAACTGCGCGACGATCTGCGCCATGGCATCGAAATCGCCGACCTTGTTGGCGACATAGTCATAGACGCCGGTGCCCCCGAGCTTCGGATTGACGAATATGCCGGTTCCGAGCGAACCAATAATGCCGCCGATGCAGTGCACGCCGAAGGCATCGAGCGCGTCGTCATAACCCAGCATGGCCTTGAGCTTGGTCACGGCGAAGAAGCAGACCACGCCGGCGATCGCGCAGATCACCATGGCGCCCCCCGCGCCGACGAAACCGGCCGCCGGGGTGATCGCCACCAGACCCGCCACGATGCCGGAACAGATGCCCAGCAGACTTGGTTTGCCCTTGACTATCCACTCGACCAGCGCCCAGGTGGCTCCGGCCACGGCGGTACCGAACAGGGTATTGAAGAATGCCAGGCCGGCCGCGCCGGTGGCCTCCAACGCGGAACCCGCGTTGAATCCGAACCAGCCCATCCACAGCATGCCGGTGCCGATCGCTGTCATCATCACGCTGTGCGGCGCCATCTGCACCTTGCCGAGACCTTTACGCCTGCCGAGCATCAGCGCGCAGACCAGCGCGGCGATGCCGGCGTTGATGTGCACCACGGTGCCACCGGCAAAGTCGAGCGCGCCCTTTTGGAAGATGAAACCGGCGTGACTGTTGGCTGTGGCGCCTGCCTCGGCGGAGGTGTAGGCATCCGGGCCATCCCAATACCACACCATGTGCGAAATCGGCAGATAGGCAAAGGTAAACCACAGAATGCTGAAGATGATCATCGCCTTGAACTTGAACCGTTCTGCGAATCCGCCGGCGATCAGCGCGACGGTGATCGCGGCAAAGGTCAGCTGAAACATGCTGTACACGTAATCCGGCAAGTACTGGCCTTTGCTAAACGTTGCCGCCACGGCCGTGGTCGGGTCGTCGCCGGCCATGAACAGTTTGTCGAGCGAACCGATGAACGGCGCCAACGCGTTGCCCTCGTGGCCCGCGGTGAAGGCCGCGCTGTAACCGTAGATCACCCAGAGCACCGCGATGACACAGAAAATCGAAAAGCTCTGCATGACGGTCGACAGGGCGTTCTTGTTGCGAACCATGCCCGCATAGAATAGCGCTAGGCCCGGAACAGTCATCAGCAACACGAATGCCGTCGAGGTCATCATCCATGCGACGTCGCCCTTGTTGCAGTCAAAGCCCTTGTCGCCGCATTTCGGGGCGGCGGCAGGTGCCGCTGCATCGGCAGGAGCAGCCGCAGGAGCGGAAGCGGCGGCGGAAGCAGCGGCAGAAGCGGCCGGCGCCGTTTCATCGGCAAACGTCAGGGGCGCCGTCAGCAACAAGGACAGCAGGGCAAATAAACTCAGCAGATGTTTACAAATCTTCATTGGACACCTCTCTCTTCACGGTTACAGCGCATCGGGGCCGGTTTCACCGGTACGGATACGCATGGCCTGCTCTATGTTGAAAACGAATATCTTCCCGTCACCGATCTTGCCGGTGTTGGCGGACTTGGCGATGCTCTCCATCACCCGCTCGACCAGGCCGTCATCCACCGCCGCCTCGAGCTTTACCTTGGGCAGGAAATCCACAACGTATTCCGCACCCCGGTACAGCTCGGTGTGCCCCTTTTGGCGGCCGAAACCCTTTACCTCGGTCACCGTGATCCCCTGGACCCCAATTTCGGAAAGGGCCTCGCGGACATCATCCAACTTGAATGGCTTAATAATGGCTACGACTAACTTCATGGCTATTTCTCCTCAGTCAGAAATCCTCGGTGCGGCTTGCTCCATGCTCGAGTCACTACCACCACGCGGATTCCGTCAAACAACATATTCAGAATTCATTTGTCACACTCACCATTAGGCATGTTCCATGCCATTCGCGAAAAGTCATGTAAAACATAATATTGGCCTTTTTCACTTGCACGAGTAAGCATGTCAACGCACCATGATGGCTGCACGCTCCATCACTCGCACTAAATTAGTGCGCAAAGCAGTGCTACACTCTTGCTGGAGTTCGCGTAAACTGAACGGGCGCAACCAAACCGACGTGTAATGAGTCTTAATGTAGAAAGAGGACTGACCATGATCGATCCCAAGATTCTGGACAACCTTGCCAACCGCCTCGCTGCAACCTTGCCCCCGGGGATAAAAGAGATCAAACAGGACGCGGAAAAAAATTTCCGCGCCATCCTGCAAGGCGCTTTCGCCAAACTCAACTTGGTGACCCGGGAAGAATTCGATGTGCAAACCGCGGTGCTCAGCCGCACCCAGGCCAAGGTGCTGGAACTGGAAGGACACATAACGCAATTGGAAACGCGCCTGCACACCAACGAGCCCGGCATTTCGCCAACCCAGCAGCGCGATGGCACGATTCCGCGACCTCATGGCTTTTAGCGATGGCGCCGCGCATGGAAAATAATCGCCGCTGATGCCGCGCGCCGAGCGGTGCTTAAATTCAAAATAATGGAACGGATTCCTTGTCCCTAGCCGTCATCTACAGCCGCGCCCAAGAGGGAATCACCGCACCGCTGGTGACGGTGGAAGTGCATCTTGCCAACGGCCTGCCCGGCCTATCCATCGTGGGTCTGCCCGAGACCACCGTCAAAGAAAGCAAAGACCGGGTGCGGGCGGCCTTGCTCAACGCCCGCTTTGAATTTCCTGCGCGGCGCATCACCGTCAATCTGGCGCCGGCCGATCTCCCCAAGGAAGGCGGACGCTTCGACCTGCCCATCGCCTTAGGGATACTCGCCGCCTCGGGACAAATCCCGCCGGACCGTCTCCGCGAACATGAATTCATCGGCGAACTGGCCTTGACCGGCGACTTGCGCGGCATCCGCGGCGCGCTCACCGCCGCATTGCATTGCCGCGACGCCGGGCGCGCCTTGGTCCTGCCCGCCGTCAACGCCGATGAAGCCGCCTTGGTGCGCGACACTACCGTATTGAGCGCAACGCACCTGCTGGAAGTCTGCGAACATCTGCGCGGCAGCAATCAGTTTTCCCCTCATAGCTGTTCCGCGACACCCGTCCTTGCCGACGGCGCAAACGACTTGGCCGACGTGCGCGGACAGCATCACGCCAAGCGCGCCCTCGAGATCGCCGCCGCGGGCGGCCACAACCTGCTGATGCTCGGCCCGCCCGGCACCGGGAAGACGATGCTGGCCAGCCGCATGGCATCCATCCTGCCGCCCATGACCGAAACTGAAGCATTGGAAGCCGCGGCCATTGCCTCCATCAGCGATCAAGGTTTCATCGTATCGCAATGGGGGGCGCGTCCGTTCCGCGCGCCTCATCACACCGCATCGGCAGTGGCGATGGTGGGCGGCGGCTCGCAACCGCGGCCCGGCGAAATCTCCCTTGCCCATCATGGCGTATTGTTCCTCGACGAGTTGCCGGAATTTGACCGCCGCGTACTCGAAGTTTTGCGCGAACCTTTGGAATCGGGAAGAATCATCATCTCCCGCGCCGCCCGCCAAGCGGAATTCCCGGCGCGCTTCCAATTGATCGCCGCGATGAACCCATGCTTCTGCGGATATTTAGGCGACCCGAGCGGACGGTGCCATTGCACCGCCGAACAAGTCCAGCGCTATCGCGCGCGTTTGTCCGGGCCCTTATTGGATCGCATCGATCTGCATGTGGAAGTGCCGAAGATACCGCATCGGACTTTACGTGAAGCGGATCCCAATAAAGTCGACAGCTTAATCGTAAGACAACGCGTCGCGGCGGCGCAAAAGACACAACTAGACCGCGCCGGCAAGTTAAATCACGCCATGGCGCCGCGCGAAATCGATCATTATTGTCCGCTCGAAAAGAATGTAGCGGCTTTATTGGAACAAGCCGTGGAGAGATTGGGTCTCTCCGCCCGCGCTTATCATCGTATTATAAAAGTCGCGCGCACCATCGCGGACCTCGCGGATTCAACGAGTATTGACATAGCTCACGTCAGCGAGTCGATTTCTTATCGACGATTGGACCGTCAGTCAGTCACCGCATTTTCCATGAAATAGCAAATTCAATTTGAGCATTGTTGATTTCACCAATACTCGTTAAACGAAATTATTGTCAGCGTTCAATAAAACACTCGACTCCAACCATCCTTAGCCATCCATTTGCGACGGGTAGAACAGCAATGCATATCGCACACCTAAGCATGGATGGGACTTGTTAACCTCCTAGGGTGTGGGATTCAAATCAGTTTCCCTGCTCAGCGTTTATACACCTGCGACGACCCGGGCATTTGCCGATGGGGTCCGATGAGGCAACCAAATGCGAAACCGTGTGCCTTTGCCGACGGTGCTATCAACTTCAAAATGACCACCGTGTTTCTCGATGATGCCATAGGACAATGACAGCCCCAGCCCCGTCCCCTTACCAATGGGTTTAGTCGTGAAAAATGGTTCGAATATCCGATTCAAATGTTCTGGAGGAATACCTTTTCCGGTGTCCTCGATCTCTATCCGCACCCAACCGCCCTCGGTACCCGTGCGTATCCAAACCGTCCCCCTATCCTCGATCGCCTGAGCGGCGTTCACCAAGAGGTTCATAAACACCTGATTGATCTGCCCGAGATTACATTCGACATCGGGAATATCGCCATATTCTTTAATTAAGGTGACCTTATATTTGAGTTCATTATGGACAATATTAAGGGTAGCATCCATTCCCATATGCAAATCACACCACTGCAATTCCTGCGAGTCAACGCGTGAGAAACTTTTGAGGTCCGCTACAATCTCTTTAACGCGCATCATTCCCTCTCGGGATTCCCGCAGCAACTCTATCAAGTCTTTCTTGAGATAATCCAAATCCATAGACTCTTTAATGTTACGTATAGCTTCGAGCGCTCCCCTATGCTCCTTCAGCAGCGGCTCTGCTTCGATGTAAACATTTACAATATGCAGCAGGTTCCCAACGTACAATTCGAGGGTCGCCAGATTCGAGTTGACGTAACCGATAGGATTGTTTATCTCATGGGCGACTCCCGCTGCCAGTTGGCCAATGGCCGCCAATTTCTCCGACTGGAGCAATTGATTATTAGCCTGTTCCAAACGGCGATTGCTTTCTTGCAGCTCTTCGTGTTGGCACCGCAATTCCGCTTCGGCCCGCTTTCTCTCCGTAATATCTTTGGCAATAAATACCAGATCACATGGCACTTGAACATTCTCGTCTTTAATAACCGCGACAGAGATCATCACTGGAATCTCCAACCTGTTCGAGGTTAGCATGGTTGTTTCGACATTGTGCACTACGTCGGCCTGATCGATATTACCCACAATAGACGATATCAGCGCATCGCCTTCCTTAAATAGGACCCCGATCGGTCTGCCCACTATGTCGCTATAGTGATATTTCAATCTATCCTGGCAAGATATGTTAACTCGGGTAATAATCCCAATCGTATCAGTGACGACAAGCATGTCCGCCAGGGATAACAGAATATTATCAACATAACTTCGCTCGTAGATAAGCTCTCGATGGGTGCAAATCAGGCGCGACAACATCGTATTAAAGCTGTTCGCTAGCACCCCAATCTCATCTTTGGATTGCCATTCGACGTGGCGATTGAGCGAACCATCTTGCGCAATGTCGACCGCGGCTTTTGTTAGAAGGTTGATGGGCGCCATAAATCGCCGAACCATCCAACTCACGATCAAAATCGACGCCGAAAATGCGACAAGACAGATAATTAGAATACTCTGCCGCAAATGGCGAATCGGAGCCTGATAGGCCGCGTATGGCATGGCCACCACAGCCCTGATATCGCTCAGGGTAGCGCTGCCTTCCGCAATTACGCAATCACAGCCTAATAGCCGATAACGCCCAAAAAGTTGCTTACCAGCGAGCAGTTGTTCCGACCCAATTTCCTCGTTCATGGACACATCTGACAAACGAAGCGCAAGGTAGTCTGGTAGCGAGGCGGCAAGAACATAACCATTTTCATCGAGCAATATGAAGAATCCACCGGAACTTATTTCGATATCAGAGACGGCGTTCTTAAGAAGATTCAACGGTAGGCTTGCGCGCAATATGAAATCCTGATCATGGCCATCGCTGCACCCTTGGCAGACCATGTCCACGACAGGACCCTTCATAGAGGCCGATATGTATGGCGTCCCCATCACCACACTCCCTCGATGAGTGCTAGCGAGATGCAGCACTGCCGATCCGGAATAGTCCTTGTAGTCTACGACCGATTTTCCTGCGATAACCTTGACCTCCTCCTGACCCCCGGGCCTTATAAAGCTTATCTCTGGAAATAAGATTTCGTGCTTGATAAATTCACTTTCCAACTCCTCCCGATCTCCATGCGTATAATAGGCGTAGATTGCAGCACTTTTTGCCAAATTGCGAAGCACGGCTCCTGCATTGCGCAAATTATTAGCGCTGAGGTTAGCGACCTCGCTGACTACCGCCAGGAGACGATCGCGTTGATTATTTTCTATACTTCCCTGTAACTCCAATACACTGATAATTCCAATAGAGGCTACAATCAGAAATGAGAGAACGGCTTGCAGCAAAAACAGTCGCCACTTAATAGATAAATCATCAAATAAAGAAGATATTTTTTGCATAGCGCGACAACCCGGATTTCCCCTCACCTGCTTGTCTTATTGTTATCGGCTATGGCTACGTCATATTTAGAGAACGTCTTGATTCAGGCTTTACATTGGCAATGTGAATGAGGTCGACATTGAACTTTTATATGCGCGAAAATGTTGTGCGGACAGGACAGTAATAAAGGAATTAGCGAAGGCCCCTAAAAAGGCATGAAGACAAATGTGTCGCGTCGTTCCCTCCACCAAATTATTTAATTCCTCATACCTTCATCACTCTTGAGGCGCGTTGAGATAGGCAGCGAAGAGATACTGAAATTCCTTCATGGAATCCTCGATGGTATACGGTACTCCTTTAGCGAAGATGTCCAGGAGCACGATGGCATTCGTTGCCGTGTCCTGGCCGCTGGCCGCACGTATACGATCCGCCATGGCTATGTTGACGCGTTGCAATTCATGATAAATCTTTGTCAATCCACTAAGGGTCCAATCAACGGCATGCCCCTCACGATGGAGAAAGTATTGCGCCAATAGATACATTGACGCGGCGCGATATTCGGTCTCTTCCTCGCTCGCCAATGGCAAATGAAATCTGGCCATGGGCCGCAAATAAACAGTGTTTGGGCAATCGCTAGTGGCCATCACCAATCCTAGCAGGGAACTTAGTGCGCGTTGCGCAGTGGTTTCCTGGATCACACGCCGCTCACTAATCTCCACCTCCACCGTTATTCGGTCATAAGAGCGCAGATGGTTGGCCATTTCAATCAAGGGGGGAAGTCGCACCGCCACAGGACAGTGAGCATTATCGTGGCCGTTCAACGTACAATTAGGACATTGATGAAATGCCAACTTTGTCCACGTCGGTTGGGACACATCCTTGCAGTCTTTCGACTTTATAGAGTCCAGCGACACTTCATATTCATATAAGGAAGTGTCTGCTATGCGGAATCGATAGATCACACTTGACATATAGCCAACACACACATTTCGCTTGTTCTAATCAGCCGGAGTAATTCGAGAAAGTCCGTCACAATGATGATCTCCCAAATCATAGATTAATAGGCGCCGCGACAAATTAAATCCTCTCCAATGATTGGGCAACAACGCTATGTTTGCAGTTACCCTTATTGTGCCCCCAACGCCCGCAACACTTCCTCCAAGGTGGTAAAGCTAGACTTCACCTTATCGACGGCGTCTTCAAGCAGGCTGCCCGCACCCTCCTGCCGCGCTAAATGATTGAGTTCCGTCAGACCTACGCCGGCGCCGACGAGTTCTCTGAGAGTCTCGCTCGGCAGCAACACCTCATACAAGGCCAAACGCCCGCGATAACCGCTGTGGTTGCAGTGCGCACAACCCCGTCCCTTAAAGGTCGCCAAGTTTGGAACGGCGAACAAAGGGCCCAACCGGTTGAGTAAAACCGGATCGGGAGCCGCCGCTTCGCAACACTCGGGACAGATGCGCCGTACCAAGCACTGGGCGATGATACCGCCCAAGGCCGTGGCCACCACATGGTGGCCGCAGCCCCAGATCGTAGAGTCTGGCGATGGTGGCGACGGCGGAATTGGTGTGCAGGGTGGAGTACACCAAATGTTCAGTGAGCACCGCTTGGAAAGCTACCTGCGCGCTCTCGGCATCGCGGATCTCCCCCAGCCGGATGTAATCCGGATCCTGGCGCAGGATGGCGCGCAACACTGTGGCGAAGTCCACAACGATGCGCTCGCGCACATACATCTGACCCGCCATGTCCATGAAATACTCCGCGGGGTCTTCGACGGTGATGTAGTTCTTCTCCGGTGTAGCACCGTGCTGTAACAGCGCATAGAGCGTGGTGGTCTCGCTGCCCGTGGGGTCCGTGGCAAGGATAATGCCTTGGGGTTGGCTCACCATATGGAGCACGCGCGCCAAGTCCGGCGCTCTAAGGCCGAGTTCCTCCTGTGGATCGTAGTCCGCCATGGCATCATGACCTCGCCGGACACCTCGGGCTCACGTAAACGGTCAACCCGTAACCGACGGCGTTCTCATACTGTAGTATCTTGTCGATGAGCTTGCGTTCCAAGATATATCCGCTGGACAAGAGCAATACGCCTACACACGTCACGAGATCGCGCGCCAACACCATCCCTTCCTGCAGGGCTTCGGAACGCATCACAACTTCCGGCTTTCGTTCAGGTTTGGGTCCAGACTGGCCGAGCAGGGATAAAAAAGCGTCCACGACCCGCGGGTCATAGCGCTTTCCCTTGTTCTCAACCAGAAAATCACGCGCTTGGGCAATACTGTAACGCATCGCCGCCAGGCTACCGCATTGCAGCGCGTCATAATCGTTCACCACGGCAAGGATGCGCGCCCCTACGGGAATGGCCTCACCCTTCAGCTTGTCGGGATAACCCTGGCCATCGTAGCGCTCGTGATGGCTGCGTATGAGCTGGGCGGCGCCTTGTAGATACTCCATGGACATCAGCAAAGCTTGCCCTACGGCGGGATGCTGCATGACCTTTTCCCGTTCGGCCGCGATCAGCGATTGAAAGGGTTTATTGATCAACTGATCCGGCAATCCAATCTTGCCGATGTCGTGCAACAGCCCGGCGAACAGCACCGACTCCATTTCCACCGGCTGCAATGCCATCTTCTGCGCCAGCGCCCGCGCCTGCTCGGCAACGCGTCGCGAGTGCCCCGCCATGGATTTCTCGCGCACCTCCAGCAGATTGGCAAATACCTTCACCGCCGTCACGTAACTGGATTTCAAATTGGCATGGGCCCGCTCCAGAGACGCCATCGCCTCGCGCAACTCCTCGGTACGCTGCGCCACCTTTTGCTCGAGGTTCGCGTTGAGTTCCTTAAGCTCCTCGTTCTGCTGCCGCGTCAACTCCAGCAGCCGCTGCCGTTCCTGCTCCAGGAATTTTCGCTCCAAACCGTGCCGCACCGCCAACCTCAGATCGCTGTCTTCCCAGGGCTTGCTTACGTAGCGATAGATGCTCCCACGGTTTACCGCCTCCACCGTGGACTGGAGATCCGCGTAACCCGTCAGCAGAATGCGCACCGTCTGCGGCCAGCGCTCCGCCACCTGCCCCAAAAACTCCGCGCCGCTCATGTGAGGCATGCGCATGTCGGAGATGATCAGGTCCACTGCTTCCCGTGCCAGCACTTCCAAACCTTCCTTCCCGCCCTCGGCCGTCAGCACCTTGTAGCCCTGCGGCCGAAACAGACGTTTGAGCGATGCGAGGATGTTTTGCTCATCGTCCACGCACAGCACCGTGGCCGCCGGAGCGGCTTCCGTATTCAACCCCAATCCGTCAGTTGCCATAAACTATGCCGCCTCCGCAGTTCGCCGCAGGGGCAACCACACCCGGAAACGGGCACCCTTGCCGACAGCGTTATCTACCTCGATACGTCCACCGTGACGCTGGACGATGCCCCATGACAAGGAAAGCCCCAACCCAGTACCCTTGCCCACGGGTTTAGTGGTGAAGAAAGGATCGAAAATGCGGGTCAGGTGTTCCGGTGCGATGCCGTGGCCCGTGTCTTCTATCTCCACCCATACCCAGTCTTGCTCCGTCCCCGTGCGTACCCAGATCGTTCCCTTGTCCTCAATCGCATGGGCGGCGTTCACCAGCAGATTCATGAACACCTGGTTCAGTTGATGCAACCGGCATTCAATCTGCGGAATGTCGCCGTACTCCTTGATCACCTTTGCCTTGTACTTGATCTCGTTGTGCACGATATTGAGCGTGCTGTCCAAGCCCTGGCGCAAATCGGCCCACGTCCATTCCTGATCGTCCACATGCGAGAAATCCTTCAGATCCCGCACGATCTGGCGCACGCGGCTCACCCCTTCCTGCGATTCGCGCAGTAAGTCCGTAATGTCATGCTTCAGGAAGGCCAGATCGATTTCCTGTTTGACAACCCTGACCTGCATCAATGCCCGATCCGTTTCCGCCGCCGCTGGCTCCATCCGGTCATACGCATCCAGTAACCGGAACAAATCCTGGATATACCCCTGTAACGTCCCGATATTCGAGTTGATATAGCCAATCGGATTGTTGATCTCATGCGCAACCCCCGCCGCTAGTTGCCCGATGGCCGCCATCTTCTCCGATTGCAGCAATTGACTGTGAGACTCCTCCAGACGTTTATTGGTCTCCAGCAAAACCTTCTGTTGCTGGCGCAGCTCTTCTTCGGCCGCCTTGAGTTCGGTTACATCCGTAACCACCCCCAGGATTTCCTCGGGATCTCCGGCATCATTGCAGACCAGCCGGAGATTGTTGCGAATCCAACGATAAGTGCCGTTTGGTGACCGGAAACGAAATTCCAGCACTAATTCCCGCTGATCCTTGAGGCCGCTGAGTTCCGTTATGATGCCCGGCACATCCTCGGGATGTACCCGGCTGATCCAGCTCTGCGCATCGCCGACAAATACGGCCGGACTATAGCCAATAATACGTTCTATGTTTTCGCTCACGAAGGTGGGGCTGTGATCCGCTGGATTGGCGGTATAAATGACGGCTGGACTGTTGGCTATCAAGGATTGTAGCCGGGTCTTCACCTTGGACAACTTTTCTTCAGCGGCTTGGCGTTCAACATCGTCTTGACGTAACTGGGTCAGGAGATCCTGACGCTCCAGCACATGCAAGGCTTCGTTGCAGTACACTTCCAAGAGCGTCAAATCCCCATCGGTGAAGGGTTCGCCACCCTCCTTCTCGGCGAGATAAACGATCCCCCGCGTCTTGCCGTCGCTGCGCATAGGCAAACCCAACAGGCTGCGCATGGACGGATGGCCAGGAGGGAAACCGCAGGAACTCGGGTCGGAGGCAATGTCATCCACCCTGACGGGGGTCTTGTCGCGATAAATACCGCGCAACAACCCCTTCCCCTCGGGGAGATGTCCTATCGCCTGGATGACTTCATCGGAAACGCCCCGCGTAATGAAATCCACCATCTTACCCCCTGCATCGAACAGAGCGAAGGCGCCGTAACACGCGCCGGTGATTCGCATGACATCTTCCACGATACAACCGTAAAAACGCCCATAATCGCCGGTGTGCAATAAATCCTGTGCAGCGGCGAAAAGGCTATTCCGGGCCTTGTGGAACAACTCCTTCTGGGCATTGAGCCGGTGCAGCTCTTGAATCTGATGCTGTTGGTTGGCGTGCAGCCTGGCGTTCTCGATCACCAAAGTCATGAGATTAATGATGGGCGCCCCTTCCTCTACATCCCTTTCCGTGAAGGGCCGCTCCTCCGCACTGCGATTCAGACTCATGACGCCAATGACCCGGCTGTCGACGCGCAGGGGCCAACAGAGGGCGGATGATGGACGCGCGCCCTCGCGAGGCCCCACCAAGCCCGCATAGTGCGGGTCTTTCGAGACATCTCCGCTCAACAACAGGGATTCGCCTTGGGCTGCCACCGAACCCAAGATTCCTTTTCCGTAGGGTATGACCTGCCCCAAGAGATGTGCCGGCAGTTGAATGCCGGCGACGATAGAAAGACTGGCTCCGTCATCGTTGGTGAGGGCCAGGGTACCGCTGGTCGCGCCGAACCCCCTGACGGTGTGCTCCAAAATTTGGTGCCGCACTTGCTTCAGGTTTTCCTGGCTCTGAAGGGCACCGAGTCGAAACAGATCGACCATCCATGAGAATTGGGCCCTCTCGAGAAACACTTCGGACATAATCGTTCACATCCCTGTTTACTCCCAAGGTATAACGGTATGTCCGGCTCAAAATTTAGCGGGGGATATTGAAACATGACCTAAGCGGCGCCCTGGCGGGACACCGTCTCCGGTGTCGCACCTCTGTCTTAGGACTGATCCTCGGGATAAAGCCGCGTCAGACAGGATAGACACATGGTGTGGGCAATGCCGGGGGTGACGGTGTCTCCAACAAAGCGAGGCGCGCTACCGCCTCCTCGACCTCGAACCGCTCCCCGTCGTCCAAATCAACGCGCTTACACCAGCTCCACATGCGCAATAAGGAATCACCGTGGGGAACCCAAGCTTGTGGTCGCACGCGGCTCGATCTTAAGCAGCGTGCCGGCGAGCTCCAATGCATCGCCATCGCGCGGGACGATGTCGAGACACCTGTGGCGTCGCAGGTCCGGAGAATTGCAGCGAAACGGCATATGCAGCGGCGACAGAGCACCGTGCCAGGGTAAACAAAACCTGATAGAGATGTATCACCTCCGCGCCGGTAATGAATTCCCAGAGGTTGCGGTGGAGCACGGCGTCACGCGCAAGCCACTGTGTGTCATTCTCCAGCACAAAGGCTCACCACGAGTCGTCTGCCGCGACGACGTATCCGCAACATCCGACATGAACAATGCCTCCCGGCCCTCCCTACATATCACTCAGCGAGTCCGCCATAGCACGGCTTGTCTCGACCTCCGCCAACCAAGCTTGTATTGTGCCCAGATCCAACCCAAGCCGCCGGATGGACTCCTCCGGAAAGTGCCGGCCCAACTGCTCCGGATCATCCGGAACCGGCTTATTGCTGGAAACGTCAGCCAAGCGCACGATATCGACGAGGGGGTGATACGCATCACCTTCTGCTTCGTGATGATCCGCGATAACCTGCTGTATCAGCTCAGGCAGACGCCAGCGCTTCGCCACCATGGCGCCAAGCTGCCCATGGTCCATCCCGAGCACCGACTTCTCAGCCTCCGCCAAATCGTGCAAGTGTTTGTCTTGGTATCCCTGTATCCGCTGGACGGTATCGGCAAAGCACGCATCCAAAACCAGTTTTCCCAGATCATGCAGCAGGCCCGCGGTAAAGGCCACATCACTATCGTGGCCGCAGCGACGTGCCAACGCCTGTGCAGCAATCGCCGTCTCCAACGCATGCTGCCACAGCCGACGCCGGTCCAGTGTCCCGCCCTTTACCGCCTGGAAGCTACTGCTCACGCTCACCGCCGCGGCAAGATTGCGCACGGTATGCAGACCCAACACCACACAGGCCTGTTTAATGGAGGCGATCTTTCCCGCCACGCCAAAAAAAGGAGAGTTCGCTAGTCGCAGCAATCGCGCGGTAAGCACCGGATCCCGAGCGATAGTGCTCGCCACGAGAGTGGTGTCTACATCATCCCGCCGCATCAGATCGAGTACCTGCATCACGGTCGTCGAGAGTACCGGCAGCCGCTGCAGACCTCGTTCTATCTCAGCTTGAGTTAAAGGCTGCGATCCTTGCGCAGAATGCATAACTTCCCTCAATCACGACCATTGCGCCTAAGTGCGTTACTATCAAACGCCACCTTTAGGCGCCAGCACCAACACCGTCCCCTGTCCCTCTGACGTCTGCCCAAGACGACCACGCCACATCTGAATTGTAGTACCGTCCAACTGCATGGTACAGATTTCACCGGAATCTGCGGACTTCTGTCCTAAGAAATCCATCAGCGGCGCCGGCAAGAAATCTTGTGCCAACGCGCCGATTACTATTCGCCCCCTGCTCTCCAGTAACTGTTGGGCCCTGCGATTGGCCATTACCAAAGTCCCATCATCGTCTACTCCCAGGACGCCGATCGGCAAACACTCCAATATCTCCTGCTCCATTTGCAACACCTTGAGATTGCGCAAGGCCTCGCCGGCCTGTTCTATAACCCGGCGCTCGAGATCCTTGTTGACTTCATTCAGCCGCTCGTTGGCGGCGCGTAATTCGAGCGCCAGGCGCTCATTGTCCTTTCTGAGTTCGAAGTGCTGGAAAGCTTCGTGGATATTCTTACGCAACAGATCGTCGTCCCAGGGTTTGGTAAGAAACTTATACACCGCCCCTTGATTGATCGCATCAGTAACCGAGTTAAGATCGGTATAGCCGCTCAGCACAATGCGCACGGTATTGGGATAGAGCTCCTTGACCTTGCTCAGAAACTCCACCCCCGTCATCTCGGGCATACGTTGGTCAGAGATAATGACGCCGACCTCATGCTGACTCAGAAGATTCAGCCCGGTCGCGCCGCTGGTGGCGCGGTAGATCGTGTAACCCTCGCGGCGCAACAGCCGCGTCAGCGCGGAAATAATATTTTCTTCGTCATCAACCAACAACAAACTGCGTTCGGGCATGGGTCACCTCGTTCAGATTATGCCCCTGTTATCGGCCCTGGATATCAGGCCCTTAGACCGTAGTACTCGCCCATGGCAGTACCCGCTGGGCTTGCCTACGAGATATCTTCGTTCCCGCTCTGTCTGACCGGGCAGCCGGATGCGGCGCGTCGTACCTTTCCCCAGCTCGCTCTCAACATCAAAACGGCCCTTATGCTTGTTGATGATATGTCACAGGTGGATATGGAGCGTAAGACGGCGTGGATTCATGCGGACCACGCCA
>Ga0153916_10000866_pt1 | contig 21019 bp, 12 predicted proteins | sample Opewatmetagenome_FD_109642 | JGI IMG/M metagenome (GOLD analysis project Ga0153916, IMG submission 109642) | Freshwater wetland microbial communities from Ohio, USA - Open water 3 Core 3 Depth 4 metaG | ecosystem: Environmental > Aquatic > Freshwater > Wetlands | place: USA: Ohio, Lake Erie...
CCGCACGATCGCGTCCTTCATGTGCACGTGGTAGATCCGGTCCGGGAACGCGCGGATGAACTCCGCCGGGTCCATCCCCTGCCAGATCAAGTGGCTGGGGTCGAAGTTGAAGCCGAACTCCTCGCGGCGGTCCAGCGCCTCCAGGGCCCGCTGGGCGGTGTAGAGGTCGAAGGCGATCTCCGTGGGGTGGACCTCCAGGGCGAACCTCACCCCGCACTCGCCGAAGACGTCGAGGATCGGGTGGAACCGCTCGGCCAGGAGCTTGAAGCCCCCCTCGATCATCGCCGGCGAGACCGGCGGGAACGAGTACAAGAGGTGCCAGATGCTCGAGCCGGTGAACCCGTTGACCACGCCGACGCCGAGCCGCTGGGCCGCCCGGGCGGCGTCCTTCAATTCCTCCGCGGCCCGGGCATTCACCGCGGAAGGATTCCCGTCGCCCCAGACGTGCGGGGGAAGGATGGCCTGGTGACGCGGGTCGATGAGGTCCAGCACCGCCTGCCCGACCAGGTGGCTGCTGATGGCAAACACCTGCAGGTTGTATTTCTCCAGCAGCTTGCGTTTCTTGTCGCAGTAGTCCGGCTCCTTGAGGGCCCGGGGGACCTCGAAATGGTCGCCCCAGCAGGCCAACTCCAAGCCGTCATAGCCGAACGAGCTGCACTTTGCCGCCAGGGTCTCCAGCGACAAGTCGGCCCACTGGCCGGTGAACATCGTGACCGGTCGCGCCATGGTGTGTTTCCTCCTACAAGCTGCCTGTCTGAGATCGCAAGGCGGCGGGCCGGACGGGCCGGACGCCTCCCCTGGAAGGAGCCCCGCCATTGTGCCATATTTCGCGGCCACTGCAACTCCCCCCCTCCCGCGTGCTGCCGGCGGGCTGACGGTAGGCTATAATTCGGGTGAGCTAGGGTCGGTTTGCCGAAGGCGAACTCTGCGCAATACCTTGGGAGAGGGCCGGTTCTGCGGCCCGAACGTCCGATGCCTGCCTGCCTCCGCCCCATCGGGCCGGTCCTTTTTTTCCTGCTCGGCCTGGCGACTTCCGCCTGTGGCCAGGCCCGGACGCGCTTGGAAATCTTCGCCGAAGATGCGGTTCCGGCGACGACCCAACACCAATGGGCCCAGATGCTGGCAACCGCCGGGATCGATGACGTACGGATCAGCGGGAAATCACCCCTGAGCAAGGTGGGAATCGAGACCGCAGGGAGCCGGGACAGCCAGGTCTACGTGGTGACGGCGACGCTGAATTCGGCAGGCGAGTTGATCCTGCCCGGCGCCCGATTCCGACCCAACGAGGCCCGCGCCGTCGCGCGATGGCTCAGGGAGCTGGCCGAGAAGGGTCCGCCGGAAAAGCGGGAGAAGGAGTCCGACGCCGGGCTGACCGAAAAACAGGCCGAGCTGCTCCACGCGGCCCTCTCTCCCTCGGTGGGTCCTTCCACCCGCGGGGCGAGCCGCGGCGACGTCTTCCGCAAAATCGCCGAAAAGCTGGCGATTCCGCTGGCGATCCGCAGCGACCTGCTCGGGAAACTGGAGGGGGACAAGGTGGCCGAAGAGCTGTCGGGCCTTTCCTCCGGCACGGCCCTGGCCTGCGTGCTGCGGGCGGTGGGGCTGTGCCTGGTGCCAAAAGCCGGGCAGAGCGGCCCGGAGCTAACGGTGGTTGCGCTGGAGCCGGGGCTGAAGACCTGGCCCGTCGGATGGCCGCCCCGGAAGCCGTCGCCCAAGGTCCTTCCGGCGTTGTCGGACGAGTTCAACGCCAACATCCAGGGCGTCTCGGTCCCCACGGTGTTGGAGGCGGTCTCGAAGCGGCTGGGCGCTCCGGTTTTTTCGGACCACTACGCCTTGGCGCGGCACGGGATCGATCCGGAAAAGGCCCTCGTGAACGTCCCGCAGAGCCGGACCACGCACGACCGGCTGCTCAGGAAGGTCCTCTTGCAGGCGCAGCTTCGGATGGAGCTGCGCCTCGACGAGGCGGACCATCCGTTTGTCTGGGTCACCACGATCAAGCCGGTCCCGTAGCGTAAGCCGCTTGCGGCTAATTCCGCCGCGAGCCCGCCGCGGGTCCCACGCCGAAGCCGCTTGCGGCTTAGCCCGCCGGCGCCAGCCACAGGGCAGCGTCCCCGGGAAACGGCGCGGCCAGCGTGCGGCGCGCCTTGCCCTCTGTCTTGCCCGCGGCTTGCACCGAGCCCTCTTCCGGCTTGACCCACCGGACGCTCAGCGATCCTTGCGCGGCCGAGAGATCGACGCTCACCTCGCCCCCTTTGGGCAGATAGACGAGATACTCCATGCCCCGCCCCGTGCTGCCGGCCAGGCAATAGCCGCTGGAGGCCAAGCTCCCTTGGGGAGTCATGGCGGCCAGACGGAGTCGGCTGGCCAGCCGCAGGGTCGCGCCCAGGCTCTTGCGCACCGGCTCCCAGCGGGGATCGAGCTTCTTGCCCAACACGCCGCCGTCGTAGGGGTCCATGAACAACGGGTTCATCCCCCGCAGGAAACTCTTCCACACCCAACCCCGGTTTCCGCCGAGCCCCCAGAGATGATCGGTGTCGCTCAGGATCACCTTGCGGCCGTCGGCGGCCGGCGGATCGTCGCGATAGCCTCCCTCGGGATTGGGCGAGACCCAATCGGCCGGGCTATCGAACAGGGTCCGGTTGCTCCCGCCCTTGTACTGGAAGGTCATCCCCACGGGGTGCCGCTTCGCTTTGCTCCGCTCGTACTCGTGGATCAGCCGGATCATGTGGTATTGCCACGGGGTGGAGGGCGGATGGTTCTCGTTGGAAATCTCGTAGAGCACGTTGTCCAGGTCGTTGACCGTGTCGACGACCTTGCGGACATAGGCTTCCTGGATCTTCGTGACGGGGCGGTCGGCCAGCGTGTAGATGTCGACCCCTTTGGTGATCCCGCCGCCGATTTCGTTGACATTGTTGGCCGGATGGAAGGGATGGGCCTTCCAGGCGTCGGCCACGAACTGCATCCCCCAGCCCTCGAAGAGCATCACCGAGACGTAGATCCCCCGATCGCGGGCCGCCATCACCCGGCGGCGCATGCGGTCGAAGTACTCGGGCTCGAACCTGGCGAGGTCGAACTTCGGCTTTCCGTCCAGGGCCTCTCCGGGGCCGGTCCGGGCGAAGGGGAGCGGCCGCACCGTGTGCCGGGCGTTCTCCCCGTTGGCCCGCGTGTCCCACTGCGTCAGCTCCCAGGTCCAGAGGCGGATGAAGTTGTGATCGTAGCGATCGAGGAAATCGAGGTAGGCGGTGAAGTCGAACGGCGGGGGCGGGTCCTTCGGGCCCATGTCGACCAGGTTCGCCCAGGTGTGCGAGCCGGCCAGGTACACGGCCCGGCCGCTCCCGTCGGTGAAATACCGGCGGTTGTCGGGATGGGCCGCGAGCGGGCCGGCGATCGGCGGTCGCTTGGCCCCGACTGGCTTTGTCGGCTCGCCCGCCGTCGTCCAGCCCGCCGGCCGCGCGGCCGCCAAGGCTGCGCCGGCGATCGAGCCGCCGGTCTGGCGGAGGAAATCGCGTCGATTCATGGCTTTTTTCCCTGCGGTTGGGTGAAGGATCGGTGCAGCGCTTCGATCGCCTTGCGCTCGACGGCGTCGAGCTGGTCGAACAGCCGCTGCTGGCGGAGGTCGAAGGAGCGGCGTGGCCGTCCGTCGGGGGCTTCACGAGCATCGCCGTTATGGAAGCACCAGCCCGCCGCCCCGCCGTCCCGGGCGGCCAGGGCGTCGGCCAGAAAATCCTCGGCCGAGGGCTCCCAGCCCTTGGTGAATCCGCGGCGGAAGGGCTCCTGGCAGTGTACCGGCACGATACGGCCGATCTCCTTCATCCGGTCGAGGTACTGGCGCGTGATCGCCTTGGTCTGGCCGGGGGAGCGGGGGTTACGGGGCCGGTGCGGGCTGAGGAAGTCGACCCCCACGGTGTCGAGATACTGCTTCAGGTCTTCCCCGGAGACGTCGCCGGCATGGGAGGCGGTCACCAGCCGCGCCGGATCGATCCGCCGGGCCGTTTCGCGAAGGTCCTTCAGCTCCTCGAAGCCGACGAACCGCTTGTCGCGGATGTTCCGCTCGTTGGCCAGGTCGAGGTACCAGTTGCGCTCGGTCTTGAGGCCCGAGACCAGCGTCTCCACCGCCCGGCGGTGCGAGGCCAGCGTTTGCAGCCGCGGCGCGCCAGAGACGCCGTTGCCGCGGGAGAGCGTCACGTCGACGACCATCCCGCGGCGGTCGCACTCGGACAGCAGCTCGCGCAGCCGCGAGAAGAACGGCTCCCGGACTTTGCCGTCGCTGTCCACGGCGGACACCGGGCCATCGAACGCGCTCCACGTGGCCCAGACGCGGATCCAGTTGAGCCCCAGCCGCTTCATGTTCTCCAGGTCCTCCCGGATGGTCTTCGGCGGCGCGCCCAAGGCCCCGTAGTAACTGATGCCCAACAGGAACGTCGGCTTGCCGTCGATGGTGAAGCGCGTCTTTTGGACCGCCAGCTCCGTTGCCGCGGCGGAGGAGGTGGGGAGGAGAGTCTCGCGCAAAGGCGCAAAGACGCAGAGAAGAAAAAGGAAGATAAGAAGCCGGTGAGCCGCGGAGCGGTGGAGACACCGAGGTGGGCCGGCCCGATGCGTGGTCGGGAGCGATGGTATTCTGGCCGAGAGCGATGGTGTTCTGGTCGAGAGAAATCGTATTGTAAGCATTGTCGCGCTCGTTCGGTTTCTTTGTCTGGTTTGCTTTCTTTCCCTTGGCGATCAACGCCGCCGCGTCCCCTGCGGCTCTGCAGTTCCTTATGCGCCTGCCTTTCTTGGCGCCTTTGCGTCTTTGCGCGAGACCTGCTTACCCCGGCGGCTGCTGGAGTGCCTTCTGCAGCTCGACGATGGCGTCGGCCACGGCGCGACGGACGGCGTTGAAATCGCCCAGGGCGGCCGTCTTTTCGGGGCTGGCCAGCTCGAACCCGTCGGCGGGGAAGCGCCGGCCGCCTTGACGATAGGCGGTCCACTCGTTTTCGATCCCCGCCGCGAGCTTTTCCAGGAGGGCCTCGGCCGCGCGTCGCGGGGATTCCGCCCGCCCGGCCGCCCTGGCCGCGGCGACCAGCTTCTCCAGCTTGCAGACGTACTTCAGGTCGTCGATCCCTTCCCGCGATCGCTCGTAGTCGAGCGTGGGCTCGATCTGTTGCCCCCGGGTCCGCACCAGCGAGCCGCGCTCGTTGCGGAGGTTGTAGTACCACTCGACCTTGCCGCGCACTCCGTGGCGGGTCAGTTTCCAGAAGAAGAAGCCGAAGGGGAACCGCCCGCTGTCGGCGTTGACCAGCCAGGGGATCGCCCCCGTCTTCTCGCGGAGCTCGCGGAGGAACTCCTTGTTGATCAGTTGCCGGCCCTGGTTGTGATGGTCGATCCCGTCCCAGCCGTTGTTGAATGTGGCGACGTTCAGGTAGGGGGCCATCGCCATCACCTCGCGGTAACCGTTCATGTCGCTGGTGGTGGCGATCTCGGGGAGCTCCTCCCAGACGAAGCGGGCGAGCCGGCCGGCAGTCTCGACCCCTTCGATCCCCTTGTTGGTGAGCTCGTCGCCGATGCTCACCAGCACCGGCACGCCGTGCTTTTGCGTCTCGGCGTGCAGGCGCCGCATCACCTGGATGTACTTCTGCTGCCACCGCTTGTCGGTCTCGCTGCCGTAGCCGGCCAGGTCGGTGAGCTGGAGGCCCATCGGCGCGGCGAAGTAGAGCGGGGCGGGGAAGCCGGCCTTCCGATAGCGCTCGATGAAGTCGCCCAGTTGGCTTGTGTCGTCGTCGCGGATCGGCAGGTGGAACTCGTAGAGCGGCGCGACCGTCGTCATCCCGTGGCGGCGCATGTCGGCCAGGTGGGCCTCCAAAGCCTTGGCGTCCTGGGGATGGGAATAGTTCAGGCCCAAGGCGAAGGGCGGGTCTTCCAGCCGGATCGGCAGGACGTCGAGCAGCACGCGGATCGCCCCCACGGGCTGGCCCCGCGAGGTGACGCTCACCTCGCCGCGGTACTCGCCCGGCCGGGCATCCTCCGGCACGCGGACCGTGTACCAGAAGTGCTCCGTGCTGTGGGCGGCCATGTTCCAGGCGCGGCCCAACGCCCCGAGGATGTTGCGGCCCCCTTCGTGGAAACCTTCTACCGAGCGGACCTCGATCGAGCCGGCCGGGATCGTGCCGGCCGGGCCGGTCAGGGCGCCCGCGCGGACGAACACCTCCTCGAGGTTCTCCCGCGGACGCAGGAGGAAACTCAGCGGCTCGTGCTCCCCCAGCGCGGCGAACAGCCGGGCCTCGCGGGGATCGCCGGCGGCGGCCGGGGCAACCGTCACCCGGCGGGGCGATTCGTAGCGGACCGAGCGGTCGTCCGCGGTGCGAATCATCACCTCCTTGGGGCGGCTGTAGCCCAGGGGGCGATCGACCGCCGGCCGCTGGTCCGCCGTCGGGTTCTCCAGGTAGTCGGTGACGAACAGCTCAATGCGATCGGCAGCCGGCTGCTGCGAGCCGGCCGTCGCGTCCTTTCCGCCGGCGACCGCCAGGCCGGGCCACAGGGTGCACGCCGCCAGCAAGAGCGTTTGGATCTTCCGGGTCTTTTGGAACATGGTCAATCCTCCAGGCTCCCGCCGACGGGAACCAGCTTTACGTCGTCCAGCCAGATCGTGCCGCCGCCGATTGAATAGAAGTAGACCCCGTAAGGCTCGCCCTTGGCCTCGGGCTTCCCCGCGACCGTGTACTCCTTCCACTGGGGCCCGATCTTCTCGCGGAGGGTCCCGATCGCCCCGCCCTCGAAATTCACAAAGAGCTGATTGTCCCCTTCCCCTTTCGCCCAGAAGGTGAGCGTGTACTGGCGTGCCCCCGGGATCGCGGGCAGATGGGGCGTGAAGATGCCGATCCGCCCGGTCTGGCCCGTGCAGCGGATCCGGGCCGAGTAGCGGCCGGAATGGACGGACTGCGGCTGATCTTCCCAGAAGTTCTCGTAGTCTCCGCCCCAGCTCCAGCCGTTCCACCAGAGCCACCGGGAGCGGTCCTTGGCCGAGTTCTTGTTCAGTTTCTCGAAGCCGCCGTTCTGGATGAAGTTGAGCGGCGGGTTGGTGACGGAGAGCGACTCCGACCGGTAGGTCCCGGCCAACCGCTCGTCGAGCATCCGCTTGCGGCGCTCGTAGGCGTTCTGGCTCAAGAGCCCGTCGGCCCGCTGCTTCTGGAGGGCCGCCATCGCGGCCTCGATCCGCTCCCGCGGCCAGAGCCGCCGGGCAAGCGCCTCCCTTTCCGCTTTCTCGTCCGCGGCCGGCAGCGGCCCCGCCAGGCCGACGATCCCCACGATCGCCAGCGCAAACACCCAGGCACGCATCATCGCGGCACCTCCGATTGAAAGCCGTCCGGTGGGAGAACACCTATTGCCCGGCCCGCTGGTAACGCAGCACCAGACTACTGGATTTTTTGCCCAGCCGCAACTCGAAATCCGAGGCCAGCTCGCGGCCGGTCATCGCTTTGCGGGTCTTTTGGCGGGCGTCGTCGATCAGCTCGACCGCGTACTTGCCTGACGGATGGACCCCCCGCAGCCTCACGGCGAGCGCCGGGTAGTTGCACTCGCCGCGGCGGAAGGCCAGCACCAGGCCGGCGTCGAGGTCTGCACGGTGGAGCTGGTAGGCGGCCCAGTGGTCGGCGCCGAGCGTTGCCGGGGTGAGCGGGTAGAAGTCGCCGTACCAGTACTTCTGGTTCTCCTTGACCTCGTCCAGCGCCGCCTTGGCCCGGTCCATCGGGAAATCCTTGCCGAGGAAGTCGAACTGGACAATCGCCCCGGCGGTGGCCGAGCTCCGCAGGTCATAAGCCTCGGGCGTCCACCCGCAGGCGGTGAACAGCGGAATGTAAAGGCTCAGCCCCCGGGTCTGGGTCTGGTTCCACTCGGGATGGCCGGGCGAGCAGCTCGTGTCGCTCCGCCACAAGGGGACCGAGCGGATGCAGGTCTCCAGGTCGATCCTTCGCCCGCCGCTGGCACAGTTGTCGATCCACAGGCCCGGGTGGCGCTCGCGAAGCTCGTCCCACATCGCGTAATGCCCTTCGACGTAGCGGATCTCGGTCATCCCCTGGCGGTCGGGCGGGTCGCTAGTGCGCCAGAAGCCCAAGGGGTCGATGTTGAAGTCGTTGCGGTAGACGTCCAGCCCGAACTCCTTGATCCGCTGCGAGAGCAGCTCGGTCAGGAACCGCCGCGCCGCCGGGTCGCCCAGCTTGAACAAGCCGCCCGAGGAGCCGCCGAAGACGAACTCGGGATGCTCCCGGGCGATCTGCGAGTCGGCGGCGACCCGCTCCGGCTCGAACCAGAGGATGAACTTCATCCCCAGGGCGTGGGCGGCGTCGCCGAGCGGCTTCAGCCCGCGGGGAAAGGTGGGGCGGGGATACCAGTTGCCCACGCCGTTGGGAAAGCCCTTGTCGAACCAGGCGGCGTCGAACCAGTAGGTGTCGCAGCCGCCGCGGTGGATCAAGGGGATGAAATTGAGCTGTTCCGCTTCGGTGTCCCAGGTACGCCGGGTCTGCCAGTAGCGATCGAAGCACTGGCCGGCAATGGGGAGCCGCAGCGGTCGGCCGGCTTGTTTCGGCACGTAGTGGAAGAGCAGCAGGCGGCGGAAGCGATTGTGGGCGGCTTGCCGGTCTCCCTTCCACGGGAGCAAGAGGATGCGAGGGCTGCGGATCTTCTCGCCGGGATGGAGGCGGAGCCGGGTTTTCTCCATGCCGGCCACCAGCCGCGTCGGCCCGCTCGGGGCCCGGACCAGCGAGACCGCCCATTGACCGGACCAGCCGATCGCCGCGATCAGGCCTTCGTCGCCGTACTGGAGATTGAAGAAGGGGAAGGCGCCGTTGGAGGGGCGTCCGCCGGCGGGTGCGATGGCGATCGACTTGCCCGCCTCCAACGGCGTCTCCAGCGGCAGGAAGGAGCGCTCGTTGCAGAAGTCGCCGGCCAGGTGATGGAGCACGGCCGGCTTCTTCGCCACCCCGGTCCGCAGGCCGACGTCCAGGGCCTGGACGCTCTCCAGGATCGGCGTGTCCTGCTTGCCCCGGTTTTCAAAGTAGAGCACCCAGTCGACCGCCGGGTAGCGCTTGAAGACGCTCACTTCCGCCGTGACCCGCAGCCCGGTGCCCGGGTCTGACCAGGCAATCTCATGGCGGACGCGGTCGCCGGCCTCCTGGGTCTGGGCGCTCTGCTTCCAGGTCTTCAACAGCGTGGCCGACTGGCCCTCGCCGTAGCGGAACGAGAAGGGGAGGCGGGGCTCGACAAGCGGCTGCGGGCCGCCGTCGAGCCAGACGGTCCGGCCGTCGTCGAGCACCAGGCGGGCGTCGGCCCAGTCCGATTGATCGTGCGCGGGGCCGTCGGGCGTGGTGTCGACCTTGAGCACGACTTCCTTCGTCCCCGGCGGGATCGCCACGTCGACCGGCACCGGCTCCTGGCCCCCTTTGAGCGTCGCCGTGCGGAGAACCTCCTTGCCGCCGATCTCGACGCTGAACTGGACCGTCCCGCGGACCCCCTGCGTGTCGTAGTTGTTGTCGATCCCGACCATCGCCCGAAGGGCCTTCGCCCCGGGCGGAAGCCCGACGGCGATCACGCTGTTGGCGTGCGTGCCCAAGCCGTGCTTGAACTCCTTTTGTCCGATGCGGATCGGAGTCTCCATGCACGACCGGCCGAACCGCAGGACGTTGTGGTCCTGGCGGCGGACTTCGATCTTCACCGCCTGGGCTTCCTCGGCGGCGGGGGTGCCGCCCATCGCTCGGGCGACCCAGTCAGTCATCTCCCGCACCTCGGCCGGCGAGGCCATGAGGGCATCGTCAGGGGCCCGCTGCGGAATGTCGGCGTCGTCCATCGCCCAGGCAGCAACGGCGATAAGCCAAGCCGCACAGCACGACAAGGACCATGGCTTGCGCATAGGAACACCTCGCATCGCAGAGGGTGGGAAGACACAGGACCCAGTGTAGGACGCGACCGCGAGGGCCGCAACGGCCGACGGGCGGCCGTGGGGACCGGGCCCACACGGGCACGCTTTGCGCCGGGTTCACGCTTTGCGCCTGCTTGAACGCTCATGTTGAGCGGGCGAGTGGCCAAGGTGCCGGGAAGCTGCCGTCGCGTCCCCACCGGCCCCCAGTTGGTGGGGCGGCAGAACCGGTATGTCCCTCCGGCTCGACAAGCGCGGCCGGGCACAAAGTCCGCCGGCTCAGGGGTTTCCAGCGGCTGGGCGAGGCTGGCGGGCCGGCTGTAAGCTAGATTTTTCTGGCCGCACTTTGGCGACCGTCGCCGGCCCCGGGGGAGGAGGGCCGCCGGCAGCCGGTTCCGCGCAGGCAGGTGTACCTCCGTTTTCCCGGTTTCCCGCTGCTCGCAGTCTTGCGTCATGCTCCGAGTCCCGGTTCACAAGATCGAGCCCGGCATGATCCTGGCGCGGCCGATCCCGTTGCCGCAGGATCCCTACCGCTATCTCCTGCAGCGCGACCGGGAAATCCCCATGGATTTGGTTCCGCGGCTCAGGCAGTTGGGGATTCTCGAGGTCTGGGTGCGGCACCGGGACCTCGAGTTTCTCGACTCGTTCATCGACGAGGGGCTCGAGGAGCGCCAGCGCGAGCTCTACCGCCACGTGCGGCGCAACTTCGAAGCCATCATGCGCGGCTCGAGCGTCGAGCTGGACCTGGTCGGCTTCCAGAGCTCGATCGGCGAGCTGTTCAGTTTTCTCAAGAGCTGTTCCAGCGGCAACATCCTCCTGCAAAAGCTGGACGCGTTTGACAACTACCTGATGTCGCACTCCAGCAACACCTGCTACCTGGCGCTGCTGCTGGGGCTGAAGCTGGAACGCTACCTCATCGACCAGCGCTGCCTGAAGACGGCGCGGGACGCCAAGGACCTTCACTTGCTGGGCCTGGGGTGCCTGCTGCACGACATCGGCAAGATGCTCGTCCCCGCGGCGATTCTCCACAAGCCCGCCGGCCTCGAGCCCGCGGAGCTGACCGAGATGCGCCGGCACACGACCTACGGGTACGAGATGGTGCGGAGCAGCATTCCCGCCACGGCGGCGCAGGTGGTGCTCAACCATCACCAGCGTTGGGACGGCTCCGGCTATCCCAGCCGCGTCGACCATCGCACCGGCGACGCGATGCCTCCCTTGTCCGGGCGCCAGATCCCCATCTTCTCGCGGATCACGATGGTGGCCGACATCTACGACGCCGCCACCAGCCAGCGGTGCTACTGCGGAGTGAAGCTGCCCGTCCAGGCGCTCTACGAGATGCGGCACTGCTGTCAGGGCTTCTTCGATCCGGCGGTCGAGGAGGCGTTCTATCGGATCGTGCCGCCGTTTCCCATCGGGCAGGTGGTCGCTTTGTCCAGCGGGATCGAGGCGGTGGTGGTGGATTTCAACCCCGACAGTCCGACGCGGCCGAAGGTCCAATGCCTCCGCACGCCCGGCGGCCAGCGGTTTGCGCACCCGTCGCTGGAGGAAATCGACCTGAGCCTCTGCCCCGACCTGGAGATCGCGCTGGTCGACGGTCAAGACGTGCGTCCTTTCACCAATTCTTATTTCCAGCCGTCGGGCGAGATGGTTTTCGCGATGAGCGAGCTGGCGTAGGCCCGAATCCCGCCGATTCCTGGTACGCTCTCTCATCCCAGCCATCGTGCTGGCGATCCCGAAGGACCACCCGAGCTTGCCAGGGGTGATGACGCACCACTCGCAAAGAGGGTATGGCCGTCCTCCCGACGGGACCCTTTTCTCCCGCCCGTTCTCCGCCTAAACTCAACGGAGGAGGGATGTCCGACGATGGTGGCTCAGAACCCCGGTCCGAGAAGGAGGTCGGCCGGCCGCTACGGTTTGGCGTGGCGGCTGGTGGTGCTGCTGCTTTGCGGGTGGGCCTTGCTGCTTGCGCCCGGTTGCCGCGGCTGTCGCCGCAGTGCCGAGAAGACCGAGGAAGAGTTGAAGAGGGAAGAGGAGGAGCGGCTGAAGAAGCTGCAAGAGGAGAAGAAGCCCCCCTTTGAGATCGGCCACCTCCTTTCGGAGCCGAGCGAGGCCAGGGTCGACCGGTGCTGGTGCAAGCCGGGGCATTGGACGGCGATCACGCTGGCCGCCAAGGCCAACGAGAACGACCTCGACGGCCAGTTGGGGCTTTCCGTCGTTGACGCCAAGGCGAGCCAGCCCATCGGACTCCAGGGAACGCCCTACTGGCTTTCCGCGGTCCGTCCGGCCATCCTTCCCAAGGGTCAGCCCAAGACGCTGGAAGGGTTGTTCTTCGTCCCGTCGGTGTTCGAACAGGCGAGGGTGGCCGCGAGGCTCTCCGACCGGCGGAGCGGCCGGCTCCTGCACGAGACGTTCGACGCCATCGGCCGGATGCCGCCCTACCAGTACCATTTCGTCGTTCTCGCCCGGTTGCCCGGGAGTTACGGCTATCTGAAGGACCTCGTCTGTCTCCGGTATCCGGCGGACTTGGAGTGGAGCGCGCCGAATCTGAACTACTACCGGCTCGTGATGCTCCGCGGGGATGAGGCGGTGAATCTTCCGTCGTACGGGCTCTTCTGGACGGGCATTGCCTTCATCCTTTGGGACGATGCCGACGCCGGCAAGCTGCGGCTGGAGCAGCAGGTCGCACTGCTGGATTGGCTCCACTGGGGCGGCCAACTGATCATCAGCGGTCCCGCTTCGTTGGACGGCTTGCAGGGCAGCTTCCTCAGCGAGTACCTGCCGGCGACGTCGCCCGGCGGGCGGAATCTGACCGCCGAGGACCTCCGCCCGCTCAGCGAACACTGGGGCAAACGCGGCTTGGCGGTGCACGAGCTGCTCCCGGTGCAGCCGTGGGCGGGGGTGAAGCTCGAGCTGGCCGGCCACGTCGACGCCCGCTACGTCCCCGGCACGGGCAACCTGTTGGCGGAGCGGCGGGTGGGGCGGGGGAGGATCGTCGTCTCCGCCTTCCCGCTGACCGGCCGCGACCTCGTCAACTGGAAGAGCTTCGACGGCTTCTTCAACGCCTGCCTCCTCGGACGCCCCCCCCGCCACTTCTACGCGACGAGCCTCCAGCTCAAGGTGACCTGGGCCGATGCCGCCGGGGCGTCCGAGGGGGAGAAGAGCGAGGCGCGGTTTGCCGCGAGCCGGACGTGCCAGCTCCGCTACTTCAGCCGCGACACGAACCGCGGGCCCGAGCCCGCCGCGGCAAGCAACTGGCAGCTCCAGCCCGGTTTCTCGGCCGCCGCTGCCGCGGGGGAACTGGACGAAGGGGAAAGATACTCTCCGGACGTGGCCGCCTGGGACGATTTCAACGGGGTGGCCCAGGCCGCCCGCTCCGCCCTCGCCAACGCCGCCCGGATCGAGGTCCCGGACGCGACGTTCGTGCTCTGGGTCCTCGCCGGGTACCTGCTGGTGCTGGTGCCGCTGAACTGGGCGGTTTTCCGGCTGGTGGGCCGGGTGGAATGGGCCTGGGTGGCGGCACCCGTCATCGCCGTCCTGTGCACAATCGTCGTCATCCGCATGGCCCGCCTCGACATCGGCTTCGCCCGCTCGGCCACCGAAATCGCCGTCGTCGAGTTGCAGGGAGACTACCCGCGGGCCCATGTGACCCGGTACACCGCGCTCTATACCTCGCTGTTCACCCGCTATCGCGTCTCCTTTGCGGACCCCGGCGCGATGGCGCAGCCGTTTCCCACGGCGCAGAACCCCGCCGCCACGAGCCGGCCCACCGACGCGCTCGAGTGCCGTTACGGTGCGGACGTGGCCCTCCACGGCTTCAACATCAAGTCCAATGCCACCAGCTTCCTCCACACCGAACAGGTGGTCGACCTGGGCGGCCCGATCTCACTCGTGGAGGCGGGCGGCGGGGAGTTTCAGCTTACCAACGGCACCCGATACGCGCTCCGCGGCGTGGGCCTGTTGCGGAGGCGGCCGAGCCCCGGCGGCCGACCAGGCGCCCCCGCCGAGGCCGCCTGGCTCGACACCATCGAGCCGGGGGCCAGCCTGCTCGTGCGATTCCAGCCGGCGGCCGAGAAGCCCTGGCTGGAAGCACGGAACCGGTCGCCCCAGACGAGCGACGCTTCCCCCCAAGGGGAGCTGAGCTTGCGCGGGCTGGTCCAACTTGCCCAGTCGGCGGCGGATCTCGAAGAGGGCGAGATTCGCCTGGTGGGATGGCTGGACGAGGAGATCCCGGGCCAGACGATCGAGCCGGCGGCCCCGCAAGGGCGGCGCCTGGCGATGCTCGTGGCCCACCTCCGCTACGGCCCGGCCGCCGAGTGCCGCCCCGATCTCAATGCCCCGGAAGAGGTCCCCCTCAAAGACTTCCAGCCCATACAGCCGAAAAAAGCGATCCCGTAATGATCGAGCTCGTCAACTTCACGAAGCACTACGGAGAGCTGGTCGCCGTCGACCAGTTGAACCTGAAGATCGAGCCGGGCGAGATGTTCGGCTTCATCGGGCCCAACGGGGCCGGCAAGAGCACCACGATCCGCTACCTGGCCACGCTGTTGAAGGCCACGGCGGGCGAGGGGATCGTCAACGGCTTCAGCGTCACCCGCCAGCCCTTGGAGGTCCGCCGCTCGATCGGCTACATGCCCGACGCCTTCGGCCTCTACGACGGCATGAAGGTCTGGGAGTTCCTCGACTTTTTCGCGGTGGCCTACCAGCTCCCCCGCGCCCGCCGCAAGCAGGTCATCCGCGACGTGCTCGAGCTGCTCGACCTCACCGGCAAGCAGAGCGCATTCGTCAACGGGCTGTCGCGGGGCATGAAGCAGCGGCTCTGCCTCGCCAAGACCCTGGTCCACGACCCGCCGGTCCTGATCCTCGACGAGCCCGCCAGCGGCCTCGACCCCCGCGCACGGATCGAAGTCAAGGCCCTCCTCAAGGAGCTCCGCCGGATGGGCAAGACGATCCTCATCTCCAGCCACATCCTCAGCGAGCTGGCCGACTGCTGCACCTCGATCGGGATCATCGAGCGGGGCAAGCTCCTGATGCAGGGCCCGATCGACGAGGTCTACCGCCGGATCCACCGCAACCGGATCGTGGTGATCAAGTTCCTCGAGAAGGCCGAGCTGGGCCTGTCGATCATCCGCAGCCTCCCCGAGACCCGCGACGTGCAGGTGGACAACAGCAGCGTCACCGTCGAGCTGGCCGCCGACGACCAGCAGGTCGCCGCGCTCCTGGAGCGCCTCGTGGCCGAGGGCGTCCGCATGCACTCCTTCGCCGAGAAAGAGCCGACCCTGGAGGACGTCTTCATGCTGGTCACCAAAGGGGCGGTGGCGTGAGCGGGGCAATGGAGGACTGAAAGGACGTGGAATGGGCAAGAAGAAGTGGGCGGAGGAGCAGGAGGCAATTCTCAAAGCAATCCTCGATCAATGTAACTTGGTGGATCGCGGCCGTTCAGGCTGAGCGGAAAAGGATCCGCGTCGCCGGCTCGGCCGCCAGCCCGAAGGGCTGAGATTCGTCTGGAATTCGTCAGCCCGAAGGGCTGAGATTCGTCTGGAATTCGCCAGCCCGAAGGTCTGGAATTCGTCAGCCCGAAGGTCTGAGATTCATCAGCCCAGGGCGAAGCCCTGGGTGGTCGGGGGGAGAGAACGGAAGCCCTGAAAGGGCGCAATCCCGAGTGGGAGCACCTGCCGATGGCGCAATCTCTCGCCAAGGTCTACGTTCACCTCATCTTCAGCACCAAAGGACGCACACGTTGGCTGACTGGCGAGGTCCGCAACGAGTTGCACGCCTACCTGGTCGGCATCCTCCGAAACCTCGATTCGCCCTCGATTCTCGTGAACTCCGTCGACGACCACGTTCACGTCCTCTTTTGCCTCTCCAGGAACCACGCCATCAAGACCGTGGTCGAGAAAATCAAGGCCTCGTCGTCGAAGTGGGTCAAGGACAAATGGCCCGCGTTGCGGTCGTTTCACTGGCAGAACGGCTATGGGGCCTTTTCCGTGAGCCAATCCAACGTGCGCTCTGCAAAACAGTACATCGCCAACCAGGAAGAACATCACCGCAATATGACCTTTCAAGAGGAATTCCGCCGCTTTCTGGAGCGATACCAGGTCGCATATGACGAGCGGTACGTGTGGGACTGATCGCGCGGCGTGCCGACCGCCGTTGCGCCCTTTCAGGGCTTACCGATGGTAATGGTTTCCCCCTACCCAGGGCTTCGCCCTGGGCTGGTGAATTTCAGCCCTTCGGGCTGATGAATGACAAAGCCACCCAGGGCTTCGCCCTGGGCTGATGAATGACAGCCTTCCGGGCCAATGAAGGACAGCCCTTGGCGATAGCGGATTGTAGTCCTTTGGCACGGTACATGAAGCCTCCTCAGGCTGGCAGACGAGCCGGTGACGCGGAGCCTCCCTTGCTCGGCCTGAAAGGCCGGGATTCGTCAGCTGGCAGACGAGCCGGTGACGCGGAGCCTTCCTTGCTCGGCCTGAAAGGCCGGGATTCGTCAGCCCAGGGCGAAGCCCTGGGGCGTCGGGGGAGAGAACGGAAGCCCTGAAAGGGCGCAATTCTCGCTGAGATCGCAACCACGCCTACTCCCCCTGCAGCGCCGCCAACAGCGGCGTGGCCACCGCCGCGCGGACCGCCGTCAGGCCCGCCAGAAGACCGACGACGAGAACGAGGAGCAGCGTGCCGGCCAGGGAGCCCCACGGGATCGTCGCCCCGCCGCCGATGAGGTGGGGGAGCACCGCCACCAGCGCGGCCAGCACGCCGCAGCCCAGGCCGGTCACCAGCAGCAAGGCGTTCTCCAACAGCACCAGCCCCGCCAGCAGTCGGCGGCGGAACCCTACCGCCCGCAGCAGGGCCAGCTCGCTACGCCGCTCCAGGACGCTCCGCAACTGGACCGCGGCCAGCCCGAACGTGCCCAACAGCAGGCCCAGCCCCCCCAGGCTCTGGAACGTCGACAGGTAGGTGTTCTGCACGCCCTGGAAGGCGGCCAGGCGGGCGGCGGTCGTCTGGGCCGCCAGGCCGAAATCGCCCAGGGTCCGCTCCAGGGCCTTTTGCACCTCCCCGGTCCGATCCGGCGGCGCCTCGACCAGCAACATCCGGTAACCGCTTTCCTGGGGGAAATGCCGCACCAAGGCCGCTTCGCTCACCAGCAGGTCGCCCTGGAAGATGCTGCCGCTCAAGAGTCCCACGATCACCAGGCGGACCGTGCCGCCGCGGCCGTCGGCGACCTCGTACGTCTCGCCCACTCCCTTCCACAGATGGAGGGAGTAGTTGGCCGTGTTCTTCTCGAGGATCACCGGCACGCGGGGCACGCCGTCTGGGTCCGTTCCCAGCTCGAGCTCCAGGAGGCGCCAGGGATTGGATCGGGCGTCGCGGGCGCCGGCGGGGAGGCGCTCGTCCCCCTCGGGCACGCGGAGAAAATCGGCCCAGGCGAAGCCGCCGCGATCCACCAGCGCCTTCGGCACGCCCAGCATCCGGGGCTGCTGCGGCTGGTAGAGGTTCAGGCAACTGGCGTCGTCCCCCGGACGCATCCTTAGGGCAAAAACATTGCAGTCGGCCAACAGCCGGGAATCCGCGTTGGAGAAACCCAGCGCGCGGCGGCCTTCCGCGGTGTTCGGGTCGTGGTAGATCGGCTGGTCGCTCTCGGCCACCAGGGCGAAGCCGCCGTCGCCGCTTCGCAGCCGGGGAGCTTCCCGGCCGGGATCGACCCGGAACGCGCTCACGGCCACGATCAGGAAGCTGGCCGCCGCGACCAGGCCGATGCAGAGCACGCTGCGACCCGGGTTTCGGGCCGCGCTGCGGACGGCCAGGCGCAGCAGGTTGCCGCTGCCGGCGGCGACGGCCGGTCCGGTCGCCCCGGCGGCCAGCCGGGTCCAGACCCAGGCCAATCCCGCCGCCAAGACCAGCGACCCGGACCCGAAGAACGCCCCCGCCTGGGCCTCCTCTCCCAGCGCCGCCGCCACCATGCCCAACCCGATCGCCGCCGCGAGCATGCCCCAAGCCAGCCACGTGGCGATCGTCGAGGACCGGGCGATCCACGGCCGCTCTTCGGCAGCCCGGCCGGCGAGAAGCTGCCGGGGGGACGTCCGTGCCGCGCGCCAGGCCGACGCCGCGATCGCCGCCAGGGCCACAATCACCCCCGACGCGTACCCGATCGAAAGGCTCCTCAGCGTGACGTGCAGGCTGAGGAACCGCGTGGTCACGGCCGCCAGCCACCAGGTCTGGAGTCCGGCCAGCATCAGGGCGGCATAGCCCACGCCGACCGCCAGTCCCAGCAGGCTTCCGGCCGCGGTGACCAGGAGCCCCTCAGCGGCCAGCAGCCCCACGACGTGCCGCCGGCGCAGGCCCACCGCCAGCAGGATCCCGATCTGCGTAGCGCGGCGATCGACCCCCAGCCGGAACAACAGGGCCACCAGCATCACGGCCGCGGCGATGATGAAGAAGCTGAAGCCGAGGAACAATAGCTCGAACGGAGTCGTGCCCGTCGAGGCGGCCAGGCCCTGGCGCTTGACCGGCTGGACGACGAACCCCATCGCCGCCGGGTCGAGGACGAGCCGCTCCCGCAACTGTTCAATGCTCTCTCCCGGCGCAGGCGCGATCCTGAGCGCCGTAGTCTCGCCGAACCGGCTCTTCCAGAGCCGCCGGCCGGTCGCCAGCGACACGAAGGCCTTGGGCGTGCCGCGATGCAGCCGCCAGTAGTCCTCGTCTCTCTTGTGGACCCGCGCGGCGTCGAATGGGAACGGCGGGTTCCACCGGGCGATGCTGGGCTGGTCGGTCAGCCCGGGGACTTCGGGGGTGAAGGCCGGGTCGGCGGCCGCGCCGGCCAATTCGACCACCGCCGCCAGACGGAGCTCGACGGTCTTCTCGCGGACCTCCCCCTGGGTGCTTTCCGGCTCGAAGTAGGTCACGCGGATCGGGTCGCCGGGCCGGGCCTGGAGTTCCTTCGCGGCCCAGGTGTTCAGCACGATCTGCCCCTCCTGCGGCTTGCCCTCGGCCACCGGCATCGGGCCCAGCGGCGGCTTGTCGGGAAAATCGACCGCCGTGATCGTGGAGTAGGGGATCTCGCGCTCCCGGCAGGCGATGGTGTTGGCCAGGTACGTCAGCGAGGGCTGGACGGAGAAAGGGGTCGGGAGCACTGTTCCTGGAAGGCCCGGAGGGTGCTCCGCAGGAAATGCTCCCGACCCCTTTCTCCCCTCCAGGGCCCCGAGAATCGCCTCCTCCGTTCGGCGATCGAGGATCATGCGATCCGTGGTGATCCGGAAGTAGCGATGCTCGGGCCGGTCGGGCCGAATGACGTCGACCTGGATCCCGTAGTCCGCCGGCTCCTGGTGCAAGGCCCGGGCGACGTCGATCTCGGCCGACCCCGGCGTCGTAGATCCCGGCGGCCCAGCGAGGAAGATCGCGTTGGCCTTGCCGGGCTGCCCGAGGCGATCTTGAAGCCAGTCCAGCGGCACGTAGGCGTTGCGCGGCAACTGCTGGTTGGGACGCAGGCTGAACCGGCCGAGGCCGGCGGCGGGAAGGACACGGCTGACCACCAGCCGATGGGGCTTCACGGTCTCGGATCGGCGGCCCAGGGGGGTCTCGGCCGGGATCGTGCCGGGCTGCGCAAGACGCAGGATGACCGAGTCGCCCACGCCCACGCCCAACTGCTCGGCCAACGGCCGGTTGAGGACGACCTGGCGGGCTTGCGGCAGTTCCGCAGGCCCCCCGGGCCACAGACGCCAGAACCGATCGTCGCAGCCGATGAGGCTCACCTGGTTGGCCCGGGCCGGCGGGTCGGAATCGGCCGTCTGGAGGCTCGCCCGAAGGAGGATCGCCGGCACCGCTTCCATCGAAAGCCCATCCCGCTCAAGGCGGCCAGCCCACTGGTCGGCCAGTTCGGCGCGGAAGAAGCGGTCGGGCAGCAGGGCCCACTCGATCCGGCCGAGCCGCTCCAGGGTGAGCTGGCGGAGGCTCCCCCGCATCGAGTCGCCGACCAACAGCGCCCCGGCGAGCACCGCCGTCCCCGCCGCCACGCCCAAGGCCACCGCGGCGTGCATCCGCCGGTGGTACCACAGCGAGACGAGAATCAGCCGGACGGTGGACATGCAGGAGGGAGTGGATAGTGGATGGTGGATAGTGCACGTAAGCCGCTTGCGGCTCAGCCCCTGGAAGCTTCCCGCAGCCGCCCTTCGTCCAACTCGAGCCGGCGGCCCATCAGCCCGGCCAACGGGGCGCTGTGGGTGACGACGACCAGCATCATTCCTCCCTGGCGTTGGAGCTCGAGCATCAGCCGGCCGACGCGGTCGGCGTTGGTGCGGTCGAGGTTTCCGGTGGGCTCGTCGGCCAGCAGGAGAGTGGGCCGGTTGATCAGGGCCCGGGCCAGGGCCGCCCGCTGCCGCTCGCCGCCGGACAGCTCCGCGGGCCGGTGGTCGAGCCGGCCGGCCAGGCCCACGCGGGCCAGCAAATCCCGGGCACGCGCGATCGCTTCCGGCCGCGTCGGACCGCCGGCGATCGTCGGCACCAGGACGTTTTCCAGCACCGAGCACTGCGGCAGCAGGTGATGGTCCTGGAACACGAAGCCGATCTTGCCGCGGCGGAACTCGGCCAGGGCCGGCTCGCCGAGCGTGGCAGGGTCTTGACCGGCCAGGAGCACGCGCCCGCTGGTGGGCGGCTCCAGCGTGCCCAGCACGTTCAACAGCGTGCTCTTGCCCGAGCCGCTTGGGCCCATGATCGCCACGTTCTCCCCCGACGACAACGCCAGCGACACTCCCCGAAGCACCACCAGCGGCTCCGCCCGGGTGGGAAACTCCTTGGTCACGTTCTCCAGGAGCAATTCGCCCATGAGGTCCCTGGTCCACAAGTCGTGGGAAGCTTTCAGCCCTCAGCGATCAGCTCTCCGCCGGCAGTTGAGGGCTGACGCCTGAGAGCTGATAGCCGAAAGCTGATAGCTGAAAGCTGATAGCTCAAGGGTATGGCCGCGCGGGCCGGCGGTCAAGCGCCGGGGTGGGCCAGCAGGGCCAGGCTCGCCAGGCCGTAGAAGGTATACTCAACGTCGGCCCGATCGTCCCAAGCCCCGCCGCGGAAGCCGCCCTCGGGGAGCTCCAGCGCCTGGACGTAGCGCCGGGCCGCGTCCCGGTCGACCTGGGCCAGGGCGTCCAGGTCGGCCAG
>Ga0153916_10000867_pt1 | contig 21016 bp, 20 predicted proteins | sample Opewatmetagenome_FD_109642 | JGI IMG/M metagenome (GOLD analysis project Ga0153916, IMG submission 109642) | Freshwater wetland microbial communities from Ohio, USA - Open water 3 Core 3 Depth 4 metaG | ecosystem: Environmental > Aquatic > Freshwater > Wetlands | place: USA: Ohio, Lake Erie...
AGTAATTTTGCATGTTTCAGCTTATAATAGCTTAGGAGAAAAGACTATTCTCAGCTGTAGAGAGACCAGTTAAAGTGACAAATAGTTCAAGACCATGATATTGAATTTTATGTCGAGCCCGCATGGTCAGACCCCAAGAATTCCCTAATCATTCAGTAATATGAGACAATAGGACTCGGATCCAGATTACTAGCTAAAACATTATTGCTTTTAGCGCTAGAAAAGGTGGTAGGAATTATCGCGCCTGAGCCTCTTTCGGCTGTACGAGTCCACGTTTCAAAGCCAAGAAAATGAAAAACTGAGAGAAAGCCGCCACGGCAGCTGATTCTATCATATTTATGCTGTTGAGTCCTGCTACGGCTCCTCCTCCCAGCGCGCTGAAAAATGTGATTGCGCTCGTTATAGCCGCATCAATCAGGGCATTCCCCCAATCGAACCTTTGTTCTGAGGCATTGGTAATCGTGTTTGTACAGTATAATATGAATCCTCTAGTTGTTAACGTTGGGATTCTGCTGTGAATTCTTTTTAGACAATTTAAATACTTGCCTCTAATTGTCAGCGTCGGTTTTTTCAAGGATTGCGTCACCTCAGACAGCTATGGTTTTGCTGGCTTTATTAGCAAGACGAAATATTTCGCAAATTCAGAAATTTTTAGAGCATTATGTTATTTGGTCAGGTCCGCTCGCAAAGAATTGCTCCAATGATGATTATTCTAAACATCAGCATGCCTAAAATTCCCTTGAATTAAACTTTCAAGATGAAATCACCTTAACTTACCTCTCTATTTCTGAAACTGTTCGTCTTCCTTTAAAGTCCGTAACCATCTCATAGGTTATAGAAGGCTGCGTCCCTCAATGAGGTGGCTTAATTTGGAGCTTAAGAAATTGTTAGCTTCATCTCTTAGACAGAAGATTCTGAAAGCGTTGTCTGAATGTAGGGATATAAATGTGATGGGGCTTGTGCGTAGGATAAACAGCACGTACAATGAAGTAAACAGGAATCTCATTATCTTGGAAAGAGAAGGCATAGTTACGAATGTTCGTTGCGGGCGGATGAGATTGATAAAGTTGAATCGGGAAAATCCTAAAACCGTGTTGTTGCTTCAAGTGCTAAAACAATTGGAACCTGAACGAGTGTTGCCGTCTTCCTAAAAACTCTTTTTTGCTTTTCTAGATTGCAGTTTCTTTTTGGAGTTGTGAATCGTCGCTGTGCTTTCGTTGGTTTTGTCTGGATTAAGCGACCGATTGCACTAGCGGTGTGTTTCGTAAACATTTCGTGTTCCACAAGAGCCTTAATGGTAGCAATTCTAAATCTGGACGTGTGAGAATGATAAGCGTGAAGATGCCGACAACTGCTATTTTGCTTAAGAAACCAAGGAGTCTCCGTGAAGACAGGTTTGCTGTCACCTATGAGTATGGTTGGTCTGAATCCACGGACGCGGGCAATTCAAAGGAACATGAATCACCACAACTAACAGGCGCTGATTTGCGTATTCCTGTTCGATGCTCTTGGACTGACGTAACCATCAGGTTCCCGGAGTGACTGGCTGATGGCAGCACCTCACTTGGTTTGTCCAGCCTGCGGAACATTAGTGGAGCAGAGTAGCTGTCAGAGCTGTCGCAGGAAAATTCACAGCTACAAATGCCAAAAGTGTGGCGCCAACGTGCCAAACCCCGAGTATTGAGACGCATAACAAGATACTGCCCTAGATGCAATCAATGATTTTAATCCGGCTTAAAACTTCGGCAAAAGTTTGCCAACGCTTTTTAGCTTTCCACACAAGCTTAACTCTACCCCTGACCTTTTTGTTTTCTGTGAAAACAGCAGTGACGATATAACTTTAAAGGTAGTAAATGGTTTCGGCGAGCCCACAAAATTAGAGTTTGGTTTAGGGATGATGCGGCAGTGATTGGTGGAGTTTACTTTAGCAGAGAAACATTGTTGTCGGTGCCTATTTGCAGCTGTTTCCAGATGGATTGTTTCATGCTGATTTCCCGAGCAAGCCCTTGAAGAAACGCTCAACTGCGTCAACCGTCCGGTCCCAACTGAACTCCTGAACATCTGTTAAGCCACGCCTCGCCATCTCCGCCCGCTTCTGCGAATTTCCCAAAACCTCAACGATTTTGGCACCCAAAACGCGCGGAGCTCTTGGCGGCACACGCTCAATGGCAACGCCAAAATGTTCCGTCCCGAATGGCGTTGACACGACCGGACAGCCGCACGCCATAGCCTCCAAATGAGAAAGCGGCGAACTTTCAGCCCACGAACCAGACACAAACAAATCACAGTTGTTATAGAGCTCAGCCAACTCGCTATCCTTCAAGCGACCATGCTTAGCAACCTTAAACTCGTAAGGAACAGGCAAATCCGTGTTGCCGAAAAGATGAAACTCGACATTTCCAAGGCGCCGAGAGACAAACTGAAATGCAGGCAAAACCGTATCGTAGAAACCCTTGAACGGCATTGACGAAGCGAAAGCCATCACCCTCAAGATATTTGGGTTTTTCTGCACCGGCTTTTGCTGGAAGACTTCGTGATTGACACCAGGCACGATTACCTTGCTCTCACGATTGTGCTTTTCCTTCAGTTGCTGCTGAAGCCATGGACTATTCACAATTAAGGTCAATGGCAGGTCATAGGTCTTGTCAGCAGTTACTTGTTCTTCAGGGCGAATGAAGAAAATCGGCTCATAATGCTGGCAGTAATACGTCGAGACACCTTTTCGACCTTTAACTGCGTCAACGATATACGCTGTCATGCACCAAGAGGCCACGACTATGTCGCTTTCAGTTACGCTATCCTTTAGCGCTTGCGGGTTCTCACAGACTTTAATCTCAGTCTTAAGCGGGAACCACCTGTTGGGTTGAAGAGCTAAATAATCGACTTCATGACCGCGCTCGATTAAGCCATTTGCGACCTCAAATAGGACTCTGTTACTGCCGCAGATATCCGCGCCGAAATTAACGAAAGTAAGCTTCATATTTTTACTACCTCTCCAAATTCAGTCATTCTGCTGGCTTCCTATACAGTACAGTTTTTATATTGCCTCCATAAGCTCGAGTGTAGGTTACAGCAGAACCCAAAATCTCAAGTTCAGTTATGAATTGAGTAAATGTTTCAGGTGTGGACTCTCGAAGGTGATCATGGTCTGATTCATAATCTGTAGCGAGAATTTTACTCCATTGTTCAGGGTCTGAATTCACCCCTTTAAGTGGAAATGAACAAAGCAGGTAACCACCTGGTTTGAGAGCATTAAGAATCCTGGCTTTAACTTCAAGTAGTGAACATGGTAAATGCTCCCACACTTCGGTCATGATAATAAAATCCCATGAAGAAGGCACCAGGGCGTCTAAGCAAATATTTCCATGCTCCGTAACTATATTTTCGTGTATTTCACCGAACTTGCGTGTCTGAATATCCTTGCATATAGCCTTGCAGTTATATTTTATAACGAATGGCAGCGAGAAATACGGCACAGGCGAACCGTACTCCAGAATTAAGGCATCAGCGTCAAGTTGAATATTCTTGTATGCCAGATCTACGCCGTTACGGAATCTGGGGAAATGCCCTTCAAAGTAGCTTTCTATCTGGCTACGATCAACGTCTAGTGTTTTGTCGGATACAATACGTTCTATAATAGCGTAGATTTCCTTTCTATACGCTTCTTCGATTAGACAATGCTCAGTAAATAAGCTCAATTCTTCATATACCTCCGGGTACGCGTTGCGGTTTATAATCAGCCACGGAATCCATCTACGTGCGAACCGCTCCCAGTTGACGCATTGTTGCACTGCGAAGTGGTCTTTAAACCGCGTTAACTGCGTCGCACTTTCATAATGGTAAAGCGTGACTTGAGGACAGTACATAACCTTCCAGCCCTCGAAGCGGGCTTTCATACAGAAATCCATATCCTCGAAAGTGCCCAGCAAGTAAGCCTCATCTAAGCCATCCTTGAGCAGTTCGCGTTTAATGAGCACGCAAGCGAAGGTTGCAATTGGGATTTCACGCTCTAAAGAGAACATGATAGCTGGCCTGAAACGTCCAATATGGTAACAATATCCCTTCTGATTGAATGTTGCGCCGGCATACTGAATGCGTTTGTCCGGGTACAGCAATTTGGGCGAAACTATGCCTCGAGTCGGGTCCTTCTCCAAGGCGTCAACAAGCAGGCTTAACCAATTCTTCTGAGCAATCAGAATGTCGTTGTTGAGGAGGCAAACGTAAGGCGCCTTCGACAGCTTCAGCCCCGTGTTAATACCTTCAGCGTAGCCTGAATCCAATCGGGTGTTAAAATGCACCGTCATATTCGGATAACTTTGCGATGCGGAGTCCAACCACTCCGCGCTTCCATCCGTACTCTGATTGTCAATTACGATGAGGTTGAAGGGATAATCTGTGTTCTTGTACAGGGTTTCGATGCACTTGGGTGTGAAATTGAGACCGTTGTAGTTCAGCATAATAACATCGACGGGCAGCCTCTCAGAAGGCTTCAAATTGCTTGTATTTTGGTCAGGCGGGGCAACCCATTTTCGGAAGGCTATTGTCACAGTCTTTGAGTCCTCATAATGAGTGTGCACCTTCTTTCCATCAAGCCGAAGCCCTCGCGCTTCAAACTGCTTAATCCAGAAGTCTTGACTGTACACGCTAACATGACTCTTATCCGTTCCTTCGGACTTGTCAGGATGCAGGTCGTCCTTCTCGATTGGCACGTTGATGATCATGGTGTCGTGGGTTACTCGAGCAGCTTCATCTAGGGCCGTGAAAAGGTCCGGTACGGCTATATGCTCAAAAACGTCCGCGGCAATGGTAACGTCGAAAGTTTCGGACTGAAACAGGCTTAGGTCGCAGATGTCGCCCACATACAAAAACTCTCGGGTTTCAGGCGGCGAATTCTCAATAGCCCACTTGCTGATGTCTACGCCCACCGCGTCGACACCCAGCTCTCTGAAAGCTTTAACCAAGTAGCCGCGTGCACAGCCTAAAATCAACGCGGTCTTCGGCTTATACAGGTGCATGACGTAATTGGCAAAACCCCTGCGCATGGGCAGATAAAATTGTTCTTCATAGGGATAGAAAATCTCCTTCCCCGAGTCGTCCTTGAGGCCATAGTTGCTGCCTTCTGCGCGTAGGAAGTAGCCTTCGCCATAAAACTCGGCAGTCTTTGAGCCTGCAACGACCTTCGTGCTACTAACATTTACCGTCTTTTCGTTTTCCATATTTGCATCCTCCTCCAAATTTTATTATAATGATCCAGCGTGTTCTGTGATGCTCTGGTAACCGCTAAGGGAACCACTTGAACATCTGGTCAGCCTTATAAGCCGCAATTTGTTCGTTATACTGGCCCATTGCGCAACGTGGACACCGCTCCAGTTTGATTTCGTTGATTAGCTTGTGATGTTCAGGGCTGTTCCAGAATTCGCGAAGCTCAAGATGACTACAAAGCTTGCCATACGGTCTCTCCCGGTAATCAATGCACAAGTAGCAGTAGCCGTCGGCGCAGAATACCGCAACCAGAGGCGTCGCCAAGCAACGCGTAAAGGGCAGAACTCGGCGCAACTTTTCATCGACACGACTGAAGCTTCCATATACATGGAACGCTTCTGTCTGAAGCCTTAGGCATCTCCTCAGCTGCCTCTGAATCAGGCGCGTGTCAAATTTGTAGTCAGCATTCAAGCCAGGAACATTCTGGAAAGCCGCTGGTCTGACAAAGAAACTCTTGAAGCCAATTTCCCGAGCGAGCTTGCACGCCGCCCAGATCTCGTGCTGGTTGTGAGGAGTAAGCATGAACTTGTACGTGAAATCTAACTGGGTGTCAACGGCAAGATTCGCCAAAGCCTTCGCGTTATCAATCACCTGACTGTAACAGTTGCTTTTCTTGAGGCGTTGCCAAGTCTTCTCTGAACCAGCATCTATGCTGAATCCACAGAATCGCGCATGATTCGCAATTACCTCTAAGGCATCAGCGGATAGGCTCACGCCGTTCGTGCTTATGCCGACTTCCAGACCCTTCAGACTGGAATACCTAACGAGCTCAGCGAAGTCTTTGTGCAGGGACGGCTCGCCGCCTCCAGCGAAACAGACGCTTTTCACGCCCCAATCCGCAAGAATGTCCACGATTTTCTTAACATGGTCAGTTTCAAGCGTGTTCCCGCTGCGGAAAGCCTGAGCGTTGCACCAACCACACTTCAACTGGCACCTGTCGGTTAGGTCAATGACGGCGCCAACGGGTGGCAAGAAATTGCCCTCAATTATGCCGTCGAACCATTCACGCCACAGCAAACCCTTCGTTTGGCTGAAGCTACTGTACAGTTTGTTCATGCAACTGCCTCAGCGAACCTCTGATCGAACGCTTGGTCCTTACCACGTTTTGTGTCAGATGCTATTTCATCCAATATTGGAACCCAGTGATCTTCAACTATCTTGTTCCAGTCAAAAGGCAATGTGAACTTTCTTGATTCTTCGCCGTATTTCTTGACTTTGTCTGGGTCAAAATATGCTTGTTTAATGCATTCAGCGATGTCATATACGTCTGGTGTGGCGCTTTCTGAGTTGATGGGTGTGGTTTCCAGGTTTAATCCGTAGCCTAATGATTTGCATAGCCAGCCGTGACCTTGAACTAGTTCTGTCATGCTGCTAAAATCATGACATATGTTAGGAACACCGCATGCTTGGGTCTCTAGTATGGGCATGCCAAAGCCTTCACGTTTGCTACAAAGTAAATGGACGTCAAAACAATTCATCAGTGTCGCCAAGTTTTGTTCGGTAAGCATAGTGTTTGTCAAACTTGGGTCTCTGAATCTAATTATTTTGTCTAGTCCAAGTTTGCGTGTAATAGACGCTAGTGGCATCCCTCTTGGGTCAAAAGGGTCTGTGTGGTACAGCCAAATGATGTTTTTGACATCGGGGTTTTGGTCTAAGAAGTATCTCATTGCTTTCATTGATCTGGAATGGCTTTTCCTGTCTTCTTTATCGCCGTTAGCTGCTATTGTTCCGAAGACAAATACATCGTCTTCGTTTATGCCGATTTTTTTTCTTGCTTCTTTCTTGTTCATGGGTTTATAGACGTTCACGTTTACTCCATGATATATATAATCAGATTCTATGCCGGCATCTGACAGGCATTTCTGTTGCCATTTGCATAATCCTATAATTTTGTAGTACCGGCGGGTAAATTCCATGATTTCTTCGGGGTAGTTAATCGAATCCATCGGACCGTACAGGGTTGCTTTGGGAATAATTTCAGGGAAATCCTTGAATGCCCACCAGTCTGTAAATAGCATGCCTACGTCAACACAGAATTGTTTACAGTATTGAGCTGCAGATGCTATGCCGAAGGGGCCATCTTTTGATGGTAGTACTGGAACTTGGTAAGGAGGGATTCCGCCTGGTTCTGCACCATAATATGCCGAGATGATTACTTCGAAGCCATATTTTGGTAATCTTGTGCATATTTCTCTTGTTGTTTTGCCGTATCCAGAAGCAATCCATGGAGCAACACTATGCCACAACAATCTGAGTTTTGCTGGCGGTTTTTTAGGTTCGTCTGTGGAACTACTCATCCCTCGCTCACCTTAGTGTTTAGTTTGGTTTCTACTTCGCTTTTTTCATTTTAAAGAAACACGATATGTTTCTGAAATCTTCGGTTAAATGGCAGGCAATTATAAAAAACAAACTTTTTTTGTTATGCTTTAATTCAAAATGTTGACGTTTTTGGCTTTATCTAAGTTTCTTGTTCGTTACTAATAGATATCCGAATCCGTTTACCTAAAGGCAAAGTTGAAAAGATTTTATGTTGTTATCTGACAGTGCTTGTTTCTGGCATATGGTTAGAGTTTCTTTTTCCAGACGTAAGCGATAACAGCTATAACTGTTCCAATGATGATTGCGGCCGAAACTATTAGTAATGGGGAATCTGGAAACGCTGGTGAAACTTCAGGTTCTGTTATGTTAGCTGTGGCATACAAAATAGTGGAAGTGTAACCGGGATAGAGCATTTGACCTGATAAGAATACACGGGAGCTTATGTGTGGAGTACCGTTAGAGTCTAATGCCAAGTAGCATGGTCCCGAAGCGTCACGGACTGTGTCAGGTGTGTCCACGCTATAGCTTTCCCAAGCTGTACCAGTCCACCTCGCATATTTCACACCACCCCCGATGTAGACGATGCTGGGGTAACCATGTGGGCTCAGCGCTAGAAAACCTATGTTAGCCAAGTTGACATCTGAAGCCACAGTCTGGATGTTCCAATCCCGCCCATCCCAGCTAACATACAAAATGGTGCTAAGAAGGGTGGGGGTTTCAGCACTAAGATAGCGACGCTGTGTTGCAAGAAAGTGTGGATAGCCGTTAGAATCTAAAACCATGTTTCCGAATTCGCCCAAGTTTGAGGATTCAAGAACAGTTTCAATGTTCCAGCGAGAATTTTTCCATACGGCAAGCTTGACGTTTACAGAGCGCGCTCCACCTATACTACTATCTACATAAGAAGAAAGGATGTAATACATTATGTATGGAGTGTCGTTTGAGTCTAGCGCCAAAGACAATCTCATATCGGTATCGAGATTTGGCAGGTTGTTGTCTTCTGTTACGTTTTGGATGGTCCAGTTGGAGCCGTTCTGGCTTGCGTATTTCAATTTATCACCAGTGATGTAGGCTACGTGTGGGTTGCCTGACGAGTCTAAGGCAAGCGAAGAAAAGACTCCGCCGTCACTTGTGAATGTTTGGATGTCCCAGCCTGTTCCGTTCCACGTGGCATAGGAGTTTCCGAGAGTTATGTGGGGGTTGTCGTCAGCGTCCAAGGCAAGGTCGTGTGCAAAAGCAGTCGAGGCTAGCTGTTGGATGGTCCAGCCTGAGCCGTTCCAGCTTGCGTACCTCGCATAAGGATGTCCGCTGTAGGCTATGTGAGAGTTATCGTCAGAATCCACTACGATAGGGCAAAAGCCATAGCCAATTCCACTAGCATCTTCGTCTACAATCTGAACATCCCACGACAAATCAGCATAAACAGGCACCGTCGACAAAAAAGCCAACAACAGCGAGAACACAGAAAGAATGCATAGAAATGTATAAACGCGTATTTTCTGCACTCACCCAAAATAAAGTATAGCTTACAGTCGATATAAAGTTTTACTTGGAATTAAGATTTTTAGCGTTTTAAAGTTCAGATACGTTTTGTGGTATTTTTTCTTTCAAATAATACCTGTTTTAAAAGGCTGTGTTTCAGAAAGGTTTCGTCTTCTTTAAACTTCAAAATCGTCTATGTAATGGTTGCCGAGAAGTAAAACTCGGCAATAAACTAAAAAAGGAAGTGAAAAAAATTTGTCAGCAACTGTACACTCGCCGTGTGACGAAGCCTACTACTATCAGACTGGACATCGTTTTGATCAATGCCGAGGAGTTACAACCTGGAATCTAGAAAACGAATTTACAGTCTCTCCGATACTTACGCAACAGTCTAGTTCAGCTGTGACTTTTACTTGCACAACGCCAAAATGTTATTCATATTGGAACAGTGTACCAAATTCACCTTGCCCCCCCCAATTCAGCTTACATGGACAAGACGCCTGCAATGTAGTTTTCAATGCGTGGAGAACCGGTAGCGGTACCAGTCCAACATCTATACAACTGCAGTATTTCTTAAATGGCACGATTGTTGGCTCTTCTTATCTTAGCGAGGTTTCTACACATGGCGCAACACAGGCTTATGAACTAGGAAACGTAAATAGAGACAACTGTAGCCTCATATACGACGACATGGGCCGAAACACTCTAGTTTTCTTTAATAATAGCAATAGTACTATTCAACTTGACCACGTTAAGATATATCGAACATACAAAATGTGCCAACCACCCGTCGATTACTCAGGCAGTTGCACTTTTGATTATGCACCATGCTATAAGGGAACTGATACTGGAACCATTGGAGGCTTTGACGCTACGCGTATCGACACACCATGCTTCTGCGGTGGTGGTGGGTTGAGTGCTACTCATTGGCAAGATACCATCCATTCAGGCAGTACAATAGCCCCTGGCCAAAAGCTGAGCTGGACATTTAACTTCGGCGCTTTACCAGACAATCCACACCGTAATTACGTGGACAAATCCATTTGTCTCTTCAACTTCAACAATGTGCAAGCAACAAGTACTGTTAACGGCGACGTTGCGCTACAAGCAACGCTAAATGGCTCACTCATAAACACTTACTACCTCAGCGGAAAGATGCACGCGTTGGCTCCAAGTCACAACTTAGCAGTGGAAGACAACTATCATGATACACTACCAAACACAGTAGAGCTAGTAAACACAAGCACCGTTGACGTTGTAATGGGCGGCGGGGCCAGTAGCGGAGTAGACGTTTTCCGCATTTACGAGTCGTCACCCGTTACATGTTGCGGCGAATGCCAAACATCCTGCCAAACATGCTACACATCATGCTATGGATGCCAACCATGTATGATATGTGCCGGTTGCTATTATTGCCAAACATGCCAAGAACCTTGCCAACCCTGTGAATTTTGCCAACCTTGCGAGACATGTCAACCCTGTGTAAGCTGCCAACCTTGCGTAACATGTCAGCCATGCGAAACATGCGTAGGCTGCTACACTTGCCAGCCCTGTGTAGGCTGCCAAGTGGAATGTCAAGTAGGCTGCTACGATTGCATGAGTTGCTACTTCTGCTTTACAAGCTGCTTTGACTGTGAAGCCTGCTATTCCAACTACTCCTGTTGCCAAATATGTCAAGATTGCCAAATGCCTTGCTTACCTTGCGAGACATGCCAACCCTGCCAGATATGCCAACCCTGTGAAGGCTGCCAAAGTTGCCAAGAATGCCAACCCTGTGTAAGCTGCCAACCTTGCGTGGCATGCCAACCCTGTGAAGGCTGCCAAGTAGGATGCGCGGCAGGCTGCTACGACTGCCAAACTTGCTACTTCTGCTTTACAAGCTGCTTTGACTGTGAAGCCTGCTATTCCAACTACTAGTTAGGAGCATGAAATAATGAGTCTACAAAAATGCGAGAGTGGCCAAACAGGTCAGACATACAATCGACCACAACCCTGCAATCAACCGAGACAGAATCCGCCATTTCCAATCGACCAGAAAGTGAAAGAAATAATCATGGACACGCTGATCGAGCTAAACTTGGTTCCTAAACCCCCAAAAAAGAAAGTGCTATCCAATGTATAATCCGCAATTCAAAATAAGTGAAATGACCACTTGGGTAACTAGCGCATGTAATCTCAGGTGTAAATACTGCTTTGTCTACAAACTCAACGAAAAACAACCATGCGGTAAAATGACCACAGAAACCGCCGACCAACTAATGCATTTCGCTACCCAATATCTTCAACCAAACGGTTCCATTTGGTTCTTCGGTGCAGAACCGTTCTGCAACGTCGACATAATCCGTTACATCGCTGAAAAAAGCCGTGCAGCCGGGCACAACTGGCGATTTGGAGCAACCACCAACTGCACATTGCTAACAGAAGAGATTGTCCAATGGATGAAGAAATTCAATTTCGGCTTAAACTGCTCAATTGACGGGTTAAGGGACAGCCATAACACTAACAGAATTTACCCTGATGGCAGTGGAAGCTGGGACGATGCTTGGAGAGGGCTATCATTGATCAGAAAATACCTAAATCCAACTCCACAAATACGCTGGACAGTAACGCCATCAACTACAAAGGGCTTAGCAGACGGAATCAAAACCTTCGTTGAAGAATACAAGTTAACCAGTCTAGCAGTTGACATGGTCTACGAAGTGGAATGGACAGCTACAGACATAGCAACACTCAAAAGCGAACTAGAAATTTTCCGAGACTACTACGACAAGTGGATGCAGCAAGGCTTACCTGTTTTCTCGATGTTTGCACGCGACGCTAACAATGCAGTCACCCAATCAGAACGCGCATGGTATTCAAGATGCGGCTTAGGCCAAAGCGGAATAGGAGTTGACTATGACGGAACACTCTACCCCTGCCATCGCTTCATTGACTCCCACAAAATCAAAATTGGCGACATCTACAATGGATTCAATTCAACCCGACTAGAATGGATGGAGCACTGGCGCAAAATAACACCTTACTGTGAATTCCCAAACAAGTGCTTAGAATGCAACTACAAAAAAGCCTGCAATGGCGGCTGCCTCGCCATGAACTATGACGTCTTCGGCACACCCCACGTCAACCCTGAGGCATTCTGCACCATCAAACAACTCATAACTGAAGTTCTCGGAGACCTATGCAAATCCCTACAGAACAACACAACGTTCCAGAAACTATACAGAAGAACTCCACAAACTCCAGGACCTAGAATGCCTGCGCAATCTGCAGAAAGAAAAACAGCCCCGTGCAACGACAAACCTGCCATGGACAAAGCAAACGAAGGCATACAGAACGTAAAAGAGGTGAACAAGCATGAGTAATAAAATACCAAAAGGAATGCAGAGGCCTCAGACTAGAAGACAGATACCCTCCGGCATTCGTAAACAAGGACTACCACAAGGCGTTCCATTTTCGCCTCGTCTCAGACGACAGCTCAATCCCTTTAATGCACATGGAAACAACGCTAACTTCGCCCAAAGCAACATGCGCAAAATGAACAACGTGATCAGAACCATGGCAACAAATATCACGGCGTTACGGAAAGAGAACGCCGAACTGAAAGCTAAACTTGCGGAAGCCCAGAAAAACTCTAAAACGCAGTAGGCATCCTTTGAATGAAATCTCCTTTCTCCTTTTTTTATAATCTTTTTCTGAAGATGTCAGATTTATAAAATCAACGTATCGTTTATGGTGGGATGCCAAATTGTACTGCATCGATTACACCAATCAAATAAGACACAGACTCTGCGATGAGTGCTCTTTTGCTTCCTTCAAGGTTCGTGTATTTCCGAAATATTTCGTCCTTTTTAAAACCACAGAATAAGATAAGACAGGATTACGGTGGCAAATTAAGACGGCGAAATCTGGAGAAGATTGAGGTTATGAACGCTGAAAACAGGGAAATAAGTAACGATCTGGACAACCCCCGATCAGTTTTCGTTACCTCAAACTTCGTTCAAGAAACCGAAGACGGCAATGTTTCTCATCACGAGGCAAAAGCACTAGCTGCCGTAACACAATTGGAAAGAGTGCTGACGGACACGGACATTAAATACAAGCTTCTTAGGTTACCAAGCACTATGCGTTCTTTTCTCTTGGATTATTTCATGGCTCATGAACTGAAAAACAAAAAAGTGGACTTGGCTTTCTTCCATGGGGCACCTTTTGGAATAACAATGCGCGTTTTGAAACCTGCAAAAACAATAGTTGCCATTACAGCACACAACATGGAGTTGAGCAAGGAAGAATTTGAGAGACAAAATGGGCAAGGTCCTCTTCCATTAGATGATTTGACTGATCCGTTCTTATGGGACATCTATTCCCAGCATATCCAAAACGCGGATATGGTTCTGTGTCCATCAAAACTTGGCGCTGCGTACATATCCACGAAACTTCCGTTGAAGAATAGGATGGCTGTTATCCCTCATGGGTGCTTCCTGCCGGAAGAAAGCCAAATTCGTTCGCCTGAAGATTTCTGCATCGCTCATGTAGGAGCTAATGTCACGGACAAGGGACAGGTTTACTTGGTGCAAGCCTGGCATAAATTAACGCAGGACCCCAAGTTTTCCGGGCGCCTAGTTTTGGTTGGTAGGGGGGCAAGTCTTTGGGCGCCATTTGAAGTGTTTTCTTCGGAGCATGTTGGTAAAATTGGAAAAGTCTACTGTGATTGTTCCGTGTATGTTCAGCCTTCTGTGACTGAGGGTTTCGGCATTCAGGTTTTGGAGGCGATGGCGTATGCTAGGCCAGTAATTGTTGCAGAGGGCGCTGGCGCTTGCGAGTTGGTTGAAGACGGAAAAGAAGGCTTCGTAGTTCCCATAAGAGACCCAGACGCCATCAAAGAAAAAATAGAGTATTTCTACGATAACTCCGATGAAATTAGACGCATGGGCAAAAATGCAAGAAAAAAAGCAGAAAAATACAGTTGGGAAATCATCGAAAATAGATATCAAAAACTGATAAAGGAGGTCTTGAATGAAAAGTCATGAAAAGTTGCAACATAGGGGATTTGAGTCGGGTTTTGGCTGATGCTGAAGATACCGCATCTCGCTTTCAATTCTGAGGAGCTTGCTGGGTTGCTTTTTCAGCGTTTTCTTCACGATGAGTAAAATCGTAGCTAGTGGTTCCGACCCCATTTGGGGTCAAAACCCACCGTGTCAACTCTTGGCGATTAACTCGTATAGTTAGTTTTCTCGGGCGCGGCTGTTTAAACCGAAAGCTCTAAGCATCAGGGTTGAGTAGGTTCTTAACCCAAACGGGTTCAGGGACTATAGACTACAGCTCAAATCGAGTTTGGCGTTATCGGATGTAATGGCCCAATTGATTTTTCCATACATCTTTCCTGTGTGACAATTTTCAACTGGTCCAAATCCTTTTCTCGCAACGATAAAATATTGGAAGCGTAGCCATGTCAAACTACACGCTACAATAGATCAAAACCTCAAAAAAACAGGGGGGGTCAAGAAGCGAATGAGTAGAACTAAATTCAAAGCACTGCTCTTTAAAACGCTGGAAACAGAAAACGAAATAGCAATAAAAACAAGCTGAATTAAAGCTCAACCCAAAAACTAAAAAATATAGAAATTAATTTCATAAAGCTCAAAAAGGCAGCAATATATCCTATTTAGACTGAAGGCGAACATATGGTTAAGAAAGCCATCATCGAAATCTCTCTCGTCGAAGAAAGTGCGGGAAGGTCAAACAAGGAAATTGCGAACGAGATATTTGAGGCTCTTTTGGAAGGTACAACTGCTATTCCTTGGTGCGATAAAGTTGAAAAAGTCTTTGTGACAGAAACTTAGAGCAAGCTTTGTCAAACATTAAGAATCGTTCGCATGAACCCTTGAATCTCTTCTTGCAACTTTAGGATAGCACTAATAGCATCTCTCCCCTGACCGGTCAATACGTACGTCCGTTTTCCTTGGGTCAATTCGCCTTTTATCAATTCCTTTCGCTCCATAGAGTACAAGACAGCGTAAATCGTGCCTGGACTGATTAAAATGCCAAATTTTTTGTAAGTGAACTCGATAATATCGTAACCGCTCAGAGGACTTGAATTTCTAAGCTTAGCCAAGATCATTATGTCTAGGAAATTCTTTATCATACTCCTATGGATTTCCGTTAAGATTTTACTTTGCAAGAACGCGTTCCTCCATGTTTATTTCGTCAATATTCTCAAGTTTTTCTGCAACTTCTTCCAAGTTTCTGAGAAAAGGATGATACGGCTTGTCAACAGCCAAAAGCGAAGTCCTTTTAGCCTGTAGCACATCACAATAGCAGGGTATTACGCCTATTACAGGATGCTTGAGTGTCTTCTCCATTTTACCGATTAAATTCTTTTGTTTATCGCTTGACCAAACTCGTGTCTCAGGAAACACCTTATTTATCAAGACTACAGTTCTCTTCGCAAAAGCATCATAAAGTTCTACAAGCATATTTTTCAAGCCCTTAAGGTCCAACGAATCCGGGGTCGCTACTACAACCGAGATGTCGGAACTAACTACCGCGTTAATTGATGTGTATTGGACACCGGGGCTGGTGTCAAAGATACAGCAATCAATAGCCATATCTTCAAAAAGCGTAGAGCGTAAGGAAAAAAGTCTCTTCACAGCCGTCACTTCCCAAGCCCTACTCTTCTCCATCATATTTCGAATAGCGTCAATTTCTGGATTTGCTAATCCCAAAAGAAGTTTTCCTTTAAGACCATACGCCTCAGAAACATCAGTCAAAGCTTGCTCTGCTTTACATCGGCCATCCAAAAAGTCATTCAACCAATGTTTGACTGGATATTTCATCTTCTTTGAAAACACATCTTCTAAACTGGGAGACCGAAAATCAAGATCCAAAAGCGCGACGTTTAACCCTTTGGTTGCATAAATCGCTGCCAAATTCGTGGCTATAACAGTTTTCCCAGTTCCACCACGTGACGAATGAATCGATATTACCTTTTTCCTCATTTTCTTACCTCCACTGGAGTTTCGATGTAGAAATACACTTCTCGACCCTCTCGCTTTTTCTTAAGATATCCCATTCTCACTAACTGGTTTGCCGCTGCGCTCTCCACCGCTCTCAACCTCTGCGTTTCTTTCGCAAGGTTTTTAGCAGTCGCCTTTTCTAGTTTGTACAAAACCATTACAGTCTTCCGCAAGGACATTGGCAAGGACAACAAAGACATTGCGTCAGGCTCAAGCTCAGTTCCGACATGGCTTCTGTTGCTATCAACTCGCAAAAATTCTTGCTGCGTCTTTAGCATCTTTTCATTTAACTCAATCAGCGAATCAAGTTTTTGATTAACCAAATCGAGCTCATCAACTAGTTTCGTTAACAATAGCTCTACCTTCAAGGTCGACTGCCCCGCCTTCCCCAAGTTCAATACTGCGAAAGTGTATTGTTGTATAATCAATAATACACAAGATATAAGACTTTCGTATCCACATCCGAATCCGTGTACAAGTGGCTTTATTTGCGACGAAAATGCTTACAATTACAACAAGGATGCGACATAAAATCTGTTGAGCATAATGTACGAAAAAAATAATGCTGAGAAACGCTGCCACAAGATCCTTGAAGACAACGGAGGCTTCATAGCAGATAAGACTAGAACAATATTGCTTGAAGACCCAGTCTTGAGCGATCTTCGTCCTCCTCTAGAGTTTATCTCCAAAAATTGGCGGGATCCCCTCACACCAGCTTTAATGAGCCTTTCTTGCGAAGCAGTTGGCGGGCGCTCAGATGAAACCTATGAAGTCGCGTTAGCTATGAGCCTAATGAACCTCAGCTTTTTTATTTGGGATGATATACTCGACAAAGTTTCGCTTAAATTATTTAAGCCAACACTTTTCGGCAAATTCGGCGAAGGCACAGCATTAATTGTCGGTGGACTTGCCTCAGCTAAAGCGTTTTCAATTCTCAATCAAACGAAGTTCGATCACGCAAAACAGCAAATCGTTAGTAGCTTGTTATGGAATCTTTGGGCAAAAATAGCCAAAGCTGAGATAGCTAGTCTTAGTTCACGAAACTCGGAAAATCATTCAAGTAAGAAGAAACTTAAAATCAAGGCAGAGTCCATCGACATAGAAACTTGTTTAAAAATCGGAGGTATCATGGGAAATGGTTCTGAAAGCGAAATCAGACATCTTGGGAAATATGGGCAATATCTCGGCATAATCTTGGAATTATGGAAAGATTTCCATGTATCCGTTAACCTAACGTTGGAGCTACATGAAAAAATAAGAAGTGGAGCATTGCCTTATTCCTTACTGTGGGCAAGAGAGCGCTCTGCGAAAATTCAAAAAAAACTTGGAGATTTATCAAGCAAAAACACAGAAGAAACTTGCATCAAAGAGATTGTAGAAGATATTTTGGAAATAAAAACGTTAGACAATACTGTTAAGAACATCAGAAGGTTTGCTGAAAAAGGAAGGGCGGAGCTCATCGAGCTTAACCGCAACAGTGCTGCTCGAACGCTCCAATGGTTTATTGAGGCACAGCCCCGGCTTTTCATCAAAAGCCTATCCGCACTGCGGGCAGACGAGAGTTAGAGGGTCGCAGGCCATTTTTGTTCTGGACCAACAGAGAGCAACACCGACATCACCGTGCCCAAGTAAATCCTTGGAATTTTGGCTTTTTTGCACACTTTTAGTAGTGCATTTTTGTCCTTTCTTTCAACAGCATCTTGAATTTGCGAAAAGAATTGGGAGGTCGCCAAAGATTGTAGATAGAATGACAAATCCGATATCCTTTCATTAAGAGTTTTCATAGGGCATCTGTTTAGAATATGTCTGTTGTTCTTTTAAGCTTTTTCGCATGTAAAAAAGAAAAAGATTTATGGCGAGAGAGTCAAGTAAATGCTATGTTTGATAAACTGAACCTCTTAAAGAGCGGTATTCAAATATCGAAACATGACTTCCTGATAAGTGTGCTTCTTTTTTTCACTTTTTTTACACAGTATTTTGTTATCTCCGTTCATATTCCACGGCAAGTAATCCCATCAGTTGGCAATCGCTTGGTAGCACAAGTAGCCCTTCATTTTGTCATTGCCATAACGTTGCTTTTAGCCAGTTTTTTTATCCATAGACTTAACAAGTTACGCTTAATTTATGCAAGTTCTATAGCCAATTCGATAATGATCGCTCTACTTTTCTTCCCTTCAGGCGAGGCCATAAAACTGGTGATCGTCCTTGTAACGGGGGTTTTTTTCAGTACAGGAATTTTGGCGTTCTTTGTTTATTTTTGGAATTTAACTGCGCCTGAGGAAAAAGGTCGAGTGGCAGGGCTCATTGGATTTATTGCCTTACCCTTTTATTTTGTTGTAGACTACATGGTAGCACCAAATCTTGATTTTCTATGGACAGTAATTTTGGGCACAGTTCTTAGCTTAGGACCAATAGTGATCATTTTACTGAGACCAGAAAAAGCAATGTTGGAAGCAAAGAAGAATGAGAGAAAGAATTATTTTGAGAACAGAACAGTTCTCCTCTACGCGCTTCCATGGATACTATTTTCTCTAATTAACGTGACCCTAGCTAAAAATATTTCCCTCAATATTTTACAACAAACTTCCGCCTCTTTCTATTTGTTTCTCATAATCTTACAAGGTATTGGCGTTATTTTCGGGGCCGTATTCGGAGGAATAATTGCAGATTTCTTCGGACGCAGACTATCCTTAACTTTCGGTCTCACTTTATACGGGATTAGCTCGGCTCTGGCAGGGCTAATTGAAATCAACGAGATAATTTCTGGCGTGTATGTTGCAAATGGCTTTAGTTGGGGCATTCTTATGATCCTGTATAGCTTTGTGATTTGGGGCGATATGGCCAACAAGGAAAACTGCGCTAAAATATATTCTATCGGATTAATAATCTATTACTCAACTATAGGCATCGGGCTCCTTCCTATGCAGATATCTCAAATCCCACTAGTTGTTAGTGCTCTTGGAAGTTGCTTGTTAATCTTCCTTTCGAATCTACCAATAGTTATGGCGCCAGAACTGTTATCCCCAGGCTTCCAAGAGAGAATAAAATTTAAAATGCATATAAACGCCGTCAGAAAGGTTGATAAAAAACGGCAAAATCAAGGGTAAACGCCGTCAGCCGTTCTTGGGAATGCTGATGCTTCTTTTATGTCTACCAGTTTACATATCCATTGGATAAGCCTTTCAAGGCCAATCGCAAATCCTGAGTGAGGAAGAGTCCTGCATTGCATAAAATTCATGTACCATTGTTGATCTGCAAGGGTTATATTCTCCTCCGCCATTTTCTTGAGCAAATCTTCTTTTTCGGTTATCATTTCTACTCCGCTTCCTATTTCTCCATAACCTTCTGGCGCAAGCAAGTCAACGGACGATGTAAGCTCTGGCTTTATAGGATCTGATTTATGGAAGAAAGTCTCGACCCCGATTGGATACTTCATAATAAAGAACGGCTGATTGAATCTGAGACTAAGATGGTTCTCCAGTTCCCAGTCTAGTTTTTGTCCCCATGAGATGTTGAAGCCGTCCTTTTGCAACATGTCGATAGCCTCATCGTAGGTTAGCCTAGGAAAAGGTGTCTGCACTTTTGCCAAGTCTTTGACAGACCGATTGAAACACTTTAACATCTGTACACCTTTTTCTGATAGGCTGCGGCAAATATGAGCCACGAGCTCCTCTTGAATCACAATGATGGCATCTAACTCACATTGTTGGGCCACTTCTATGCGCCAATATTCGGTCAAATGCCGTCGCGTCCTCAATTTTTCCGCTCTAAAGGTCGGGGCAATCGTGTAGACTTTTCCTAAACTTGCCACAAAAGCATTGGCGTATGGTTGTAGTCCTTGGGTAAGGTAAGCCTTCTTATCAAAATATTTAACTTCAAAGGAGCTTGGCCAGTCCCCGATTGCAGGAATTAACGTCGGCCCATGAACCTCAACATAATCACGTTGATTAAGCCAACATCTGGCTGCATCAAGCAACTTGGCTCTAATCTTCATTACCGCTTTATTTTTTTCACTTCGAAAGTAACTACCATCAAACATGTCCCAATTCCCGAATTAGCTTAGTTAAAAGCTATTAATTAAATTCACGAAACAAGAAACTTCTTTCAGTGATATTCTTTTACCACAACAAAATCGCTGAATTGGGCTCGTCTCCTGACACTTTTAACTATATGGCTATCGCCCTCTGAGTTGGTAAATTTAGAAATGAACTTGATTATTGTCTTTGGACATTTGTTGACATTTTTTCTGTAGAAAAGTGTAGTAGTCTTGTTCGCTTGCAATTATTTCGCATGGTGACCGAGAATAGGTCTTGTTTCGAGAAGCCAAAATAATCGAAGTTCTATCATAAGCGGATTGTAAAATGTATCTCTTCGTGCACAATTCTCTCTGAGGCTATTACCATATTCTTCTCTCCAGAGCCTATCATATGATTTTAGCTCGTTTCTCTTAATTACCTCAGCGGCTAGTTTGCCCGACCATAAGGCGTAGAGGATACCTTCCCCGGTTATTGGATCTACATGTCCTGCTGCATCTCCCACCAAGACCCAATCTACCCCTGCACATGGAAGCATGAAAAAATCTGGGTTCTTTGCCAAAGGAAGCATGGCAGCGAAACGTGAAATAACTCTTATTTGAGGACAGTAAGCGCGGATAAAATCGTCGAGAAGTTTTTTCAGCCTATTCCCATACCTGAGTTCGCTAGCTATGCCGATACTTGAGTGATTGTCTCGCGGAAAAATCCATATATAGCCGGGGATTTCGTCTAGGAATTTCATTGTCGGATATTCTTTTTCAACACCTGTGGCAAAGTATCCATATCCTAATCCAAGATTCTCTCGCGGAATAGGCCCAATGGTCTTACGGCGAACTAGGCTACTAACTCCGTCAGCACCAACAAGTATTTTTGTCGACACTATTTGCCCATTGGTTTTGATTTCCC
>Ga0153916_10000868_pt1 | contig 21008 bp, 13 predicted proteins | sample Opewatmetagenome_FD_109642 | JGI IMG/M metagenome (GOLD analysis project Ga0153916, IMG submission 109642) | Freshwater wetland microbial communities from Ohio, USA - Open water 3 Core 3 Depth 4 metaG | ecosystem: Environmental > Aquatic > Freshwater > Wetlands | place: USA: Ohio, Lake Erie...
AAGGCCCAATCGGCCTGGCGCAACGTCGTGGCCACGGCGGTCCACCTGGGCATTCCCGTGCCCGCCTGCGCCACCGCGCTGGCCTACTACGACGGCTACCGCTCGGCGCGCCTGCCGGCCAACCTGCTCCAGGCCCAGCGGGATTATTTCGGCGCGCACACCTACCAGCGCGTCGACAAACCGGGAATCTTCCACACCGATTGGCTCCAATTGCGAAAGCAGCCGGAATAGAGGGCAGTAGGCAGAGGGCAGTAGGCAGAGGGCAGTAGGCAGAGGGCAGTAGGCAGAGGGCGGGCATCAAGAAGCGTAGGTTTAGCCGCGGCACTTGTGCCGCGATTTCTCCGTTTAGCCGCCGCCCTCCGGGCGGCGCGTGGAGGAGTTGAGCATGCCCAAGGGATACCTCGACGAGCTGTTCGGACTCGATGGCCAGGTAGCCGTCGTGATTGGCGGCGCGGGGGCGTTGGGCGGGGCGCTCTGTGAGGGCATCGGTCGGGCCGGGGCCCGCGTGCTCGTGGCCGATTGCGCCGAGGACCGCTGCCGCCAGCGCGTCGAACATCTCAATCGTTGCGGCGTCGAGGCCGATTACGCCCTGGTCGACGTCACCAGCCGCGCGTCGATCGAAGCCCTCCTGGCCCGCGCACTAAAGCTCAAGGGCCGGGTCGAGATCCTCGTCAACGCCGCGGGCGTCAACGCCGGCAGCACCTTCCTCGAGGCCACGGAGGCCGATTGGGACCGCGTCATGGCCGTGAACCTGAAGGCGGTCTTCCAGGCCTGCCAGGTCTTTGCCCGGCAGATGGTGGAAGCGGGCGGGGGGTCGATCCTCAACATCGGCAGCGTCACTTCGCTGCTGCCGTTGTCCCGCGTGTTCGCCTATTCCGCCTCCAAGGCCGGCCTGCTCAACCTCACCCGCAACGTCGCCCGCGAGTTCGGCCTCCAGGGCGTCCGCTGCAACGCCATCTGCCCCGGGTTCTTCCCCGCCGAGCAGAACCGGAAGCTGCTGGACGAGGAGCGGGTCGCCAACATCATGCGCCACACGCCGATGGCCCGCTTCGGCGAGCCGGACGAGCTGATCGGCGCCGCCCTGTTGCTGCTTTCCCCCGTCGCCGGCCGCTTCATCACCGGGGCGGTCGTGAGCGTCGACGGCGGCTTTACCGCCGCGTGGTTCTGAGCGACCATGTCCCACACGATCGTGATCTTCGGCGCTTCCGGCGACCTGACCGGCCGCAAGCTCGTGCCGGCGCTGTGTGAGCTTTGCCGCAAGCGGCGGCTGCCGGAATCGACGCGGATCGTCGGCTTCTCCCGCACTCCCCTCACTCACGAGGCCTGGCGCGACCGGCTTGCCGCGTCGACCGAGCGCCGCCTGGGCAGCCCCTTCGACCGCTCGGTGTGGGACGCCTTTGCCCCGTCGCTTTTCTATCATCCCGGCGACGTGGAGAAGGCCGGCGATTTCGCCTCGCTCGCGGATTTCCTCGACGAGCTGGAGGGCCGCAGCGGCGCGACCCGGGTCTACTACCTCGCCACCGCCCCGCAGTTCTACCAGCCGGCGGTCAAGCACCTGGGGCTTGCCGGGCTGCCCCGGGAGGGCGACTGGCCGCGGCGGATCGTCGTCGAGAAACCGTTCGGCGCCGACCTCGCCACCGCCCGGCAGCTCAACGCCGTGCTGCACCGCGAGTTCCACGAGCGGCAGGTCTACCGCATCGACCACTACCTGGGCAAGGAGACGGTGCAGAACCTGCTGGTCTTCCGCTTCGCCAACGCGATCTTCGAGCCGATCTGGAACCGGAACTACGTCGGCCACGTCGAGATCACGGCGGCGGAGTCGGAGACCGTGGGCCACCGCGGCGCGTACTACGATTCGGCCGGGGTCTTGCGCGACATGTTCCAGAACCACCTCCTGCAACTGCTCGCGCTGTCCGCCATGGAGGCTCCCGGGCGGTTCGAGGCCGGCGCGATCCGCGACGAGAAGGTCAAGGTGCTGCGGGCGGTGCGGCCGATGCGGCCGGAGGACGTCGCCCGGGACACGCTCCGCGGCCAGTACGCGGGCTACCGCGAGGAGACGGGCGTTGCCCCCGAGAGCCGGACCGGCACGTTCGCCGCCGTCAAGCTGTCGATCGACAACTGGCGGTGGCAGGGGGTGCCGTTTTTCCTCCGCAGCGGGAAGGCGATGTCCTGCCCGAGCACACAGATCGTGATCCAGTTCCGCCTGCCCCCCCTGATGCTCTTCGAGAGCGGCCCGCGGAGCCCTCACGAGGCCAACCGGCTGGTGATCCAGATCCAGCCGGCCGAAGGCATCCAGCTCCATTTCCAGACCAAAGTGCCCGACGCCGGGATGCAGTTGCGGCTGACGGACCTCAGCTTCCGCTTCCAGGAGAAATTCGCCCGGGCGATGCCCGAGGCCTACCAGCGGTTGCTCCTGGACGTGATGCAGGGGGACGCGAGCCTGTTTGCGCGGTCCGACGAAGTGGAGCTGGCATGGGGGATCGTCGACCCCATTTCCTCGGTGTGGGAGGGTGCTGCAACGCCGCCGCTTTTGGCCTATGACGTCGGGGGTTGGGGCCCGCCGGAATCGACGGACTGGATCCGCGGCCAGGGTCATGAGTGGTTCGACACCTGCCCCGTGCTGGCCTGAGGGCGCTCGCAGGACCCGGCTCCCTTGGGGCGCGGCCGGGCTGCGACGGCTCCCTGAGCGAGCGAGGAGAGAGCGATGAGCGACCCTGCTTTCGTTCCGCTGGCGGACTACCGGGAGCTGCCGGCGGCGGTGATGCGCCAGCGCGCCGCGGAGTTCCTGGCCGAGATGGGCCGGCGCCGGTCGGTGCGGCAGTTTTCGGATCGCCAGGTGCCGCGCCTACTCGTCGAGGATTGCGTGGCCGCGGCGGCAACGGCCCCCAGCGGCGCGAACCTCCAGCCGTGGCACTTCGTGATCGTCCAGAGCGCGGCGGTGAAGCGGCGGATCCGCGAGGCGGCCGAACGGGAGGAGCGCGACTTCTACGAGCGGCGAGCCCCGCCACAGTGGCTCGAGGACCTGGCGCCGCTGGGCACCGGCCCCAACAAGCCGTTCCTCGAAGCCGCGCCCTACCTCGTCGTCCCCTTCGTGCAGCTCTCCGGGCGCACGCCGGACGGAGCGGTCCGCAGGCACTACTACGCGGTGCAGTCCGCCGGCATCGCGGTCGGCCTGCTGATCGCGGCGATCCATCACGCGGGGCTGGTCTGCCTGCCCTACACGCCCGGCCGGATGGGCTTTCTCAACGAGATCCTCGGCCGCCCTGCCCGCGAGCGGCCGATGCTGATTCTCGTCACCGGCTATCCCGCCCCCGACGCGGTGGTCCCGGACATCCGCCGCAAACCCAAGGAAGCCGTCCTCTCGGTCGTCTGACTGGGCCGCGGGAACGAAGAGGACGGTTGACGCCCCCAGGCCACGCCGGATAGACTGGTGGGCCGGAACAGGACACCGCGGCGTCCACGGGACGGATGTCCGGGAGAACCGATCGATTCGAGGAAGCTATGAGACAGTACCTCCGCGCGAGCCTCTTGAGTGCGCTGTTGGCCTTGGCGGCAACCGAGGCCGCCGCGGCGGAAAAGACCCTGGTGGTCGACCTCGGCAAGGGCGTGAAGCTGGAGATGGTCCTCGTCCCCAAGGGAACCTTCGTCCAGGGCTCCCCGAGCAGCGAGCAAGGACGCAATGACGACGAAACCGAGCGGCAGGTGACCCTCACCCAAAACTTCTTCCTGGGCAAGTTCCCCGTCACCGTTGCCCAGTTCCGCCGGTTCGTCGAGGAGACCCGTTACCGCACGGAGGCCGAGCAGGGCACTTCCGGCGGCTTCGGCTTCGACGGAAAGGCGCTGGTTCAGCGAAGAGAATTCACCTGGCGCAACCCGGGCTTCCCCCAGGGCGACGACCATCCCGTGACCATCGCGACCTTCGCCGACGCCCAGGCGTTCGCCGGATGGCTCGCCGGGAAGGCGCACCGCAAGGTTACGCTCCCGACCGAAGCGCAGTGGGAGTACGCCTGCCGGGCCGGGACGACCACGAGGTTCTACTCCGGCGACGCGGAAAGCGATCTCCGCGAGATCGGCTGGTATCGGGCCAACTCGGGCAGTGGCACGCGGCCGGCGGGCCAGAAAAAGCCCAACGCCTTCGGCCTGTGCGACATGAGTGGGAACGTTTACGAGTGGTGCCGCGACTGGTACGCCCCCTACGAAGACGCCAAGGTGACCGATCCCGAGCAGGGGCGCGCCGAGCGCGGCGAACCGCAGCGGCGGGTGCTGCGCGGCGGTTCCTGGATGAAAGACGAACGGCACTGCCGCTCGGCGGCCCGCTTCCGGAACACGCCGGGCAGCCGCAATGCCGACAACGGCTTTCGCGTCGCGGCGGTCGTCGAAATGATCGCGGAACGGGAAGAATCGAGGCCCGCGGGACCGCCTCCACCGCCCCTGGTTGCCCAAGTGCCGGGCGCCGAAGGGCCGGCCAAGCCGGCGCCTGGCGCTCCGGGGCCGGGCGCGCCGTCGGCGCCGTCGGGGGCTGCGAAAGTCCCGCCTCCGCCGCCGGCCCGCTCTAGCGGAGTGGCGTTCCCGTGCTTGGCCGAAGTCTGCGTCGTCCTGGGCCTGTTGTTGCTGATCTTCCTGGCCGTCCTTTTCTGGCGACAAGGCCCGAAAGCCGCGCTGGCTCGCGACCGTCGCCGGAGGCCACCGGGGCCCGACCGTGGTCCGTCGGCCGGCGTGTTGGTCCCGGAGCCCGCAGACGACGGTTTCTGGCTGGATCTGGCCAGGATCTCGCCGGGCTCCACGGTCCGCTACCGTTGCCGGCTGTTCGGTGCGATGCGCGAGCATACGGTGGTCACGGAGCCGGGGCCGCGGCAGTTCGTGTACACCGGCGCCAGCCCGACGGAGATCACGATTCTGGAGATCATCCCGCCGGGTAGGGTCCCCGGGGAGCCTCGCGCCATCGTCTTCCCGGCGGAGTCCGTGGATCAGGGCCCCCCGATGCCTCCCCCGCCGCGGCCCAGCGCTCCGACCACTTTCACCGGCTTTCCCTCGGCCTACTGAGTTTCTGTTGCGGAATACCTGAGGAAGGCATCGGGCAATCGACCAAACGCGGGACGGTCGATGAACGCTCCTTCTCCCGTGTCCGGCTCGCCACAGCTTCGCGTTTTCGTCTTCAGCGACGGCCGCTGCAGCCGGTACCGCGCCGGTCGCACGGTCCGCGCGCTCCGCGCCGGCGGAATCCCTGCCGAGGACGTGACGGGGCATACCCCGGCGATGCTCGCCGGGGCGTTGGCCGCGGCCGCCGGCCCCCTCTGGCTCCTGGGCGCCGGGGCCTGGCCAGCGACGGAAGCTCCCTTCGCGGCCCCTCCGCCGAGCGACACCGGCCTGCCGTTGTGCGCGGTGGGTCTGGTCGTGGCTGAGCCCGGGCGGCAGAGAGACCCCGACGAGGACGCGCGCGCGTGGGCGCGGTTGCAGTCGGAGACGGGCGGCGATTTGGACCGGGACGGCAGCCTCAGCACCCGACTCCCCCGCCTGGCAAGCGTCTATCTCGAGCCGCCGGCGGTCGCGTCCCTCGCAGGGCGGTTGGCAGCGGGCGAGCCGTGGCCCGGAGCACTCCGCGCGGAGCTCGCCGCGGAGCGTCGCCGGGTCGTGCGCGTTCCTGCCCTGGACGTGCATTGCGATCCCTCCCTGCGGATTGCCCAGATCGTGACCAGCTTGCAGCAGGGCGGGGCGGAACGGATCGCGCTGGACCTGCACCAAGCCGCAAGCCATCGCGGGCTCCGGTCGCTGCTGGTGACCCTGGGGCGCCCGACCCGAGCCGCCTTTCCTCCACCGCCCGGGACCGTCGACGTGTCGGCGGCGGGCACGAGTCGGCAGGAGCGGGTCCGGGCCGCCGCGGACGCCGCCGCCCGCTTCGCGGCGGACCTGGTCCACGGGCATCTCCTGGAAGCCGAGGACGTCTCGCGCCTGGCGGCGTCCGAGGTCCCGCTGGTGCTGACGATCCACAACGCGCGGCCGGGATGGCCGCAAGGGCTGGCAACCCTCCAGCCCAAGGATGCGGCGCTATTGATCGCCTGCTCGCAGGCCGTGGAGTCGGACCTGCGGGCCGCGCGAATCCCCGTTCCGGTGCGAACCGTCTGGAACGGCATCGACTTCGGCCGGTTCGAGCGGACCCCCGACTTGGAGCGGGCGGCAGAAGAGTGCCGCAAGCGGCTGGGGATCCGCGCCGACGACTTCGTCTTGCTGGCGCTGGCCAATCCGCGGCCGCAGAAGCGGCTGGAGATCCTGCCGGCGATCCTTGCCGCCACCCGGGCCGAGCTGGCGCGGCGCGGCATCGCCCGGGATGCGAGGCTCGTGGTTGCCGGCGAGGCCTCCCATGCCAGCGCGGCGGCGGTCGGCTCCGAGGCGGCGCTGCTGGCGGCGATCGTTGCGTCCGGACTCGGTGGCCGCGTGGATCTGGTGGGCGCGGCGGCCGACGTGGCTCCCCTGGTGGCGGCCGCCAGCGTGCTCGTCTCTTGCAGCGCGTACGAGGGCCTGAGCCTTGCCCAATTGGAAGCGATCGCGGCCGGTCTTCCCGTCGTCGCCACAGCCGTCGGAGGCAGCCCCGAGATCGCCAATGACAACCCGGCGATGTTCCTCCTCCCGCCGCAAGCCGGTCCTGAAGAGTATGCCGTGCTGCTGGCCGACGTCGCCCGGCGGCCACCCGAACCCGGGGGCTCCGCGGCGGCAGTCCACTTCAGCCGGCCGCGGATGGTCGAGGGGTACAGCCGGCTTTATCCGCGGGCGATCGAGGCATCGCGCGGCCGCGGCCCCGGCGACGGCCTCTGGCTGGTGGCGAACAACTTTTCCACCGGCGGGGCCCAATCGAGCGCCCGGCGGCTTCTCCTGGAGCTGGCCGGCAAGGGGATCCGGGTCCGCGCCGCGGTCCTGGAAGAGCAAACGGACTGGCCAACGCCCGGCCGCCGCGCCCTTTCGGCCGCGGGCATCCCGGTCCTGGCGCTGCCGCCGGCGGGAACGGTCGACCCGGCCGAGGCAGTCTCGCTCCTCATGGAGAGCATTGACGCCGACCGGCCGCGGGCCGTGGTGCTTTGGAACGCGATTACGCAGTACAAGATCCTGCTGGCCGACAGCCTCCTGGACGTGCCGCTCTACGACGTCAGCCCCGGGGAGATGTATTTCGATTCGCTGGAGAAGTACTTCCGCAATCCCCGGCCGGGGCTGCCCTACCGGACGCCGCGGCAGTATGGGGCCCGGCTCTCGGGCGTGATCGTCAAGTACCGGGCGGAAGGGGCGCAGGCGGCCGAGTGGCTGGGGGCGCCGGTGCACGTGGTTCCGAACGGCGTCCCGCTTGGGCCGAGCCCTGCCGAGCGGCCCCCGCGGGACCGGCTGGTGATCGGCACCGCCGCGAGGATCTCGCCCCAGAAAAAAATCGAGCAACTCCTGCTGGCGATCCGCGAGGCCGACAGCCGGCTGCCCGCGCACGTGCTACGGATCGCGGGCGGGGTGGAGCGCGGCTGTGCGGACTACGCCGAGCACCTGCGACGCCTCGCCGACGGGCTCCCCGTCGAGTGGCTCGGCGAGCTGCACGACCTGCGCTCCTTCCTCCAAGACCTCGATCTGTTCGCGATGATCTCCGAGCCGGCGGGTTGCCCCAACGCCTCGCTGGAGGCGATGGCCGCCGGATTGCCGGTCGTGGCCACCGACGCGGGCGGAGCCGCCGAGCAGGTCGTCGACGGCGTCACCGGCCGGCTCGTGCCGCGGGACGACACCCCCGCCCTGGCCGACGCCCTGGTCGACCAGGCCCGCGACCCCCGGCGACTCGCCCGCTGCGGCGCCGCCGGACGGGCCCGGGCGGAAGAGCTGTTCGACGAAAAGCGGATGATCGAGGACTACTGCCGGATTCTGTTGCGGGCTACGGCTTCTGGACAGGAGAAAACGGGACAGGTCCGGTAAAGTGAAGATGGGATAGTTCACTCGTTGCCCATTTTTCCAATATCGAACCTGTCCCGTTTTCTCGTCCAGTCTGAAAACATCCAGGACGCCATTGGGACAAGCCAGGAGTGGCACCCGAGTGGCATTGCCGTTGGCTAGGAGGAGGCCATATACTCCAGTTGTTTACGCCATGCTAGCGGCCAAGATTCTGGGAAAGGTGACAGGGTTTTGTCCCTGCGAGCTTGACATGTTACACCTTCGACAGAAACGAATGGTATCTTAGTTGGGCGACCAACTGGTTCTTTAGAACGTTCTACTTCGACTATCATCCCGGTGCTGCGTATGACCTTCCCACTCGGGACCCGAAGAAGTACGGCGGCGCTGGCCAACAGTGCTGTTACGATGCCGGAGGGAAACTGATAACACATGGGCCGGGCGCGGGGACCGTCGATAAGAAGTCGCCTGGGATGGGGCACGTGGAGGCGGATGCGGAGCCATACGATTGGGCCAACTATTTTGGACGACCATTGCTTAGATGGAGGATACGGGAGCAAGTACAGGGACATGTACAGGGAGGTTCGACCCACGAATCCCGGAAAGGGTGCGGATGGCAAGCCGTGCCCAAGAAACCCGTGAGACGGAACAGCGAGAGTTGCGAACGATCTGGAGGTTTACTTGATAGGGGCTTTGTGAGAAGCGAGCGATGAGTCCCTCCCAGGCAACGCCGAAAGCCTCGTGCGCGTGTGTATTCGTGTGGATCGCTGGATTCCTGCTTGTTCCATTGTTGTTCCTCTTGAACTTTGAATGCGATCTGAAGTTGGGACCACAATGGTTAGACCTTACCATAGTCGTATCTGCTATCGTTTGTGCTTCTGCAATAGCCCTCGCTCGCATTCCTCTGCTTGCCCGTATCGGATTGGTTCTGGCAACCGTTGTGCTTTGGTTGTTGGTGCTTGTCGCTTTGGTGCGTATCTATGCCGAGTTCATCTTCTAGTCTGTTGTCTCGGCCGAGCAACTACTGGCAGCCGGAGCGAACGAGAAGCGAATACCGAGGAACACCGCAAACAGCCGCGGGGTCGCACTGTCGGGCGGGCAGGGCTGCGTGGCAACGCGCGGGTGCCACTGCTGGCTTGTCCAGGAGTGCTGCCCTGGTGTCGAGACCTCCGAGATTCACCGATTCGCTCGGGTGCCACTGCTGGCTCGTCCAGCAGTGTTGAATGTGCGCTATCGCTAATTCTGGCCGCTAGCTGACGAATTATTGGTGGTGGAATTGGCCTCGTCGTACGGTGGATGAAGCTCACAGCGTCCAGCCAGCGCGGTACTGGCGGCGGACCGTCCGGTTGAGCTCGGGGATGTTGGTGCACTTCATGTTGAGGAGAAAACGGGACAGGTCCGGTAGAGTGAAGACGGGATAGTTCACTCGTTGCCCATTTTTCCAATATCGCACCTGTCCCGTTTTCCCGTCCAAACAACTTAGGGATGGCTAAGGCTTCGCCCCGTCGAGGCGCTTGATGCGGAGGTTCTTGAACTGGACTTTCATGGGCGGGCCGGGGTGCATCTGCAGCGCGATGATCCCGTCGCGGGCGGCCTTGCCCTCCTGGCGGTCGATCGCCTGGGACATCACCACGCCGTTGATCTCCAGAGTGATCTCGGGGCCCTTGGCGATGACCCGGTAGTCGTTCCAGTCGTTCTTCTTGACGTGCTTGGCAAGCTCCTTGGGGTCGCCGATCTTGGTGACGTGCTTGGTGCCGTCGCGGTCGATGAGGACCTTCTCGCCGCGCATCGCGATCCCGCCCCGCTCGTGCTCGAACAGGCAGCCGGTCCACTGGTCGCCGGCCTCCATGTCGGCCTGGTAGCCGAAGGTGTCCCAGTCGGGCCGCTGTTGGCTGCGGAACTGGATGCCCGAGTTGCCGCCCACCAGCCTGTAGGAGCAGCGGAGCTCGAAGTCGCCGGGCTTGCCGCCCCGCCACATCAGGTAGTTGCACTTGGTGCACGGCTTCTGGGGCGTGCTCTGGGAGGTGATCGCCCCATCCTCGACGCACCACCAGCCGGCCTTCCCCTCCCAGCCGGTCAGGTCCTTGCCGTTGAACATGGAAACGAAGGGTTCATCGCCCTTTTCGGCGGCCGCGGCACCGGCGGCCATGGCGAGAATCGCCGCGACGCACAGGACGGGACGGATCATCGGTGGCTCTCCTTTGCTGGTGGGACTTGTGTCTCTTGGTCCTGCCTATCCGATTCTCCATTGTCACCACCGGCGCAGGGATGTCAATGCTGCCCGGGTCACGAGGAGCGAACCGGGTAGATCGCGACCTTTGCTCGGGCCGATGGTGCGATTGTGCCTCCTCTCGGCAGCGCGTATCATGGGGCTCTTGGGTGCCGCCGCACACTGGTTGCGGGCATGCCCACGGCGAGCGTGGGCATGGCACCCGGCGTCGGCATGGCACCCGACCGGCTTTACCAAGTTGTCTCCCGAGGAGTGGACCTAATGACCTGGCGCGCGGTGTTCCTGGCGTTGTCTGTGGCCTGGTTCTGTGTTGGTGGTGGCGAGCGCGCGGGGCGAGCGGACGACGGCCCGAGGTTCACGATCTCGATTGACAAGGAGACCTGGCGGACGTTCGGCTTGCAGTACCCGGCGACCTACGTGTTCCAGGTGGGCGAAGTCCCGCCGGGCGCCGAGGTCCGCCGCCGCGACGGCGGCTCCGGTCCGTGGACCACCCTGGACGCCAAGACCGCGGCCGATTTCTTCAACGGCGTGGAGTGCGTGCGGTTCGATCGCCAGAACCGCCGGGCCTACGTCTCGGTCGGCTTCACGACGAGCCATTCGATCGAGCTGGAGTTCGGCGGCGTTGCCCCGGTGAAGTTTGACTCGGTCGCACGGTATTACGACGGGCGGAAGGCGGCCTACACCCTCTCGATCGACAATTGGGGCTGCAACGCCTGGGCCCATCCCGGGGCGCCTTGGAAAGGGACCACCGACGACGCGTCGGACAATTACCAGGCCGCGCTTCACGTCTGCCGGGGCTTCCATCTGCCGGTGTCGATCGCCATCAACAGCCGCTCGGCGGGGGGCGAGGCGATGTGGCAGGCGATGCAGGCCGAGCTCGATCGGCGCGACCGCGGTTGGGAGCCGGCCGTCCACGGCCGCACGCACCCCAATAACGCGGCCGCCTACCGCGTCCACGGCTACCGCCAGGAGATCCTCGGCTGCCGCGACGACATCCTCAGGCACCTCCGCAACATCCCCTACGGCCAGCACGTTTTCGAGCACATCCTCACCTACGGCTACCAGGACGAGACGATCCAGCGGACCGGCGCCGGCGAGTTCCTCTTCCTCCGCGGGTTCAACTGGCACGACAACCCGGCGAGCACCGAGTACGCGGCGTGGAACCCGATGTACCGCTTCTACGGCATCGGCGGGCTGAGCACCAAGGGCTACGACGCCCTGTTGGAGCGGCGGGAGCCGAAGGGGCGCTACTACGCCCGGGACGTGGCCGAACTCGACGAGGCGTTCGACCGGGTGTACCGCGCCAGCGGGATCTTCTACGCCCTGTGGCACGCCGACCGGTTCCGCAACAGCGTGCTCTACGACCCCAGCCCCGGCGAGGACGGCGTCCGCGGCTCGACCCTGATGCAGCACCTGGCCCACGTGGCCAACCGCAAGGACGTCTGGTACGTGGCCAACGGCTGGCTGTACAGCTACCGGTACGTGGCCGAGAATGCGCGGGTTGCGGGCGGGGGGAACTAGCCCGGGCCGCGCACGCCTTCGGCGTTGCGGCTCAACAAGCAGCGCAGGTCTCCGGCGTTGCGGCTCAACAAGCAGCGCAGGTCTCCGGCGTTGCGGCTCAACAAGCAGCGCAGGTCTCCGGCGTTGCGGCTCAACAAGCTTGGTCGTTTACTCGGCCCAATCGTCCGTGCGGAAGGGCGAGGCAGGCAGTCCGGCCTTGCTCGCCAGGTTGCACTCCGGGTTGTTTGCCCAGGCGTAGCGGACGGCCGCGGGCGACTTGACCTCCGGGCTGGAGACCACCACGGTTTCCCCCTGGATGGTCGCTTCGGCCCAGACGAACTTCTTGTCTTCCCCGGCGATGGCAAAGCCCTTGAGCTTGCCGCCGTCGCGGGCCGCCAGCCCGCCGTCGGCGTACTTGAACTCCAGGACGATCTTGTCACCCTCCTTGCGCATCGCCTTGTAGAGCGGGCCGCAGGGAGGGATGTCCTTCCCATAGGTCGTGGCCAGGGCCCACTGGGCCAGCCGCTTGCCGACGTCCTGCTTGTTCTTCGGGTGGATGTCGTTGGCCTCGCCGACGTCGATGGTCACGGCCATTCCCGTGTTGGGCACGGCCAGGGTCTTGAGCATCTGCTCGCGGAGGATCGGCCAGCCGCCGGTCTCCGAGGGGTTCTTTTGGGCAGCCATGAAGTTCGGCAATTGGACGAAGAGGAAGGCGAAGTCGCCCTCTTTCCAGTCATTGCGCCAGTTGGCGATCATGCTCTTCAATTGCAGGCCATAAAGCCCGGCGTTGCCTGCGTTGGACTCTCCCTGGTACCAGATCGCGCCGCGGAGGGCATAGGGGGCCAGGGGAGCGATCATGCCGTTGTAGAGCGTGCCCGGGCTGCTCGGCGACAATCGGGGGTTGGCCGGCAGCGGGGGCTTTCGCGGGGCGGCGGGCTTTCCCTCGGCCTTTGCCTTGGCGGCGGGGCGCTTCCCCTCGGCCTTCGCCTTGGCAACGGCCTTCTGCCAGGCGGCCAGTTGCTTCTCGTAGCGCTCCTGGGCGGCCTGGGGATCGTAGCTCGCCGCGGCCTTCTCGAAGTTCTCCACGATCGGCGCCAGCTCCGGCACGGAGGCCTGCGCCTTGCGGCTGGTCCAGGCCTGGATCGGCGTGCCGCCCCAGGACGAATCGATCAGGCCCACCGGCACGCCCAGCTCCTGGTGGAGCCGGCGGCCGAAGAAGTAGGCCGCGGCGGAGAATCCGGCCACGGTCTGGGGACTACACACTTTCCACTCGCCGGCACAGTTCTCTTGAGGCGCGTCGGCCGGTTTGCGCACAACCGCCAGCACGCGGATCCGGGGAAACTCGGCGGCGGCGATCTCGGCGTCCTTGTTGAGCGATCCGCCCACGGTCATCGCCATGTTCGACTGGCCGGAGCAGAGCCAGACCTCGCCGACCAGGACGTCGCCCAGCTCGATCGTGTTTTTCCCCCGGACCTTGAGCACGCGGGGCCCGCCGGCCGCCAAGGCCGCGAGCTTGACCGACCAGCGGCCGTCGGCGTCCGCGGTGGCCTCTTTGCTCTGGTCGCCAAGCGTCACGGTGACTTTCTCTCCCGGATCGGCCCAGCCCCAGACCGGCACCGCCGTCTCGCACTGGAGGACCATGTGCTCGCCGAAGACCCCGGGCAGCCTGACGTCGGCGCGAACCGCCGGGGCCAGGCAAACCATGATCCAGAGCGCCACAGAAACCGTTACAGACACTCTCCTCGACATCGCTGCAGCTCCTTTCCACGGAAGAACAACAGGGTGACCGGCCCGCTATCGTAGCAGAAGGGACCGGGGATCCGCAAGCGGCCCGGGCAGAACGACGGGCGCTGACACACGGGAGGAGCGAGGTGGGGCGAGGCGCAGCCCCGCCAGCAGGCCGGAAGGGGAGATCACGAAACCACGAAACGGCGAAAACGCGAAACAGAAAGGCGATCCAGGCCGGCCGAGCTTGCCCGGCCATCCCAAGTGAGCACCTGTTGTCTTCCTTTCGAGCTTTCGTCCTTTTGCTCTTTTGTGGTTCTCTCCTTGTCCCGCTAGGCCGCCTTGTGATAGAAGCGGCGGCAGGTGGAGCGGATCGTGTCGACGACCCGCGCGCGGTCGGCGTCGGTGAGATTGGAGCCGCTCGGCAGGCAGAGCCCGCGCTGGAAGAGGTCCTCGGCGACGGCCCCGCCGCGGGCCCGGCAGCCGGCGAACGCCGGCTGGAGGTGCATCGGCTTCCAGACCGGCCGGGCCTCGACGTTTCGCTGCTGGAACGCGGCCAGCAGCTCGTCCCGGGTCGCGCCGAAGGAGTGCGGATCGATGGTGATGCAGGTAAGCCAGCGGGTGGAGCGGCCCTGGGGGTGCTCGGGCATGAAGTCCAGCCCCGGCAGATCTCCCAGTGCCTCCTGGTAGAAATGGTAGTTCGCCCGGCGCTGCTGGACCCGAGTCTCCAGCAGTTCGAGCTGGCCCCGCGCGACCGCCGCCAGGAGGTTGCTCATGCGGTAGTTGTAGCCGATCCGGGAGTGCTCGTAGTGGGGCGCCGGGTCGCGGGCCTGGGTGGCCAGGAAGCGGGCCTGCTGGCAGAGGTCCTTGCGATCCGAGGCCAGCAGTCCGCCCCCGCTGGCCGTGATGATCTTGTTGCCGTTGAGCGAGAAGCAGCCCACCAGCCCGAACGTCCCCGCCGGCTTCCCGCAATAGCTCGCCCCGAGCGCTTCGGCAGCGTCCTCGACGAGCGGGACCTCGTGCTTCCGGCAGGCTTCGAGGATCGGCCCGTAGTCGGCGCACTGCCCGAAAAGGTCGACGGCCAGGACCGCCTTGGGCCGCCGCCCGCGCCGGGCCAGCTCGTCGAGCTCCTCGGCCAGCAGGGCGGGGTCGATGTTCCAGGTCCCGCGCTCGCTGTCGACGAACACCGGCCGAGCCTCCACGTAGGCGATCGCGTTGGCCGTGGCGGCGAAGGTCAGCGTTGAGGTAATCACCTCGTCACCGGGACCGACCCCCAAGACGAGCAACGCCAGGTGCAGGGCCGCGGTGCCGCTGGAGAGGGCCACCGCCTCGGCCAGGCCGAGCTTGGCGGCGAACTCCTGCTCCAGGGCATCGACGTGCGGGCCCAGCGGGGCAATCCAGTTCGAGTCGAAGGCATCCAGCAGCAGTTCCCGCTCCCGGGCGCTCATGTGCGGCGGGGAGAGGTAGATCCGCGGCTGGCCCGGGCCGCTGTGGGCATCGCGCCGAAGAACGCGCGCGGGGACGCCCGCGGCGACGACGCCGGGCGCCAGATCGCGGACCACGACCGCCCCGGCCCCGACGGTGGCTCGGGCCCCGATCCGCCGCTGCGGGGTGGCCACCGCGCCGATCCCCACCAAGGCCCGCTCCTCGACGACCACCCCGCCCGCCAGGTGAGCCCCGGGGGCAAGATGCGCGAAATCGCCGATCTGGCAGTCGTGGTCCACCGTGGCCGCGGTGTTGACGATCACGTGCCGGCCCAGGCAGGCGTCGGCCTGGACCACCGCCCCGGCCAGCACCACCGTTCCCGGCCCCAGCCTGACCGAGCGGTGCACGACCGCGTGCGGATCGACCACGGTGAGCCACTCCAGCGGCAGCCGCTCGGCCAGCGCCTTGCGGGCCTCGTTGTCGCCGATGGCGATCACGGCCGGCAGGGGGGGGTGCTCGAGGATTCGCTGCACCGGGCCGACGATGGGCACGCCGGCCAGCCGCTCGCCCCATCGCGCGGGATCGTCGTCGAACACGGCCTCCACCGTGCAGCCCTGCTCGCAGAGCGTGGAGAGCACGACCTTGGCGTGGCCGCCGCAGCCGATCAGGTACACCTTCCCCGGCGCGTTCATGGTAGCGTCCTACTGCTTCGAACCGGTGAACTCGGGCATCGTCGCGTGGCTGGGGGCGTGAATCCCCCGGCCGCGCAGGACGGTGCCCAGCGTCAACGCGAGGATCTTCAGATCGAGCATCAAGCTCCAGTGCTCGACGTACCACACGTCGAGCTCCAGTCGCTCTTCCCAGCCCAAGGCGTTGCGGCCGTGGACCTGGGCCCAGCCGGTGATGCCGGGTCGGACCTCGTGGCGCCGGGCCTGTCGCGGCGTGTAGCGGTCGAGGTATTGCATCAGCAGCGGCCGCGGCCCGATCAGGCTCATCTCGCCCCGCAGCACGTTGACCAGCTCGGGCAGCTCGTCGAGGCTCGTGCTGCGAAGGATCCGCCCCAGGAGCGAGAGCCGATCTTCATCGGGCAAGGGCCGGCCCCGCTCATCCCAGGCGTTGCGCATCGTGCGGAACTTGACCAGCCAAAAAGGCTTGCCGTGAAGCCCCGGCCGCTGCTGCCGAAACAGCACCGGCCGGCCCAGGCTTAGCCGGATCGCCGCCGCCAGGAGAAGCATCACCGGCGACAGCACCACGATCGCCAGCGAGGCCACGGCAACGTCGATCGCCCGCTTGATCGCCCGGCGCCAATTCATGCGGCCTTTCTCAACGCTTCTTGCGGGGCGAATCGCAACAGGACCTCTTCCCACACGGCAAAGAGCCTTTCCCGATCAAAGCGGGTCTCGGCCAGATGGGCCGCCGCGGCCCGGGCGCGACGATGCCAGCACTCGTCCCGCAGCGCGGCGACCAGGTCCTGAGCGGCCTGCGCCAAGTCTTCCGGATCGAGCACCAGCCCGCATCCGGTCTGGCGGATCATCTCGGCGGCCCAGCCGTGGCGGCTGTTGACGGCGATCGGCCGGCCCGCGGCCAGGGCGTCGAACAGCTTGTTGGGCGAGTTGGTCCAAAGCTCCTTGACATTCAAGAGCAGGCAGGTGCACAGGTCGGCCGCCGACACGAGCACCGGCATCTCGGCCTTGGCTACGGCCGGCTCGATGAAGAGATTCACGCCCAGGACCCCCAACCGCTTTGCCGTCGCGCGGAGGTTCTTCTCCTCGCGATCGGAGCCGACGACGAGGAAGCGGACCTCCGGGTCGCGCGGCAGCGTTGCCGCGGCCAGCCGGGCGAGATAATCGACGCCGTTGGCCACGCCCAGCGCTCCGGCATAGACCACCAGCGGCCGGTCCTCCAGCCACGCTCGCCGGCGGCGAAACTCGTGGCCGCATTGGGCTGGCACGCGAAACCGCTCCAAGTCGCAGGCGTTGGGGACGACCGTGATCCGCTCCTCCGGACACCCGGTGGCCGCGATCCCTTCCTTCATCCCCGGGGCCAGGGCAATCACGTGTGCGGCGTGGCGGTAGGCGAACCGCTCCAGCCAGCGGGCCGCGGCGATCGGCAGCCGGCCGCGGAGCACCCCCATGGCGATCGGCATTTCCGGCCACAGGTCGCGGACCTCGAAGACCATCGGCAGGCCCTTGCGTCGCGCGGCGTAGACCGCCGGCAGGGCGATCGTCAGCGGCGTGCTGGTGGCGAAGACCACGTCGCCCGGCAGCGCCGCCGCCTTGCGGGCCGCCGCCCACGCAAACCCAAGAAACGCCCGCAGCCGCCGCCCGTACACCCGGTCGCGAAGGTTCGGCACGGGACACCAGTGGACGTGAATCCCCGCCTCCTCCGTTTCGCGCCAACCTCGCCCCCGGCCGCTCGCGTCCGCCGTGACCATGTGGACCTCGTGTCCCCGGGCGACCATCCGCCGGGCCATCTCGTAGGACCGGGTGCCGCCGGGCATCTGCGGCGTGGTGAAGTATTGGTGGAGATAGATCAGACGCATGCGAGGGTTCAGGGTTCAGGGTTCAGGGGTTAGGGTTCGGGGTAGCGGCGGGGCTTGCCCCGCGTTGAACCACCGCCACTGGATCATCGACACCGCCGCCGCAGTTCGTCAAAACAGGAATTCATCGAAAGCGACAAATCGCCGCAGGTCACTTGCTCGCCACCGGGATCGCAACGGAGCACGGGTCGAAGCTCGGCCGGGCCGAGCCAGGTGGCCACCAACAGCTTGTCCTCCAGCCGGCCCTCCAGGTGGACCGACAGCGCCGGCCCCTTGCGGCCGTAGTAGCGCGAGTGCCAGCCGTCGGGGCGGTCCGGGCAGGCCGACTCGACGCGAATCGTTCCCCCTTCCAACCCGGCCCAAGCCATCGCAAAACGACCCTCCTCCAACTCCAGTTGCAGGCACTTGTCGGCAGTCGAGTACGGCGCGTCGGGCAGGTGCCAGCAGACGTCGACCGACGCGGAGGGAGAGGCGTGTTTGGCGGCCAGCAGATCGATCACCAGCCAGCAGCCCTCCCCCATCTCCAGCAACAGCCGGCCGTGGACGATCCGCTTGGGCAGCCGGCAGTATCCGTCGTGCCAGCCGCCGAGCCAGCGGCGAACCGCCGGATGGGACGGTGCGGAGAACGTCCCCGCCTGCGGCCAGCCCAGGAAGAGAAACTGCCGGTAGGGGACCATCTGGCTCTGGCCTGCGACGACCACCGTGTTGTGGGCGCGGGTCGACTGGAACCAGGCGTGGGCCTCCGGATCGGCGTAGGAGTACGAGCCGGCGTCCAGCAGGACGTTCTGACCCTTCCACCAGAGATCGACGTGGAGCTGGTCGGCCTGGTGGCCGTAGCGCGACAGGATCGGGCCCGAGCGGAGCACGGCCACGCTTTGGGCTTGTCGGATGCAGTGCAGCCCTTGCTGCGGGAAGCTGCCGTCGGCCGGCCGGCGATGCACCGCCCGGGCTTGGAGGCTCTCGGGGCCCCAAAACCACAGAAGCTGCTCGTCCCACGGGCCGGCGTCGTACTGGCGGGTGCCGTCCAGGGCGAACGTGAGCGAAGTCACCAGCGGCCGGAAGTCGGCGTAGTCGCAGGAGGTCCACGGGCAGAACAGCGCGCCGTCGTTGGCGCCCCAGTTGGGCAGCCGCCCGCTGGACTCGTCGATCATGCTGTTGAGCAACACGAAGGCCGGGGCCAGTCGCGCCCGGATCGCCGCTGCCAGGGGGCCATCGCCGCCGAGCTCCGCCAGGCGCAGCACCCAGACGAGATAGCTCAGGGCCAGCCGGTGGTAGTTGTGGGAGGACTGGAGGTATCCGCCGTCGGGCCACCACTGGGTGCGGAGCGATTCCCGCACCAGTGTCCGGCCGCAGTCGCGCCACCGTCCGGCCCGGCGATGCCAGGGCATCACCCGAGCGGCCAGGTAGAGTCCCAGGGCCGCCGCGATGAGGTGGTTGTTGGCGATGCACCGCCGCGCCAGCTCGGCCTCCTTCATGCAGAACTCGGCCGACGCCGCCAGTTGGACCAGGAGCGTGACGACCCGGCGGCCGTCGAGACAATCCGTCGGGCGGAGCGTTTCCAGGACCAGCGCCAGCATGCACGCCCGAACGGCCGCCTCCTGCTCGCTGATCCAGTGCGGGCCCTGGTAGAGCGGATTCTCCGCGGCGAAGCTCTCGATCTGGACGAACAGGTCGTCGACGAGCCTCCGGTCACCGGTCAGGGCGTACGCACGCAGGACGTCGGCGGCGTGGAGGAATCGCCCGATCTCCCAGGTGTACTTGATGTCTCCGCAGCCTTGCCGGATGCGACCGCTGTAAACGGTCTTGGAGTGTCGATCGGCGGGCCAGCGGGCCTTGGTGACGGGGTTGAGCGACCAGCGGGGCGGGTGCCCGAAATCGGCCTCCCAGCCGCGAAAGGCGAGGATCGTCCCCCGCGCCGCCTTGACGCCCCGATCGGCGATCGCCTCGCGATCTTCCGCAGAAAGCCGCTCGTGGTAGAAATCGGCCAGGTCGCGGATCTCCGGGACGAAGAGCCGCCCGCCCCGGGCCCGCCACCAGGCGTAGAACTCCTCGGGCCGGCGGAGCATTCCGTCCGGGGCCCCTTGGAGCCACCGCTCGGGAGTGAACTCGCGGACGGGCCGGCGGCGCGCGTCGAGGCCTAATCGCCGCGACAGCTCCGCACGCACGCGGTACTGGAAGGCGTCCAGGCCGATCCGCCGCGACTCTTCCCAAAGATTGGCCAGCTTGGTGAACATCGATTCCTTCGGTAGGACTGCGTCTACCCTACAACCTACTATCCTGCCCGGTTAGCCCGGCCGCTTGCGGCCGGGGTTTCTCGTCGGGGACTTCCCCGGCACAAGTGCCGGGGCTAAACGCCGATTGCATCACCATTCTGAGGATCCATAAAGGTCGATGGCACGATGCCTCTGCGTCGTTCGAGACCGGCCGAAGTGTGGCGGAGGGATCTTCGGATTGGTGCGCACGAGCCAGCCGTCGTATAGCCCGAGAAGCTTGGCAAACTGCGCCTCCCAATTGAACTCCTCGAGCACGGCGCGGCGGCCGTTCTGGCCGAGCTGCCGGGCGCGCTCGGGGTCGTCCAAGAGCAGGTCCAAGGCGTCGGCGACGGCCTGCGGATCGGTGGTGTCGACGGCCAGCCCGCAGTCCGCGCGGCGGACGATCTCGACCACGTCGCGGGCGAAATCGGGCACGATCACCGGCAGCCCGGCGAGCATGTAGTCGAACATCTTGTGGGGAAACGCGTGAACGTAGTTGGCATTGGTCGGCTGGAAGACCACCAGCCCGATCCGCGCGCAGAGCACGTGCCGGTAGGCGTCCTCAAAGGGGAGCCAGTCGTGCAGCGTCACGCGATCGGCCAGGCCGCAGTCGGCGACGGTCTGTCGGAACTCTACCTGCGAGCCGTCGTTGATCGTGCCGACGGCCGCCAGGCACAGCTCGCGATGCCGCATCCGCCGCATGGCCTCCACGAGCTGCGGCCAGCCGCGGCCCTTCGAGAACACCCCGAGATGGACGGCCGTGGGGGCGGCGGCATAGAGCCGGCGGATCCCGGCCGGCGCGTCATCCGGGCCGAGATCGGCGTATTCCAGCGAGGCCGCGTTGAGCACCGCGCACTGGCGTTCCTCGGTACCGGGGAAGTCCTCGGCCACCGAGGTCTTGGCCAGCACCAGACAATCGGTCCAGGGCCCCAGGCAGCGGAACACGAGGCGCACGAAGGCGGCCGCGGGCCGGTGGAGGAATCGGGGGAAATGGACGGCGGCAAAGGTGGCCGGGTAGTGCTCGTGGACGTCGAAGATCACCCGTTTGCCGCGAAGCAGCTTGAGCAGCACGCCGACCAGCCAGGAGTCGACTTCGTTGCAGTGATAGACGTGGGCATCGATCCGCCGCGCGCGGCGGAACAGATCGACCAGCGACAGGGCCCGGCGGACGAGGCCGCCGCGGCGGCGCCGGACGTCGATCCACACGCCGTCCCGCTCTTGGCACGCCTCGTCGCCGAAGCAGACATGGACGACGCGGTATCCGGCCGCGGCCAGCGATCGCGCCTCCTTGGCAAAGACCCGCTTGTCCAGCGCCGGGTGCGCGGAGGAGAGGAAGCAGATGATCTTGGTGTGACGCTGGGCGGGGACGCCGTTGCCGGGGGTCATGCCGCTCTTGTCCTCTGCTTTGAGACGGGAGCCAACGGGACGA
>Ga0153916_10000869_pt1 | contig 20990 bp, 20 predicted proteins | sample Opewatmetagenome_FD_109642 | JGI IMG/M metagenome (GOLD analysis project Ga0153916, IMG submission 109642) | Freshwater wetland microbial communities from Ohio, USA - Open water 3 Core 3 Depth 4 metaG | ecosystem: Environmental > Aquatic > Freshwater > Wetlands | place: USA: Ohio, Lake Erie...
CGTGCTGACCGAGACCCCCTCCCTGGATGAGCGCCTGACCGCCTGGGATATCCTCGGGGTCTATGCCGACCTGTACGGAGTACCCAAGAAGTCTGTCAAAACGCGCATCTCTGATTTACTGGCTGAATTCGATTTAGCGGATCGCGCCAATGAGAAAGTCGGCGGCTTTAGTAAAGGGATGAAGCAGAGACTAGCTCTTACGCGTGCCTTGCTGCACAGGCCTGAGCTGCTCTTCCTCGACGAAGCTACCTCCGGGCTGGACCCGGTATCGGCCCACCATGTGAATGAGTTGATCGAGCGCATGGCGCGCCGGGAAGGCTGCACGGTCTTCATGTGCACTCATAATCTAGTGGAAGCTCAGCGCCTATGTGACCGGGTAGCCATCCTGGAGCATGGGCGGCTGGTAGCTTTAGGCACGCCCACTGAGCTCACCCGCCAATACGTCCGCCGTCTGGATGTTGAAATTGAAGTGGCGGAAGAGCAAACCGAGATTGCCTTGAAAGTGCTGCGCAGTATGCCACAGCTTGTGCTGGGTGAGCCGGCGAAGCCCAACGGTGCCCTGGTTGTGACGATCAATCAACGCGAATCGATCCCAGATGTTCTGGCTTCCATGGTGCAGAACCATGTGCGGGTTTACCGCATGGCTCCCCAGGAAGCCAACCTGGAACAGGTGTACTTTACACTTCACGAAGAAAAGGAAGGTATGCAATGAACGCTCGCGCTATGTTAGCTATCGTTCGAAAAGACCTGAAGGTGGTCATCCAAAATAAAAACATAGTAACGCCAATTATCATCATCATCGTGGTCTTCTTTATCGGTTTTCCCTGGTTGGCTGGCCTGGCCCCCACTCTCATCCAAGGGCTGGGAGGCCAGGTGACTTCCATGGAGGGAATTCTGGCGAAGATGCCTGCGGGCATGATGCAGGAATTGGCAGGTTATACGATCAGCCAGAAGGTAATCGTGTTTGTTCTGGTGTATATGCTGCTGCCCTTCTTCTTAATCATCCCCTTGATGGCAGCCTCCATGCTTGCTGCAGATAGTTTTGCCGGCGAAAAAGAGCGCAAGACGCTTGAAGCGTTGCTGTATACCCCCACTTCCGACCGGGAATTATTTATTGCCAAGATGCTCTCGGGTTGGCTGACATCCATTGCGATTGCCTTAGGTGGATTCTTGATCTACGCCATCAATGTGAACGCAGCTGCCTGGTCTCAAATGCAGCGCATTTTCTTCCCCAACGCCCTGTGGTTAGTGCTGGTTATCTGGGTAGTACCAGCCCTATCTGGATTGGGTGTAAGTCTGATGGTGGTGGTCTCTGCCCATGCACAAGGGTTCCAGGATGCCAATCAGATGGCTGGTTTAGTGGTATTGCCCATCGTGGCACTGTTTTATGCTCAGATGGCAGGAGCAATATTCATCAATACTAGCATACTGCTTTTGATGGGGTTGATCGTTTGGCTCATGACCGGGGTGCTGATCTGGTTGGGCAGCCGGAGCTTTCAACGCAACCGGTTATTAGCTGCCTGATCCGTCATATGAGTGGTAATAGATGATCTGGATATGCCCTAAAAAATACTCACCTGCGAATGAGGTATACACCATGCGTATGATCCTTCGATCCCTTACTATCCTGGTGTTGGCGGTGATCCTGTTGAGTGCCTGCACCACGGGGAAAATCACCCCAACGAAAACTGCTCAGACAACGAGTCAGCCAACATCGCTGCCAACACCTCAGATCTATGGCAATCCAGCTTCGGATAGCTGCATCCAACAGGGCGGAACGTTGTCAATGCAGAAGCGTGGCCAATTGGGTGAGTATGGAGTATGCGTATTCGAGGACACCTGGCAGTGTGAAGAATGGGCATTATTGCACGGCGATTGCCCGGTAGGAGGCGTGGACACCTCTGGTTACGTGACCGCGGATGGCGTGTTCTGCGTGATCACCGGTGGCGAATATACCATTACTGGCAATGCAGGAGCCACCAATGAACAGGGTACGTGCACCTTCAAAACTGGCAAGACCTGCGAGGCGAAAGCGTACTCGGACGGCGAGTGCAACTCAAAAGCCACAACCTTACCAACTTTTCCGCCTACCGATGAGCCAATATCGAATGTTGTCCACCTGGGAGTGGCACGGGCTGATTTCAGCCTGCGATTTGATCCCCTCCAATGGGAGGTCAATGCCTTTGATGATGATTTGCCCGACCTTCAAATGCTGGCTCACCCGGTCCTGGCTGGCTGCCGCATCACCCCCAACATCCCAGTGGGATTGGGCGAAGGTTGGACGACTGAAGAAAAGCAGATAACGGTTGGGCAGCTTGAACTAGAGGTCAGGTCTTTTTATCAAAATGGAACGTTGAAATTCGTTGGTTACTACAATTTCCTAAATCCAAACGGGGATGGTGTGGTCGAAGTCCACTTTGTCGATAACAGCGAAGCTTGCATTCAAGCTGCTGAAGCTTTACTTGCTGCCACCGAAGTAGTTTTGCCCTGAGATACAACGAAAAAACTGTGGGAATTGGCGCATCGGAATTGCTGAGGATAAGATTTCGTGAATATACCTACTCAAAATGATTTTGCAAGAGATATCGAGGGATTTACTATATAAGGAATAGAAAAAATAATGACGCAAATACCGAATAAAGACACAAGATTATGCGCGGTCTACAACATCCGGGTTGATGGCCACCTCGATCCCTCATGGTCAGAATGGCTTGAAGGGGCAATCATCGCTCCTCTGGAGAATGGAGAAACCCTAATTTCCAGGCGTGTAATAGACCAGGCAGCACTGCACGGCTTGCTGGCAAAGATCCAGGACCTCAACTTGAATCTGATATCTATAGAACGTGAGTTGTAAAAGGATTAGCTACATAAAGTTCTCAAACAACGGATTATTTTCTGATGATTCTCAACCTCGTGCAGATGACTCTCCAGGAGAATACGGAGATTGAAAATACCCACACAGGTGAGGAAACAGCCATGAACAAGAACAAGATACAGTATAAGAAACTTATTGTGCCGTTCCTTGGCATGCTCGCATACTGGATTCTGGCAATCTGGGCCAGGTTGTCTGGATAAAACTTTGATGGGAGGAATGCACATCATTGCCTAGAGTGTGGCAATTCCACAAATTTGTTTGTCCCCTTGAGACTCTTGTTTAGGAACCTCCTTTTCTGGATTTGGATCAGCTAATCCTAATTATCTGGTCCCAGGGGCTATTCGTTCTGAATTTATGACCAAATTTCAGAAACCTATTGACAACAGCCAAAAAATGAGTACAATATTAATGACAACGTTGTCGTCAACGATAACGCCAGCGATGACATCTCTTTAAAATTATTTCATGGTCTCTGTCAAAAAAGGAAAGTATCTTTCCAAGATGGGTATAATTTCCAAGACAGAAGAATCGGTTCGTAAGGTCAATGGCTCCTTCCATACTACGTTGAAGGATGTAGCCAAATTAGCTGGTGTGTCGACGAAGACCGTCTCGCGGGTTGTCAATAATCAGGGGGAAATCAGTAATGAGACGCGCAAGCGAGTCCAGGTAGTCATTGAACAACTCGGCTATCGCCCCAATGTTATAGCACGTAGTTTAATCCACCAGCGAACCAATACCTTGGGGGTTGTCGCATGGGGAATTGATTATTTTGGTCCATCACGTACGGTAGTTGGCATTGAACAGCAGGCTCACCAATTGGACTACTCCCTATTTCTTAACCTCATGGATCGGCCAGACGATGGCAACAGCGAACAAGTATTAGATACATTGATCACGCATCGGGTGGATGGAATTATCTGGGCTGTGCCCGAGGTGGGAGATAACCGGGCATGGCTGGAATCCAGGCACTTAGAACAGCTTCCGCCGATCGTCTTCCTCAGTATGAAACCGCGACCTGGGTTGGCGATAGTTTCGGTGGATAACTTATCAGGAGCTAAACAGGCTACAAAACATCTACTCGATCAAGGCCGGCGAAAGATCGGAATAATTACTGGACCATTAGCCTGGTGGGAAGCACGTGAGCGATTTACTGGCTGGGAAACTGTGATGCATCAGGCCAACCTGGCGACACCCTCTTCCCTGGTAGTTGAGGGGGAATGGTCGGCTGCAGCCGGGGAACACGGATTGCGTATGTTGTTGAATCAAGAGCCGGACATCGATGCTGTATTTGCCAGCAGTGATCAAATCGCGTTAGGTGCCCTAAGTACTGCCCATCGTTTAGGCCGGCAAATCCCCCAGGACCTGGCGATTGTGGGATTTGATAATATCCCCGAATCGGCCTGTTTTTGGCCTCCCCTGACCACTGTTTATCAACGACTTATTGATGTAGGACGTATCGCTGTACAAACCTTACATGGGATGATCGAAGCAAACCGACAATTGAGGACGCCCGAAGAGGCAACTGTGACGTTGGTTAAGCCAGAATTAATCATTCGAGACAGTTCTTCGCAAGCCTGAAACAGCGTCTTCTTGAGTGAAATGGCTTTTGAAAATTCGATATCCAAATGCACATCTTTTTTAGATGAAAGGAGGTTCTCAATCACGAAGAGACAATTTTTCAAAGAATCTAAAGTGAAAGACACCATTTAATAAATTTCAAAAAATTAGGAGGATGAAATGTTCAAGTTCGTGTCAAAAAGTGTGATTTTGATTACCCTACTGGCCCTTGCGCTGACGGCATGTGGCCCAGCGGCAACAACAGCTCCAACCGAAGCAGTAACCCAGGCTCCGGCTGTACCAACCAGCACTGAAGGCGGTGCTCCTGCCGCGGGTACCGGTTGGTGCTCTGGCACTAAAATCGTCTTCTTCCCCGGTGGAGCTCCCGGTGGTGGATTTGAGACTGTAGTCTACAACGGTGCACTCGCCGCAGCTGCCGACACGGGTGCAGACGTGCAATACTTGTGGTCCAACTGGGATCCTGAAACGATGATCACCCAGTTCCAGCAGGCCGTAGCTACCAAGCCCGATGGGATTGCCATCATGGGCCACCCTGGCGATACTGCTTTTGATCCCCTCATTGATGATGCTGAATCACAGGGCATTATCGTGACCAGCATGAACACGCAACTGGCCACGGCGGAAGCTAAATACGCTCCTAATGGTTTCGGCTACGTCGGCGCAATTCTATATGACGCCGGGTATGCCCTGGGTCAGGAAGCAGTGAAGAGGTCGGGTGTAAAATCGGGTGACAAGGCTTTCCTGTGGGGATTATTGTCACAAGCGGGTCGTGGTGAGCGCACCAAAGGTGTAAAGGATGCTCTTGAAGCGGCTGGACTGACCGTGATCTACCAGGATATTGACAACGCCACCAACGCGGAAGCAGCTGCTGGTATACCAGTCTTTACCGGCATCATGTCTGCTAACCCGGACATTAAACTCATGGTAACCGATCATGGCAACCTGACGGGCACAGTACAGAGCTTTCTGGAAGCCGCCGGCAAGAAGCCGGGCGATATTTATGCCGCTGGATTCGATGCATCGGGTAATGCCGTTACTGCAATCCAAGGTGGCTGGCTGCAGCTGGTGATTGACCAGCAGCAGTACCTGCAAGGCTACTTCGGGGTTCTGCAGATTTGCCTCTCTCACAACTATGGTTTCTCGGGCTTACTTATTGATACTGGTGCAGGCTTTATCAGCAAAGACAATATCGATGCCATAGCTCCATTAGTAGCAAAGCAGATTCGCTAAAGAAATACCGATCTATGTTGATTGACAGACATATGTCACTAATAAGTCGGCAATAAAAAAATACAAGGGCTAAGTGGTGGGTGATGAATGACTGACCATTTAGCCCTTGCCATTCTAGTAGAAATATGTAATCCTTGAGTATGCTGGTAATCGAATAACATATCGGAGTCAATGTATGGAAGAATACCGCCTCGAGCTTAGAAATGTGTCCAAATCCTTTGGAGAAGTCAAGGCGCTGGAGGATATCAACTTCCAGCTGGGCCGAAATGAGATTGTGGGCTTGCTGGGTGATAACGGTGCTGGAAAGTCTACCTTGATCAAGATCATAACCGGCTACCATCAGCCCACCTCTGGGGAAGTTTACTTCAATGGCCAGAAAGTGGATCACCTCACGGTTCCCAAAGCCAGAGAATTAGGTGTGGAGACTGTGTATCAAGAACGGGCTCTGGCTGAATTGCAAACCTTGTGGCGTAATATCTTTCTGGGACGCGAACTGTGTAACTCGATGGGTTTCCTGGATATTCAGCGGATGAGAGACGAAACTCACCGCTTGATGACCGAATCCATGGGCTTTACCTCCCATGCTGTCAGTCCTGATTCTCGGGTCGGTAAATATTCTGGTGGCGAGAAACAAGGTGTTGCTATCGTCCGTGCCCTTTTCTTCGAAGCGGATATCATCGTTCTGGATGAGCCAACCATGGGTCTTTCGCTTAAAGAGGCAGCCAAACTGGTCAGCTTCGTAAAAAGCATTAAAAAAGCGGGTAAATCCGCTATTTTTATTGATCACAACATATTTCATGTCTATGATGTTGCCGACCGTGTGGTAGTGATCGACCGCGGTAAGGTTGCCGGTGAATTCTTAACTAAAAATATCGGCTTAAATGAGCTAATGGACAAGATGGTTCATGTTGCAGAAACTGGTAGTTTCGATTAGCGAAAATAAATGGATGGATACCATGAATTCTCAGACCAACGAAACCATATCAACAGTCACCCAACGCTATAAAGTACCCTTTAATTTTAGGAGATTTGTCCGCACGCACAGCGCCCAACTTGGAATTTTGGGTGTCTTTCTAGCCCTGTGGTTAATCTTTATCATTTCAGCCCCCAGCACTTTTTTATCCCCTCGGATCTACACTGCCTTCATGACCTCAACGCCCTTCTTCGCCATTATGGCCATTCCATTGACTGTAATAGTGATCGCAAAGGAAATTGATCTCTCGTTTCCATCCATTATGGCCATGGGCATGGTGGCGTTTTCATTTGTATACAACGAATCAGCCTTCATTGGTAGCACGACGGCAAGCACAACCGTACGCGTGTTCCTTGCCATCATCGCCGCTCTGATAGCCGGAACAATTATTGGCTGGATCAACGGCTTTATCGTCGTGAAGTTCGGCATTCCTTCACTGGTTGTCACCATCGGCACGCAATTCTTCTGGCGGGGTGCAGTACTAGTGCTTACCTCTGGGACAAATTTCCCCTTGGAATATATCAAACAAACCTTTTTTTACCCACTCCTGGTGGGCAAGATAGGTGGATTTTTACCCATGCAGATGATTTGGTTGGTCATCATCACGATTATTGTTTGGGTGTTGCTAAATCGTCATCGATTCGGCGCACACGTCTACCTGACTGGCGACAACGTCAACAGCGCCGAGCTGATGGGTGTCAATACCGGGCGAACCCGCATCCAAGCCTTTATGATGGTGGGTCTGGTCTCGGCCTTTGCAGGTCTCATCAGTAGTTTTTATATTGCCTACTTCTGGCCCAATATGGGAAGCGGTTATTTGCTGAATACCCTGGCGTCCGTCTTCCTGGGAGGAACGTCCGTCTTCGGCGGCACCGGCACCATCCTGGGAACCTTCCTCGGGACCTTTATCATTGGTTCCATCGATGCGGCGACTGTAGCCGTAGGCTTGACGGGTTTCTTGACCCAGCTGATTTATGGATTTATCATCGTGCTTTCGGTGATCATGCACGCATACCTTCGCAGACGCGGCGAATAATCATGTCTAACTCTCAAAAATCCGCCAGCTATATTTGTAAATCTATCAATATTGCTATTACTTCATCGACGCGGTAAGAGTACCAAGATAGATGGAGCTACTATCTAATGGCCCCCTTCGGCGACCAGTTCGATCTTCCACTCTCCATCTACACGAATGCTGGTGCTATTCCCCGGCCAGTAGAGATATGTCCAGTAGCTACCACCCCGCAGCACAGACGGGTTAACTCCCATCGTGACGATAATATGATCAGGGGTATAGTGGGCAAAATATGTCTCGTGGTTGGCTGGTATGCGTCCCAAAGTGGGATCCAATGCGACCCAACCGACTGGAGGCAGGTACACATCCGGCCAGGCATGTTCAATTTTAGCGGTAGCATCTGTTCCCTGGTCAAGGTAGAGCAATCCTTCGAAGTAGCGCGCTGGAATACCTTGCGACCGGCTGAGCGCCACTATCAGATCAGTGTATTCAGTGCAGTCAGAACCCATGGGCCCGAGTGCCGCTTGGGCTCCCCAATTCTCTCCATTGGAGGTATAGGTCAAGTTTTTATCGATGTAATCATAAAATGCACGCACCTGCTGGCAAACAGTGTCTTTACCTTGCCTGAGCTTATTCGCCAGCTCCACAATTTGTGGGTTACCCGATTCGATGTGCAGCTCGGGTTGGGTGAAATCATCCATCAGTTCCCCCTGGCAGGTTGACAGATCATATGTTAATTCATTCACCACAACCCGATAATCGATTTTTACCGTCTGAGTTGTACCAGCGGGCTGCCCGGAAAAATCAAATTCGGCATAATGGTTGCCATATTCATCAACCACTAATTGGTATTTCTTGGGCGAAATCTCCATTGAAAGCACGCTTTGATAAGAAGGAAAGTCGCCAATCAGAGCGATCCAAATATTTTGCTTCTCTGGCTGACCATTTCCTTCGTTTACGAGTGCCACTTGTTGATGCACAGCATATTCGCGCGATCCCAGGAAGGTTGTGTGTGAACCAGGGGTCGTAGTTAAAGCAATCGATGAACCTGCCTCGGGTTGACATCCGAGCAGTGAGATTAATAAGATGAATAAAAACAAACTTCTGGGAAAGCTTTTTATACGGCCTCTATTCAGCCTAATTGTAAAGCACATTATCCGATTCGGCAAAAGAGCGAATGATGGGGCTCACCAAAACCACATTTACTTATATATCCGAGAGGCTTGATGTCAAGGCTAGCCAGTGAGGTGTCAGCCAGGTGAATATGAGCGAGATGACTTCCCGCGAAAGAGTGATGCAGTCCCTCAATCATAAAGAGCCTGATCGTGTCCCGATCGACCTGGGGGCGACGATCGTAAGCTCGATTGTTAAGAAATCTTACATCGAACTCAAACAGTACCTGGGCATGCCGGTTGAGCAGATCAAGATGCTGGATTACGTGCAGCAGCTGCCCTATGTGGATGATGGATTAATGGAGCGGTTCGGAGTTGATTTCCGCATGGTGCAAATCCCTACTGCGACGATGGCCAGGGTGGATATTTTCGAAGATGGAGAGTATTACGCTTTCGTTGATCGCTGGGGCTCGAAATTGCATATGCCCAAAAAAGACGGACTGTATTTTGACTGGGTCGACTTCCCGATCAAAGAAGCGACGATGGCTGCATTGGATAACTATCACTGGCCCCATCCGGATCCAGCAGAAGTCAACGCACAATTGGGTCTGCAAGCGAAAACCCTGTATGAAACCACTAACTACGCACTTGTGGGCAGCGCAGTGATCGGAGGAGGCATCTTTGAACAACCAGCCCGGGTTATGGGCTTGCAGAACTTTTTAATGACCTTGCTCACAGAACCAGCTTTTGCCGATCGTTTGATGGAGATCATCACCGATATTTATATTGAGTCTTGCAACACGTACCTCGAGCACGTTGGCCCGTATATTCAAGTTTTTACCTTTTGGGATGACCTGGCTGGGCAAAATGGTTGGCTGATCAACCCCGATTTATACCGGAAGGTGATTAAACCAAAGCACAAGCGTCTGGTTGAGGCGATTAAGAAAAATACGGACGCCAAGCTGTTCTACCACAGCTGTGGGGCAACCCGCGCTTTAATCCCTGACTTAATCGAGATAGGATTTGATATTCTTAATCCGATCCAGGTTTCAGCGAAAGATATGAATACCAAGGAGCTTAAACTCGAGTTCGGACGGGATATTGTTTTTTGGGGTGGTGGGGTTGATACTCAGCAAGTATTGCCATTTGGCAAGCCGCAAGAAGTTGTTGACGAGGTGAAACGCCGCATCGATGACCTCGCACCTGGTGGAGGCTTTGTATTTGCGGCGGTGCACAACATCCAGGCATTCGTTCCGCCGGAGAATATCGTCGCGGCTTTTGATACCGCGCTGCAATATGGTGGGTGTCACTCTTCATCCGTAGTGGGTGAAGATCATCGACCCGATAAGAAAGGAATTTAATGAAGCACCGTGACCGCGTCTTGACTGCGCTCAGCCATGAAGAACCCGATCGCTGCCCGATGCAGATCAGCTTCACACCGGAATTTGCTGCCCGTCTGGAGACTGACCTAAAACTCAAGGGACAGGGATTTCATAATCCTCACGGGGGTGGCAACACCTATGAACTTGAACGCGCCTTGGACGAAGATATGTTGTTGACCTCAGTGGGATGGGTGAATGGCTACTACCAAAACGGTTATCAAGATGTGGAACGTTATCAGGATGAATGGGGAGTTACCTGGAGGACGATCGAGTATCAGACGCGTTTCGGCAATGGAAAATATACCGAACCATTTGGCCATCCACTAGCGGATGACCGGGAATTGGAGACGTATTCAACACCCGATCCGAATCGCCTTACCTTATACACTGAAGCCAAGCGAGTGATCCATGACTATAAAAGCGAATATTGGATCGTTGGTGTTACTCCGACGACGATTTTTGAAACGGCTTGGGCTCTGCGTGGATATGAACAATTGATGGTAGACATGGCTAATGACCCCGCTAAGGCCAACCGGGTGCTGGATTTCCCTTTTCATTATCATATGGCCGTCACTCAGAACCTGGTCAGATTGGGTGTCGATATGATCTGGCTGGGCGATGATGTAGGTGGGCAGAATTCCATGTTGATGTCTCCAAAGATGTGGCGCACATATCTCAAACTGCGTATGGCTGAATTGATTACCTCGCTACGCGTAATCAATCCACAGATTAAGATTGCCTATCATACCGATGGTGTCGTGTACCCGATTATTCCTGAATTAATCGAAATTGGTATTGATGTGTTGAATCCCATTCAGCCGATAGCAATGGACCCGGAAAAATTAAAGGAAATGTACGATGACCGTCTATGTTTCTGGGGCTCGATAGACATTCAGCAGACCATGCCCTTTGGTACACCGGATGATGTGAAAAAGGAGGTAATGACTCGTATAAAGACCATCGGACGGGGTGGCGGTTTGCTCATCGGACCAACGCATAATCTACAACTGGATACGCCTCTAGAGAATTTCTGGGCGATGCTCGATACGATCCAGCAAACGCCTTATCAGGCGAGTTCATAAACACTTGAGATGATCACAACGGAAAACACTATTTTGCGATGATTAAACGGGAAGTCATTCACGCCGTACTTGAGGGGCAAGTACCACCCTATGTGCCTTGGGCATGTGGATTCACTCAAGAAGCCAGAGCAAAGCTGATAGAGCATTTCAAGCCTTTGGAAATAGAAGATGTTCTCCAGAATCACCTCCTCAAATTGAGCAGTGATATTGGCTTCTTTACCTATCTGGGAGACAATCACGTACAGGACGTTTTCGGTGTGGTATGGGACCGTAGCATTGATAAAGATATCGGCAATGTCGAAGGCTGCATGCTGTCTGAACCAACACTGAAGCATTATACATTTCCCGATCCACTCGACCAGCACTTTTTTGCCGATATCCCTGAGCGTATTGCTAAATATGGAGACCGCTTCCGGGTCTTCCAGATTGGTTTCTCGCTGTATGAGCGAGCGTGGACCCTGCGCGGCATGCAGAACCTGTTGATGGATTTTTATGATCACCCCAGGTTCGTTGAGGAGTTGTTAAATACGATTGCGGAATACAACATCGCTCAGGTGAAAGAAGCCTTGAAACATAACATCGATGCGGTGTATTTTGGAGATGATTGGGGTCAACAGCACGGTCTGCAGATGGGTCCGAAGTTATGGCGCAAATTTATCTATCCAGTCCTGGAGCGCATGTACCGCGCCGTACATGAGGGTGGCGGATATGTATTCATCCATTCATGCGGGGATGTCGATGAGTTGTTCGACGATCTCATCGCAATCGGCTTGAATTGCTTTAATCCATTCCAGCCTGAGGTAATGGATGTACCCGCTCTTCTCCGGAAGTATCGCGGCCGATTGATCTTTCACGGTGGCCTATCGACTCAAAAAACATTGCCGTATGGAACCAAGGAAAATGTTTGTGCGGAAACTATACGTCTGCTGGAGATGGGACGGGAGGGCGGTTACATCTTTGCACCCGCCCACGATGTGGAAGGTGATGTCTCGCTGGAAAATATACTGGCTTTTATCGAACTAATCCAAGGCCAGCCAGGGTATTTGAATAACTAAGAGGAGAAATCCAATGAGTATACTTGATGACCTGCGTCAAAGTGTGATCGATGGTGAAATGAATGTTACGCAGGAGCTTGTGCAGAAAACCCTTGCAGAGAAAATGTCACCCGGGCAGATCCTCAAAGAAGGCCTGATATCAGCGATGGCGGAAGTCGGTCGCAAGTTTGAGTGTGGTGAATTTTTCGTCCCTGAAATGCTAGTCGCGGCTCGTGCGATGAAAAGCGGTCTGGCGTTGTTGCGTCCGCATCTGATCGCTGCTAATGTTCAAGCGGTCGGGAAGGTCGTCATCGGTACGGTGCAGGGCGATCTGCACGACATCGGCAAGAATCTGGTCGGCATGATGCTTGAAGGAGCTGGCTTTGAAGTGGTCGATCTTGGTGCTGACGTATCCCCGGATAAATATGTGGCTGCTGTAAAAGAACACCGACCTGACCTCGTTGCCTGTTCTGCACTTCTGACGACGACCATGCCACGCATGAAAAATGTGATCCTCTCTCTCAAGGAGGCGGGGCTTCGCGATTGGGTAAAGGTGATGATCGGAGGCGCACCGGTCACGGCCAAATATGCAACCGATATTGGAGCAGATGGATATGCCCCGGATGCAGCCTTGGCTGCCTCGCTTGCCAAAGAGCTTATCCTCATTAAAGGCTTAATGAGGAATCGATTTTACTCGGACCAATCTGTGAGCATTTGATTGATTGAACATGACTTCTGGCATTATCTTTGACATCAAAGAATTCACCATTCATGACGGGCCTGGAATCCGTACGACCGTGTTTTTGAAGGGTTGTCCCATGTCTTGCATGTGGTGCCATAATCCTGAAGGGCAGTCGCGCCAACCTCAAGTCATTCGGGGTTTGGCTGGCGAAAGGATCGCTGGAAAGGAATACACGGCGGTAGAATTGGCTGATCTCTTGAACCAACAGGTTGATATCTTGCGAGCAAATGAAGGCGGTATCACCTTCTCTGGCGGCGAACCACTCATGCAAGCGGCCTTTGTGGCCGAAGTTATCGATTTACTCAACGATGTGCATGTTTTGATGGATACCTCGGGATACGGTCAGGAACAGGATTTTCGTCTTCTCGCTGATCGATCTGATCTCGTCTTTTTCGATCTTAAATTGATCGACGGTCCACAGCATCAACATTATACTGGTTGTGATAATGGTCTGATTTTGAGGAACCTTCATCTCCTGAATAAGATGGGCAAAGCCTTTGTGGTCAGAGTGCCGCTGGTACCGGGCGTTACCGATACAAGCCAGAACCTGGCTGACATTGTTCAAACACTAAGCGGATTGTCCGGCTTGCTGTGGGTGGATTTGTTGCCTTACAACAAAGCTGCCGGTGCAAAATATAGGTATGCTGGGATGGAATTCAAGCCGGATTATGACGAATCCCGTGAACTTAACCTGAACACAGCGCTCTTTGAGCAGGCAGGTATTAAGGTGACTGTCGTATGAATGAACGATTGACTACCATGATGAACCGGGTGCGGGATGGTGAACATCACTCACTGAGACAAGACGTTCCGATCGAGATCCTTGCAGAGTGTGAAGCCGGTCAGCTTTCCTGGCCTAAACGTGTGGCTTGCCTGGTTCGGCGGCAATGCGAAGCTGAGCGCGTCATCATCGAACCAGATGAGCGGATCGTGTTTACCCGGACATTACCCGGTGTACCCCCTGTTTATTCACCGGAGGAATGGGCTCAGTTGACTGCTGGTCGGACGCTGCACGAATTTGGTCCAGTCAGTAATATTTGCGCTGACTGGAATTTGCTGTTGTCACAGGGCTTGTTAGGACGAAAGCAGGTGGCACTTGCAACGCGTGGGCGGCTGGTGGATGAGCACAAAACAGTCGAGTTTCTCAATAGTGCTGTCGAAACGATCGATGCGGTCTTGGGACTGGCAGCTCGCTATGCAGATAGCGCACGCGAGAAGGGTCGGGATGAGATTGCCGATATTCTCGACCATGTCCCGGCTTACCCGTCCCGCACTTTCCATGAAGCTCTGCAGTCGCTAAGATTATGCCTGGCTGTGGTCTGGCTCAGTGGAAATTATCATGTTGGTCTGGGGCGTTTCGATCAGTATATGTGGCCGTTTCTATGTTCTGACCTCCAGGCAGGCCTCCTCACGGTCGACACAGCGGAAGAATTGCTGGCTGAGTTCTTCATTTCGCTGAACAAGGATAGTGATCTGTATCCTGGAGTGCAGCAAGGTGACAATGGACAGACGCTTACGATAGGCGGTGTCACGCCCAATGGGGATTCAGCCGTGAATGAGCTTACGCGAATGGTCCTGCGTGTCTCGCGTGACCTGGCAATAATCGACCCAAAGATTAACCTACGCATATCGGCTCAAACCGACCTTGATTTGCTGAGTTTAGCCACCGAGCTTACCCGCATCGGGTTAGGTTTTCCCCAATATAGTAATGACGATGTCGTTGTTCCGGCGCTGGTGTCTCACGGGTACACCCTCGAAGATGCTCGCGATTACGTCGTTGCTGCCTGCTGGGAGTTTATCATCCCCGGCCGCGGGATGGAAGTTGTCAACATCGGAGCAGTGTCATTCCCAGCGTCGGTAGATCATGCCATCCGGGTTGGTCTCACTGCCCAGGATGATTTTGAGGGCATTCTCAAGCGGGTTTCTGAAAATATCGATGATCAAGTTCATCAGCTCGGTGAAGCCTATTCGCGCTTGCTGTTGCCACCGGCTCCCTATTACTCAGTATTCATGGAAGGCAGTCTTGAACAGGGTAGGGATCTGTCTGACGGGCTGAAGTACATCAATTTCGGAATTCACGGTGCGTGTGCAGCCAATGCTGCGGATGCCTTGGCTGCTGTGAAGCAATTTATCTTTGATGACTTCGGTATTTCCTCGGGTGATTTACTCTCGGCCCTTGAGGCAAATTTCGATGGTTACGAAGCTTTGCGTCGAAAACTTGCAGACGAAGGTTCAAAAGTCGGAAACAACGATGCTGTCGTTGATACATTACTAGTAAAACTGTTTGACAATTTGGCGGATGCTTGTGAAAAGTATGGGCGCACATCCAGGGGAGGTACCTTGCGCCCGGGCACGGGATCTGCCATGTACTATATTTGGCTGGCAACTGGACACCCAGGGATGCGCGAACCTGTTGTTGCAGCCACCGCGGACGGACGCCGGCGGGGTGAACCGTTCAGTGCCAATCTTTCACCTTCACTCGGTGCGCGTGTGCGTGGGCCGATCAGCATGTTGCAATCTTTTGCGAAGATCGATTATCAGCGTATTTACAATGGTGGACCGATTACGATGGAACTCTCCGACTCTATATTTCGCGATACCGAATCGATTCGGAAGATAGCTATGTTTGTACGTACTTTTGCTCAATTGGGCTGCCAGCAATTGCAACTTAATAGTTTGAACCTTGATACTTTGTTGGACGCCAAAACACATCCTGAAAAACATAAGAACTTAATCGTACGTGTGTGGGGCTGGAGCGGCTATTTCTGCGAGCTTGCTCCTGAGTATCAGGAGCAAATCATCGCCCGGCATTATTTTTAAACTAGGTTGGCATCGATGATTGGCTAATTATAAAAGGGTATTATAAGGAGATATTTATGATGGACCTCAAAGAATTTGAAGTATGGTTTGTTGCAGGGAGCCTGGACTTATATGGCGAGGCAACTCGGTAAGCCGGATGAGATTTCGCCTGAGGAAATCGCCCGTGCCCACCGCCATTATCTTGAAGAATACGGACAGTAATGATCATTCTGTTCCCGGTTCATACTACGACAAAATACTCCTCGGTTGTAACTGATTTGCTGATCATAAAAATGAAAATTATTTAATTACGGCGTTCGTATATACTATTACTGCTCATGGGGTGTAATCAAGTCAATTTTAGGAAAGCCAATTAATTATGGAAATGGTGAAAGGTATGCAACTTAACACAAGTATATTAGTTTAAATAAAACTCAAACACAGGTTTGTGTTGTAACCTAATTGGATATGCAACCAAAACGCAATATATCCTTTCTGATTAATTGTTATCGCCAATATATTTTCAGTTTTACAAGAGTCCGTATAATCAATCATTGGGCGGTCGCAATGGATACTTTCAGCATACTATCTGGCTGTCCGACAATTACGAATTGCAGAGGTATATCTTCTCATGACTACAGCAAGGGACAATTTAGACAATCGGCTGGCTCAATTAAAGCGGGAAGTTCCTACACGAGGTTTTGAGCGGCACCCCTCGGTGTTGAAAAACATTTCTGATCTTCCCACCGAACTACAATCGCCCACCGTGATTACTCTAGCTAGCAGCAAAGCCTTACAAACCATTATTACCTTTCCGCCCCAGATTCATCGTGGCTCGCACTATGTTCCAAAGCAAGCCTTGCTGTTTACGCCTAAGGACGTGATACATCTCTTAGCCTCGATTTGGCCTGACCAGGAACCTCAGATCACATACCTAATGGGGTGCGGCCTTATGTATATGAAGGTCACATTAGTATTGCTCTATGGATTTCTAGAAATCGTCGCGCAAGGTCATGACTCTCCAACGCTACTCAGCGTAGAATTCAATACAGTAGCCTGGGATCGCTTGTCCTCACCTTTACGGCAATTGCTGCAAAAGACCATAGCCACACCAAGTGCGCCGACAGAAAAAAACACTTATACCCCAGCCATGCAACAAGCTCTTGAGAAATTGCCACTAAAGTTTTTAAACGGCGTGAAAATCTACGGGCTGCTACCCGGCGAGGAATTGGAAGAATTAGTCTTCCAGCCCGGCGACTGGAAACGCTGGCTACTTTTGGTCCGGCGGCCCATTACCTCCAACACCTTGTTATTACTTACCAGCAACTACATGGTGGTGATTCAGGAGGATCCGGTGGTAGGGCAGGGTTGGATCATCTCATACCTTCCTCGAAATAGTATCGTCGGAATGCAGAATCAGCCCCGCAGATTTTATAATGAATTAACCATTCAATTGAAACGAGAAGATCAAACAACAGAATACAAGTTATCGCTGAAAAGCGAAATCACCCAGGCTTGGCGCGAGCGGTGGGCTCAACATAATGGTATATGGCAAGACATCCCAGAAGTGGCAGAAAAGTATCCCTAGCGGTCACGCCACCCAACCCAGCGTGCACAGGAAACGGGCTGGCTTTTCCCACCCGTCAGCGGATCAGTATCGTTAGGCAGTTTATACTATTGTTTTTTATTCCGTTAAATCATATCGGCTGGCAACGCATACTGTACTGCGGGTAGTCGTCACGAAAAACCTAAATATATAAGTGGTGGTATGCCCTCGTGAATGCGCTAACCAAAGCCTCCCGTTTCAACATTGCTCTTCTTTTCATCCAGTCTATGACTGGGGGCGTAAAGTATTAGCTGATAGTTTTTTTTAACGGGTGGGATGGCATAATATTTCAGTTGTACAGATTGGCACGGGGGTGTGACCTGTCACACACCCCATATTATGTGCAACTCACACCTAAATAAACTATACATAAGACTGTAGGTTGATATGCCTCGCTTCATACCTGGTGCAGTTTTGGTAAAACGTCGTATCCTTTATAAGGCTTTCCCTGATTTTTTTTACTATATCAAATGCATTGTATTTTTAAAGGAACTTTTCATTTCGACATATATCTCTATTGGAAAATTTCCGGAGAGATATAGATCTAAAGGCTTAAAAATCTAATCAGGCCACTTGTGAAAGCGGCCTGATTGGAATATGCAAATCAGTCTGGAATGTTTATTTATCGGTAATATCAATGACATGGCTTACGAAGTACTTCGACTGTCTTGTTTCTACACTTACCAAAACGTAAAGGTTTGTGATCTCATTCGGAATCACAACGGCGGTTGTCCATTCTGCTGTTGCTTTTGGGAGGGCTATTGTTGCATCCGCGATAGAAGGGTCCTCATATAGACCATAGATGATACCATCAGAACCGATCACGGGTGGCGTTCCTATGTGAACGTAATTGGCATAATCGCTAGGATTATAATCTTGCCAATGTAATTCCAAGCCAGTATCGGTACGTATAGCATCGGTGAGAGTTAAAGTGAAATTATTAATTGCGTTTATCTTGTCGCCAACTTTCTCAATCAAATTTGCAATTGGTATTGCAAGCGGATATTTCATATCCGTGACAACTTGATCAAGATCCAATACTAAAGTCGCATTGGTTGGTACTGATGGAACGTGAAGGTCATAAGCACCAGTAACATAGCTATATTCTATGGAGAGTTTCGCCCCGGAAGACGCTACAGCGCCTTCACATTCAACATAAAGGAGTTGGACTCTGGTTGCGTTTTTTGTTCCGCTTGTATAACCTCGCATCTGAAAACCTGGGGCAAGACTCGTTCCTCCTGTACCGACAAAAACAGTATTGCAATTGGTTCTCTTGCCATCGCTGGTTGTGAGTATAGCAGGTCTACCTTCATTGACCTGCATGGCGCTCCAATCCTGAGTGTCGTTCCTTATCGCCAGATCAATATGCAAATTCCCGGTATCAGTTTCGCTGATATTTGTCACCACACCGCTCCAACCTTTTGAAGTAACTGAAGTTGGAGTTGCCATTAGGTCAGGAGGCACTACTATATAGCGGCAGGCGAAACTTAGCAGGGTACATAATACAATTGGAATTAGCACTTTCTTCATACCCATCAATCTTTCTCCTTTTCCTATAAAGCAATACAATAAACAGGAGGACAATCTACCCTCACCCGATTTATGGCCTGCTTAAGGTGAAAATTTTGGAAGGATCGTGGAAAATTGACCGGTCATCAGCCAGTACTCAGCTGGAGCATCCGTTCCACCATCCACAGCCTCCACGGTCTTTTCCTGACCATTATAAAAAACACTTGTAAAATAGTGATAACAGACTTTGCATGGGACGTGTGAGGTCGAATACATATTATCTGTAAAAAATCCAAAGTTGCTGATAAATGCAAGCAATTTATCCACGTCTTCTGGTGTCACCTGTTTCTCGATTTTTTGCGTGCCATTATCTCCTGTAATTCGCCCATCCGCATATATGGCATACAACTCATCAATACAACTAGCTCCGCCGTTGCGTTCGTAGGTAATAACTGCCCCGTCATTCATCAGGCTTGCCGCCTGATCCTGCCGTAATGGTTTTAATTGGCAGGCGGATGATGATGCAATAGCGCCTGTACTCCTACTTCTGAAAATGTAGGAGGCAAACACAGCCAGAATAACGACAACTATTGCTCCACCACCATATAACAACATTTGCCGGCGTCGTTTTGCACGACTATCCTTATCGCCAATTGATCGACCAATTTTTAAATTGGCAAAAAACGATTGTATGCCAATGAAAAAGAGTGTGATCATACCGACAGTAATGAGCGTCCACCAGGTAATTAGTGTACCTTGGATTTGGATCAAAGTTTGAATGAGAATCGTGATAAGCACACCAAACAGAGCTCCAAACACATACCCTTCACCACCGGTTAACGCCGTACCGCCAATCACCACCGCAGCGATGACGGTCAACTCCATGCCATTACCTAACAAGCCCTGACCGGATTTGGTGTAGATGCTCAGAAAAATGCCAGCAAGCGCTGAACAAAATCCGTTAAATGTGTAGACCAATACTTTGGTCCGATTCACTGGCAAGCCCATCAATCTAGCAGATTGTTCATTAGCTCCGTTATTCCCACCTATGGAGTATATCGTGCGTCCAAAGCGTGTATAGTGGGCAACGTAAATTGCTGCCGCAAATACGGTTATCGCAATGACGACGGAGGGAGTGATGTAGTCGCCCTTCTGGGTCACAGGGTTACTTAATCCCGGAATCAAAATTTTCGTTCTGGCAAGAAGTGCATAGATTCGGTCATTAATCGCGATCGATTCATTGCTGATAGTGTAAGCCAATCCACGACCAATCCACATCCCAGCTAGGGTGGCGATAAACGGTTGCACTTTCAGGTAGGTTATGAAATAACCCATAATGGCGCCCATTGCCGTACCCATTGCCAGCATGAGCAGCATCACTACCCAAGGATTCCAGCCTATTCGGAGTAACGCGGCAGAAGCTGTGGTCGTTAGCGCCACGATGCCTCCCACCGAAAGGTCAATGCCACCCGAAATAACCACCAATGTCTCTCCTATCACAGCGACTAGCAGGTAAGGAGTTTGATTGAATAAATTGAGAAATACTTGCGTATCTCTCATTCCTGGGAGGTAGGCTGCGCCTAAAGCAAAAGCGATAAAAAACAATATGATTGTCGCCGAAAGCGGAAGGAGTCGCCGATTCTTAGAGATAAAGATGCTTATATTCTGCATCATTGCTTGACCTCCTTCAACTTTGTTTGCTCTGTGATTTTCCGGATAAAGTCTTGTACTTGCCGTGAATATAGGAGGATTAATGCGATGACAACCACGCCCTTAACAGCTAAAATTGAATTCGCACTAACACCGATTGCGTACATGGAAGTGGTAACAGCCTGCATAACCAACCCGCCGATAACACTGGCCAGTAAGGAAAACCGCCCGCCCGACCCAAGTAAGGTTCCGCCGATGACCACAGCCAGTATGGCGTCCAGCTCCAAGTTTAAGCCCATACTAGTGGCATCCGATGTGCTTATGTTAGACGTGCCGATTAGGCCTGCTATCCCTGCGCAAAAGCCGCAAAACATATAAGCGAACAATTTAATCTTCTTTTCTC
>Ga0153916_10000870_pt1 | contig 20949 bp, 16 predicted proteins | sample Opewatmetagenome_FD_109642 | JGI IMG/M metagenome (GOLD analysis project Ga0153916, IMG submission 109642) | Freshwater wetland microbial communities from Ohio, USA - Open water 3 Core 3 Depth 4 metaG | ecosystem: Environmental > Aquatic > Freshwater > Wetlands | place: USA: Ohio, Lake Erie...
GCGTTGGACGTGACGATTCAGGCGCAGATTTTAGAACTGATGAAGGAACTGCAACAAAAGATCGGCATGGCGCTGCTGCTCATTACCCATGACCTCGGCGTGGTGGCGGAGCAGGCCGACGACGTGGCCATCATGTATGCCGGCAAGCTCGTCGAAAGCGCCCCGGCGCCGGCGGTTTTTGCCCGTCCCCTTCATCCTTATACCGTTGGTTTGTTGAATTCGCTGCCCGGCACCGGCGGCGCGAAGAAAAAACGGTTGGCGGCGATTCCCGGCATGGTGCCGAGCCCGCTCAATCTGCCGAGCGGCTGCCGTTTCCGCGACCGCTGCCCAAAGGCCGCCAACATTTGCGCCGAAAGCGAGCCGGGGTTGGTGGAAAAAGAACCGGGACATAGCGTTGCTTGCCATTTTCCGGGGTGAAGGTGGCGTATTCAATGCACAATGGAGAATGCAAATTGAAAATTGCAAAATCAAAGATCGACAGATGGAAAATTTTGCATTCTGCATCTGCATTTTGAAATGGCTTGACCAATGAGTCTACTTGAAATCCGCGATCTTAAAAAACACTTTCCCGTCGGCGAAGGGTTGTTCTCGCGCACCAAGGGGGTCGTGAAGGCCGTCGACGGCGTGAATCTCGCCGTCGAAGAGGGCGAGACCCTGGGGCTCGTGGGCGAGTCCGGTTGCGGCAAGTCGACGCTGGGAAGGGCGATTCTGCGCCTGATCGAGCCGACCAGCGGCGAAGTTTCCTTCCAGGGGAAAAATCTGCTCACGCTGCCGCAGCGGGAGCTGCGCGACATGCGGCGTCAGATGCAGATTATTTTCCAGGATCCTTACGCATCGCTCAATCCGCGCATGCGCGTGGGCGATATTGTCGGCGAAGGGTTGGAAATTCACAAGCTCGCCAAGGGCAAGGCTAAGCGCGAACGCGTCATCGAGTTGCTTCATCAGGTCGGCCTGCGCGAAGAACATTTCGACCGCTACCCTCATGAGTTCAGCGGCGGCCAGCGCCAGCGCATCGGCATCGCCCGCGCCCTGGCGGTCAATCCCAAGTTCATCGTTTGCGACGAGCCGGTGTCGTCCCTCGACGTGTCGATTCAAGCCCAGATCATCAACCTGCTGCAAGAGTTGCAGGAAAAGATGCATCTCACCTACCTGTTTATCTCCCACGACCTCCGCGTCGTCGAGCATATCAGCCATCGGGTGGCGATCATGTATCTGGGCAAGATCGTTGAAATCGCCAAGGGCGATGCGATCTACCAAGAGGCCAAACACCCCTATACCAAAGCACTGCTCTCCGCCGTGCCAATGCCCGACACGAGCAAGAAAAAAGAAAGAGTCATACTGGAAGGCGACGTGCCGAGCCCGGTGAATCCCCCATCGGGCTGTAGTTTCCATCCCCGTTGCTCCTACCGTGAGGCAATCTGCGACAAGACCGAACCGCCGTTGGAATTCGGCGCGGGCGGCCACGGGGTCGCCTGCCATGTCTTCGGTCCGGGAAAGCGCGCTTGAGAAAGTGCTCCCGGCGCGCCCATGTTTCTCGCTAACGGCGGACCGCCGGCCGGTATGCCACAATAATAGTTGATTTATCGACGCTTGATGATACACTAAGCACAGATTTATAGAGCCGGGGAAGGCAGAGGTTTTTTAAAGGCCTCTCGGGAGCGATTCCGAGGGGTTTTTATTTTATTTAGGAGTGAACGACATGGCAGTGCAAGATACCCGTGTCCCGATGACCAGTCGGGGTTACCAATTCTTAGTGGAGGAGTTGAAGCGCCTGAAGAGCGTCGAGCGTCCGAAAAACATGCGCGAAATCGAAGAAGCGCGGGACCACGGCGATCTTTCCGAAAACGCCGAGTTCCATGCGGCGAAGGAACGCCAGTCGCTGCTCGACGTGCAGATTCGCGAGATCGAAGACAAGCTGGCGCGGGCGCAGGTCATTGAGGTTTCCAAACTCTCCGGCGACAAGGTCGTGTTTGGCGCCACGGTGTCATTATCGGATGGTGATACCGGCGATAAGGTGGTATATCAGATCGTCGGCGATCATGAGGCGGAGCCGAAGAACGGAAAGATTTCCATTAGCTCTCCCGTCGCCCGCGCCCTGATCGGCAAGAGCGAAGGAGATGAGGTCCAGGTCCGCACCCCCACGGGCGTCCGTTCCTTCGAGATTTTGAGCGTCGAGTACGTCGATTAACTTTTTTGCTTGGGTGGGGCGGGCCTTTCTGGAAAGGAATCATGTCCTTTTCAGCCGCAAAGGCTGTTGCTTTTCCAACCCGGTTGCAGAACCCGCAGGCGGGCACGCCTTGCCGTAATCTTTGCCTCGGCCATTCCTTCGCCGGATTCCGCTTAGGGACGGCGTCCGGTTTTTTTTCACTCTTCATTTTTTTGTTCCCGGCGCTCGGCGGCGCGGAAATTTTGATCGAGCCGCAGGTCGGCTTCCACGGCGTTTTTCAGCTTGGCCAGCCCTTTCCGCTGGAAGTCGAACTCTACAACTCGGGGCGACCCGCCGAAGGCCTGTTGGAGGTCCGGATCTGGAAAGGTGGAGCGACCAAAGGCGGCCTTCCTTACCCGCTCCTCCATCGCCAGGAAATCTTTCTTCCCGCCCAAGCGCGCAAGACCGTCCAGTTTACCGTCGATCCGGATTTCATCAGCCGGCCGCTGGCGATCACCTTTGTCAGTCCCGCTGCCAGGGCCACGCGGGAGATTGACCTGCGCCGCTATTTTTCTCCGGCGCCGGTGATACTGCTGGCGAGCGAAGGCCTTTCCCTTCCGCCCATGGCCCAAGGATCGTCCGCGCCGAACCGGTTGGTCGCGTTGACCTTGGCCGAGTTGCCGTCGGACCCGCGAGCCTTGCTCGGCGTGTCGCACTTGATTCTCTACGAGCCATCGATGCGGGAACTCTCCCGTTCGCAGCTTCTCGCCCTTGACACCTGGCTGAGCACGGGCGGCAGGATGGTGATTCTCGGCAGCTTGAACTACGCCCTCTACCAGGAGCCGCTGCTCGGACGATTTTTGCCGGTGCGCGTCACCGGAGCGAAAAGAATCTCTTTCGTCCCAATCCTTGGGCAAAACCAACGAGCTGCGCCCATCGCCGATGTCTGGGCGCAGACCTCGACTGCGGTTGGGGGAAAGGTGCTTGTTGATTCACAGGGGACTCCCCTGCTGGTTGAAGCCAGCCGAGGGAAAGGCCGCGTGACCTATTTGGCGCTCGATGTCGGGCGGCCGCCGCTGTCGCGATGGGAGGGGCTGGCGGGGTTCTTACAAAATCTTTTGGCGGCCGCCCCCGGCGACGATCCATCGCCGCGCACCCAGTGGGATGAGACGATTTTTTCCCAGCTGGTCTTAAGCCCGTCGTTTATTTCGGCCTACGTGCCGAACCGCTCGCTGTTTTTCGCCATGGTTGGCTATTTGATCGGCCTCGGCGTGTTTACATGGCTCTGGCAGCGCCGGAGCCTGCCGATGACAACCCTTTTGATCGGCTGCGCCGCTTGGGCCGCGCTGACCGGCGTCGCGGGCCATTTGCTTTTCAGCCGCGGCGGCAATATTCCCGACGGTGTGCTGCTCGCCGCCACCGTGATCGAAAACGGCGCCGACGGTTACGTCGAGGCGCAGTCGAACCTCGCGTTGTTTTCGACGCAGGTTCGCCCCTATCACCTGCGGCTGGAGCGCGGCTGGATGGAGCTGACGCCGGTCGCCACTCGGTTCCAGGAAGGGGTGGAACCGGTGGTGGTGCTGGCGGAGGGGGGCGGTGCGAGCCGCTATCGGCTGCCGCTGCGCGAGTGGGACTACCGGCTCTTTCGCCTGCGCGCGGTGGAGCGTTTTCCGCTGCGCGCGGAATTCGAATCCCAGAGCGAACAGTTGCGCATGCGGGTCGACAATCAGAGCGCCAAAGACTTGACCGATTGCTGGCTGATCCTGCCCGGCCGGCGCTATGCCCTGGGTGATCTCCCGCGTGGTTCGAGCTGGGACCGGCTATTTTCTTGGGCGCGCGCCGGGGCCCAGGAGGACGGGAGCTTAGGCCGCGCCGAAGCGTTCGACTTCCGCGACCTGAATTTTCCCGACAAGACGCGCGAGATCCTATTCCACTCGTCGTTTTTCCCCCGCGGCAACGCGGGGCTCTGGAGCGGTGGCGCGGCGCTGTTCTTTGGCTGGGTGAGAGATCCGGAGCGGCGCGTGCGCGTCGATGACCCGGGCATCCAGGTTCGCGATTACACGCTCTTTCGCGCGGTCGTTCCCCTCGGCGGAGCGGATGACGAATGAAGAACAACCCGGTTTGGCGCGAGAGTCTCGAGGTTTTTTACGGCGAGGGGCAGGGCTTTGCCCCTTACTTTTATCTGCTGGTCATGCTCGCGCCGGTGGAGTTTCTGTCGCTTTATTTACCGTCCCTCGATACGCAGGCGTGGAGCGGTTCGGCGAGCCTGTTCAAGGTCTCCGCGGTGACCGCGCTGCTGCTGATCGTCTATTTCGCCTTGCGGGTCGCCAATCAGGAATTCTCCCCCTGGCGCTTCAAGCCGGTGCACCGCTGGCTGCGCGACCAGGGGGTTTCGCCCGCGGCCGTGGGCCAGGCTCAATTGGCCTTTCTGTCGTTGCATGTCGGCATATCTTTGCTGCTCTGCCTGCCGCTGTTGATCTGGGCGGGGGCGATCGCGCGCACCCCGCCCATGAGCATCGTCGGCGCTTTTTTTCTCCTCTGGTTTTATCCGCTCTGCTACGGCGTTTGGGGTTTGGTCACGCTGGTTTTGTGGGAGCGGCGCGCCGAGAGCCGCCAGGTGTTCATTCGTTGCTTTTTTTTCACCCTGGTTTTTGCCTCGGCGCTGTTCTATTTGCCGCTCAATCCGGTGGCCTTTTTGCTCGCCTATCTGGGCCGGCAAGAGTTGGCTCCGCTTACCCTTGCCGGGATGAAATGGCCCGCGCCGACGATCCATTTCGTTTTCCACTTGCTGATCGGTGCCACGGGACTGGCAGCGCATCGCTGGGCGCTCGGAAGGGAGTCGGGGAGTTGAGTTCCGAAGCGGAAATTCTCGCCGATAAATTCTCCGAGCTGTGGCGTTGGGAGAGGCGCAAGCGGCGGGAGCAGGTTTTCTTGACGGTCTCCTTCTATTCGGTCGCGGCGGCGCTGCTCGCTCTGCCCTTTGCCGTTTTTTTGCCTGTCCCCTGGAGCCGCTGGCTGATGCCCATCGTCTGGTTCTTGCTGCTGGCGCCGATTCTTTTGTTCAAGCGCCGCTGGCGCAGGGAAGACTCCGCGCGGGCGCTGGCGCGCCTGGACCGGGCGCTCGGTCTTGAAGAGCGGGCGCTCACGGCTTGGGAACTGATCGAGCGCGGGGATTCTCGGCCCGCCGCGCAATTGGTTGTCAAGCAGGCGGCGGTGCAACTCAAAGGTCTCGATCCAACGGCGCTGTTTCACCGGCGCTGGCATAGGCATCACGTTCTCGCGCTTCCTCTCTTGGCTCTCTGGCTCGCGCTCATGGGGTTCGATATCGACCGACGGTTCAATAGCGGCGTGGTGCCGTCGATGACCGTGACCACGGCGCTTAAGCTGCGCGAATATGCCCGCGCGCTTCAGGAAAGAGCCCAGAGCGAGGGACTGCGACAAAGCCTGGGGCTGGGAAAAGATTTGGCCAAGGTGGCGCAACAAGCCATCGACGCGAAAACAACCGAGGATCAATTCAAGAAAGAGCTGGCGGCGACGAGCCGACAGATCGAAGCGATGGGAAAAGCGGCCGGTGAACCCCCGTCGCCTTGGACCGCTGAGAGCCAACAGAGCCTGCGCGACCTCAAGGCGGAGTTGGAAGCGGCGCGGCAGCTGCTGCAATTTCCCGAGACCGCCAAGGGAACGGAACCGTTGGGACAACAGTGGCTCGACCGGCTCGCGGGCTTGCCCCAGCTCAAACGGCAATTCGATCAAGAGAACCAATCGGCGCAGAAGCTCAGTCAAAATGCGCTCCAAGCTTTTATCGACCGATGGGAAAAACAGGCGACCGGCGAGCTCGACCGGCGCACCTTATTGGAAGCGCAACAATACCTCGATCAATTGAGGAACCAGGGCCAGGGAGAGAATGGTGAGCAGAACCTTCACGCTTCGGGAGGAAGGGAGCAAGAAGGTTCCGGTGAGGCGGGGAAGGCGCGGACGAATAGTAGTTTGCCGGGGAAGGAGCCGGGCAGAAAAGACGAAAGGTTCCAGTCGCTGCCGGAGTTTGCAACCGGCGCGCCGGCCCGCGTCAAAGGCCAGCTCGGCGCGGGCGATAGCAGCGGCCTTGTCTTTAAGGGCAAGCCTTTGCCCGGCAAGAGCGAGCTTTCGCAAGAAGAAGTGATCGCCACCTACCGGCGCCAGGCGGAGGCCGAGCTCAACAGCGAGCGTGTGCCGGAGGCGCTCAAGGAAACGATCAAGAACTACTTTATGTCGTTGGGACAAAGCGAGGGGAAAAAGTGAGTTGGCAGTTATCAGTGGTCAGTTGTCAGAAAGACTCTGGACTTGTTCCGCTGACCACTGGCAACTGACTACTTTTTGAGGAGCGACACGATGGAATCCGTGACGGAGATCGAACAACGCATGCAGAGCGCGCGCCGCGCCTTCGACGAATTGAAGGCCGAAATGGCGCGCTTCATCGTCGGCCACGAGGAACTGATCGAGCAGGTCTTCATCGCGCTGGTATGCGGCGGCCACTGCCTGCTCGAAGGCGTGCCCGGCTTGGGCAAGACGCTGATGGTGCGCAGCCTTGGCGAGATTCTCAGCCTGAGCTTTTCGCGCATCCAATTCACCCCCGACCTCATGCCCGCGGATATCACCGGCACCAACGTGCTCACCGACGATCCCTCCGGCAGGAAGATTTTCGAATTCCAGCGCGGCCCGGTGTTCGCCCATATCGTGCTCGCCGATGAGATCAACCGCGCTACGCCGAAAACCCAATCCGCCCTGCTCGAAGCGATGCAGGAGCAGAGCGTCACCGTCGGCGGCAAGGCGCATCGGCTGGAGAGTCCCTTCATGGTGCTGGCGACGCAAAATCCCATCGAGATGGAAGGGACCTATCCGCTGCCTGAGGCGCAGGTGGACCGTTTTTTTTTCAAACTCGTGCTTCGGTATCCCAGCCGCGAAGAGCTAGCGCGCATCGCCGATCTGACCACCGCCACCCCGCCCGCCCCGCCGCGCGAGGTGTTGGATGGCGCAAGTATTTTACAGATCAGACAGTGGGTGAGAGAGGTGCCGCTGGCGGAGATCGTCAAGGACTACGCGGTCAGGATCGTGATGGGCACGCACGGCGGAGAAGCGCTGGACAACGGGACTGCCTCGTCGGCGCGGAAATTCGTGCTCTACGGCTCGAGCCCCCGCGGCCTGCAAAGCCTGATCCTGGCGGCCAAAGCGCGGGCGCTGCTGGCGGGGCGGCCCAATGTTTCGTTTGAAGACATCCGCGTCATGGTCGCGCCGAGCCTGCGCCATCGCTTGATTCTCAATCTGGAAGCCGACGCCGAGGGGATCGGCGCGGAAAAAATTCTTGCCGAAGTGCTCGAGCGGGTTGCTGAAGTACTTTAGGAAAGAAATGAGTTTCAAGTTACAGGTTTCTAGTTTCAAGTCGGGTCTTTATGAAGCTCGGCAAAGGCTCGCCCTTCAGTTGGGTAGACCGTCAGCGGATCGAAGATTAGCAAGAGTCAAATGGAGTTCTTCGCTCGGCCCAAGCCGCTCACGGGTCGAACCGGGACTAAATCCGTTTGAACCGGGAACCAGAAACCAGGAACGAGAAACTTTCTTCGACGCCGACTTTCTAAAAAAGCTCGAACGGCTGCGGCTGATCGCCAAGCGCTTGAGTTGGGCCGGCGCCAAGGGCGAGCACCCGGCGTCGCGCAAAGGCTTCAGCCTCGAATTTTCCGATTACCGCCGCTATCAAAAAGGCGACGATCTGCGCTACGTCGACTGGAACGTCTACCGGCGCCTCGAGCGGCTGCTGCTGAAAGTTTTTACCGCCGAGGAGGAAATGAACGTCTATCTGCTGGTCGATACCAGCCGTTCGATGGGCGAGGGAGCGCCGGCGAAGATCGATTACGCCAAGAAAGTCGCCGCGGCGCTGGGCTACGTCGGCCTGAAAAATTTAGACCGCGTCGGCGGCGCGCCGTTTTCCTCCGCCTTGCACGCGCCGCTCCCGCTGGGGCGGGGGCGGAAGCAGATTCTCAGCCTGTTCGGCTTCCTGAGCAAGCTTTCCTGCTGCGGCGAAACCAATCTGCGCGGGGCGATCCATACCTTTACGAATCTGTTTCCTCATCCCGGCCTCGTGGTTGTCGTCAGCGATTTGTTCGATCCGGCCGGCTGGCGCGCCGGTCTGGAGGAGCTTGCGACCAAGAAGTATCAGCTCCTGGTGATTCATATCGTCGATGAGCAAGAGGTCAGTCCGCGGCTGGCGGGCGATATTCTGCTGAGCGACGTGGAAAGCGGACGGGAGCGCCGATTTTTTCTCGACGGGGAATTGCTGCGCCGCTATCGCGAGGAGCTGGAGAGTTATTTCGGTGAGATCGAAGCGCTTTGCGCGAGCCGGAGAATCGACTACCTGCGCACTTCCACCGCCGTACCCTTTGACGAGTTTGTCTTAAAAACGCTGCGTCGGATCAGCAGCGTGTCGTGAGCCATGCTTTGGGGTGCGCCATATGCGTTGCTGCTTGCTGTCGGGATCGTTCCGCTCATCCTATTTCTCCATAGCGTCAAGCCTAAAGGCGTCAAGATCGTCACCACGGCGCTGTTTATCTGGGAGCGCGTGCTCAAGGAGCGCCCGCTGGCGACCCGCCTCGGCTGGCTGCTGCGAAAAAATCTCCTGCTCGTCCTGCAGCTCGTCGCCGCGGCGATTCTGATCGCGGCGCTGGCGGACCCTGCGCTGATTTATTTTGCCGCCGACGTCGGCGATACCGTGGCGGTCGTCGATTTGAGCGCGAGCATGAAGGCCAAAGGAAAATCGGCGGCGCGCTTTGAGGCCGCCCGCAGGGAGTTCTTTTCCCTGGTCGATAGCCTGCCGGCGGGACGAAAAATGATGCTCATCGGCGCCGGCCCCCAAGCCCGGCTGATCGTGCCGCTGACGGCGGACAAGCGCCGGCTGCAGGAGGCGGGGAAAAATCTTGCGGCGACGGACGCTCCGGCGCAGGTGAAAGAGGCGATTCTGCTGGCCCACGCGTTTCTCAAGCGCGGCAGCTCGGACCACGTCGTGGTCATCAGCGACGGCGCCTTCGCCGGGGCCGAGGAGTTCATGCGCCCGGCCGCCCATCTTCACTTTATCAAAGTCGAGGGCGGAGCCGATAATGTGGGCATCGTCGCCTTCGAGGTCAGGCGCCATCCTGATCGTTCCGCGCCGGTCGAAGTCATGGTGCATGTGCGCAACTTCACGGCAAGGGCCCTGCGCGTGCCGCTGACGCTTACGCTTGGGGAGAAAGAGCTGGTGCGCGAGGTGATCGAAATCGACCCCGACGGACGCAAGGTCTTGATCTTCCCGTTTGAGGGAGCGCTCACAGGCGCTTTGATTGCCCGGTTGGAAATCGACGATGACTTCGCCACCGACAATCAAGCCTACCTCGCCGTGAGCGACGCGCCCGCCATGCGGCTGCTCTATGTCGGCCCGGGCAATCCCTTCCTAAATCAGCTCCTGCGCTTTTTCCCCCATGTTCAGATGACCAGCGCCGCGCGCTGGGAAGAGGGCGGGCCGCAGCCGCAGGAGCCCTACGATGCGGTGATCTTCGATCGGGTCCCGGTTCCCGCGCTGGCGCGGGGAAATTATATTTTAATCAATACCATCGCGCCCAATTTGCCCCTCAAGCTTCAGGGCGCGATCCGTAACCCCCGCATTACCGCTCCGCCAACCAAGCATCCGCTGACGGCGGGGTTGAGTCTCGGCGATCTCCAGGTGCGGGAAGCGCTGCGATTGGAAACCAGGGGGGAGGGCATCGATTTGCTCCGCGCCGTGGAGAGTCCGCTGCTTTTTGCCTTGGACAACGGCAAGCTACGGGCGCTCGTCATCGGTTTCGATCTGCTCGCCTCCGACCTGCCGCTCCGGGTCGCTTTCCCGGTGCTGTTCCACAATGTCCTGGAGTGGTTCCAGCCCCGGCGGCTTGAGTTTCCCGCGCAAAGTGTGCAGGCGGGGACGCCATTTCTCTTCCGTCTGCCGGCGCAGGATGGCGATCTGGAAATCGTCTCGCCGGGGGGAAAGAAAGAAATTCTGAAGACGGGTGCCAACTCGCTGGTGTTCGCCGAGACCTTGGAGGCTGGTTTCTACCGCTACAAGAGCGCCGGTACACAAGGCCGCTTCGCGGTCAATCTTTTCGATGAAGCCGAGTCGCAGATCAGGCCTCGCGCGGCGGCGGTATCTACGGAGAAAAAAAGCGCTGACGCTGCTGCGCCCGTCGAATCCGGTTATCCCCTCTGGCCGGTTTTGCTCGCCGGCGTGCTCGCCTTGCTCGCGCTGGAAATTTTCCTGGCCCTGCGGACGGGAATCCCGGTCTATCCCATCGTGATGCGGGGAGCGGCGTTGGCGGCGCTCGCGACCGCGCTGTTCAATCCAAAGATCTTCCAGGCGACCAACGCTCTGGATGTGGTGCTCGGCGTCGATTTGTCCCGCAGCGTCGGGCAGGAAGGGCGGGAGAAAGCGCGCCAGGTGCTCGAGCTTGCCAGGGACTTCAACCAAGCGGAGACGCGCACCGGGCTGCTCGCCTTCGGGCGCGCGCCGGAGTGGGAGTTTCTGCCGCGCCGGGATTTTCCCGCCGCCGATTTCTCCGCGCGCGTGGAGCGCGAAGAAACCGATATTCAGGCGGCATTGCAAGCCGCCTTGGCGCAGATGGGCGAGGGCCGGCAGGGCAAGATTCTTTTGATTTCCGACGGCAACGAAAATCGCGGTGAAACCGCACGGGTCGTCCCGCTCCTGCGCGCCCAAAGCGCGCAGGTCTGGACGCTGCCGGTGAGCCTCGCGCGCGGCAAAAACGAGATCTACCTGAGCGACCTCCATTTGCCGCGTCAGGTGGACAGCGCCGAGGGTTTTGAAATCCGCGGCGCCGTCGAAAGCCTGCGCGACGCGTCCGCCCGGCTCAAATTGCTGCGCGATGGCGTACTTGAGCGCGAGCAGGAAATTCAGTTAAAGCCGGGCACGAATTCGGTGAGCTTCAAAGACAGCCTGACCGAGCGCGGCAGCCATAGCTACGAGCTCGTCGTGGAGTCTGGCGACGACACGTTGGCGGAAAATAATCTCTTGCAGGGCGTGGTCGAGGTCAAAGGGCCGCCGCGGGTGTTGCTTCTGTCCGCGCAAAAAGACAGTCAGCGCATCCTCGCCGACGTCTTGCGGGTGCAAGGTTACTCAGTGGTGGTTTCGGAGCCACAGGCCCACGCGCTCTCGCTGCCGGAGATCTCCTCGTTTGACCTGTTGGTTCTCGACAACGTGGCGGCGTTTCAGCTCTCCTATGCCAAGATGGAAAACATTGAAAGATATGTGCGCGATCTCGGCGGCGGCTTGCTGGTGATCGGCGGATCGCAGAGTTACGGCGCCGGCGGTTACTATCGGACGCCGCTGGAGCGCGTGCTCCCCGTCGACATGCGCCCGCCGGCGCGTCTCGACCTGCCCCATGTGGCGTTGCTCTTCGTGCTCGACAAGTCGGGCAGCATGGGCGCCGGGCCGGAGGGGAGCACCAAGCTCGATCTCGCCAAGGCCGCGGCGCTGGCGGCGGCGGACATCATGAATCCGACGGACCAGGTGGGCGTCCTCGGTTTCGACGCCGCGTGGGATTGGGTCTTGCCGTTTCGCCAGGTGGGCAAGGGAGAATGGATCTCCGAACGGCTGTCGGGTCTCCAATCCGACGGCGGCACGGACCTCTATAAAGCGATGGTCGAAGCTTATCGGGTGATCGCGACCAAGCCGGCGGCGATCAAGCATGTTTTGGTTTTGTCCGACGGCCTCACCGACAAAGCGGACTTTCACGCCCTGGTCAACAAGATGGCGCGCGACAACATCACGGTGTCGACGGTCGCGGTGGGCAGCGACGCCGACGTGCAGTTGATGGCCGACATCGCCAAGAACGGCAGGGGACGGGGTTACGTAGCGCTTGATCCCCAGACGATCCCGCAAATCTTTACCACCGAGACCTTGCTCATCTCCCGCGACCTGTTGATCGAAAAGCCGTTCACGCCGAGCATCGCCGCGCAAGTGGGGCCGCTTAAGGGCATCGCTCAAAGCCAGTTGCCCTCGTTGCGCGGCTACGTGCTGACCTACCCCAAACCGCGCGCCGAGGTGCTCATGAAAGCGGAACAGGACCCGCTCCTGGTCTCCTGGCGCTATGGTCTCGGCCGCGTGACCGCGTTTACGTCGGATTTGAGCGGGCGGTGGGGAAAAGACTGGGTGGCTTGGCAGAAATTTTCGCAGTGGGCGAGCCAACTGGCGCGCGACGCGATGCGGAAATTTCTGCAATCGAGAATGCGCGCCGAATTGACGCCCGAGGGCGAGCAGGTGAAGGTGATTGCCGATTTTGTCTCGCCGGATGGGAAATTCCTGAATCATCTCAGGCTCAAGAGCAACATCGCCGCGCCGAATCGGGACACGCAGCAACAGAATTTTCAGCAAACCGCGCCGGGCCGCTACGAGGGCAAGTTTACCCCGTCGCAGCGCGGCATTCATTTCCTGACGTTGTATGCCGAAGGCGCAAACGGAGAAGCGCCGCTCACCGTTGCGACCGTCCCCTATATCGTTCCCTACCCCAAGGAGTACCGGGAGCTGAAGCCCAATCTGTCCTTGCTCAGCCGCCTCGCCGAAGAAACCGGCGGGCAAATGATCGACCCCGACAGGATCGAAGAAGGCGTCAAGCAACTGTACACGCCTACTCCGGGCAAAGGCAGGGAAGGGCAGGAGACCTGGTGGCCGCTCTCGGGGCTCGGTTTGTTCTTGTTCATTGCCGATCTCGTATGGCGAGCCTGGCCCACCCGCTCGGCGGTGACCTGATTCGGTTGCTTACTTGTCGACCGATCAGGTAAACTTCTTGGGTAGAAATGAAATACGGCTCTGTGGCCGGTAGCCGATTATTTGCGGGAGGAGTCCGATTTGAAAAATTTCACTAAAGCCATCGCGATTGCACTTTTCTTGGTTTTATTTTCAACGGCGCCGTCGCATGCGCAAAAACTCCAACTGGTGCGGGTCGCTCTTTCCACGCCGACGCCGCACATGGTGCCGCTTTGGGTGGCCAAGGACAAAAAGTTCTTCGAGAATCACGGCCTCAACGTTCAGTTGATCCTGGTCAGCGGCGGCTCGCTGGTCGCGCAAATGCTCGCGGCAGGGGAAATTCAAATGACCGCCAACGCGCCCGCGTCGCTGGTGAACTTGATCGCCGGCGGCGAGAAATTGTCTTTCTTTCTCGGCCTCAGCAACACCTCCCCATTTACCGTAGTGACGCAACCGAACTTGCGCAAGGCCGAGGATCTCAGAGGCAAGCGACTCGGCACGGCGCGCTTCGGCGGCTCATCGCATATTTCCGCGCTGATCGCGCTGGAACATCTGAAGCTCGATCTCAAGCGCGACAAAATCATCCTGGTTCAGACCGGCGTCGATCCCGAGCGCATGGCAGCGCTGGAGAACAAGGCCATCGACGCGGCGATGTTGCAGCGGGTCGCGACGAAAGTGATGACCGCCAAGGGATTTTTCCCTCTGCTCAACATGAACCAGGCAAAAATCCCCTACCAGAATACCGGTCTCGCGATGCGGCGGGATTTCGCCGCGGCGAATTCAAAAACGGTGGACAGCTTGTGCCGGGCGGTGATCGAGGCTTACGGCTTTGTCTTCCATAAAGAGAACAAGCAGGCCGTGAAGGAAATCGTCGCGAAAAATCTCCGCCTCCCCAACGTAGAAGCCGCGGAGGATTTCTACCTGGAAGCGCTCGAAGAGCTCGATCGCAAGCCCTATCCCTCCCTGGAAGGCACCCGGATCGTCATCAAATACGTCGCTGAGCAAAACCCCAAAGCCGCCGCCGTCAAAATCGATGACCTGATCGACACCAGCTGGCTCAAGAAACTAGATGGCGAAGGGTTCTTTGAAAAAGCTTATGGCGCGAAGTAGCCGCCGCCGACTGAAAAAGGTGGACAGCGACGGATGGGTTTTGGTATAGTATCCCCACTGATTTAGTCGAGCGTAGCTTCGCTTTACGCATGGCGGAAAAATATAATTTCCTGCCTCGTCAAACCGCTCCGGCATTATCGATCACACCGCATCTGGCGGGGGCAAAAAATCGAACGCCCGAAGTTGTTGATATTTACAGCATATCACTCTCCTTGTCCGCCTGCTCGTTCTTCTTCTTAAGGCGAGTCGTTAAAGCGCGCCATCGCGCTGCGGATGGAATGGGGTGTTTTTGCGGGTAACGAACTTGCGGTGTCGGAAAATCGTCGGCGCTCACCGTTCAAAGAAAACTCTCCGGGATTGCCCATTTTTTGTCTCCGACTTGGGGCTTTTTAGTTCCATCACTTCGATCCGGCTTACCGGGCAATTCAAAATGAATGGGTTGGAGTCTCTCCGGCGATCCCCTTGTTTCAACAGGCTTTCTGGGGCGGGGATACTATATTGTCCAGGGCTCTTAGGCCGATGACCGGCACGGGCCGTTCGGTAGTGGATGCCGGGCGCGCCAATTCTCTACCGCCAGGCCGATATTATTGCGTGAAAATTTTGACACCACCCTCGAAATTTGTGATTTTCAGAGACCAGAAACGACGGCTTTGGCGCCCACTTTTTCAGCAACGTCGGCAAGGCGCCATGGGGAGATGGTTGACTACGGCATTGCAATAAAAGCGAATAGAGCGCTGAACGAGAGCGAAAATACAGGCATTTTGTAAAATTCGATTCCGCCGGCTGGGATGAGCCGAAAATATTTGGGGAGGTTTAAAAATGGGTAGTCGGGAGAATCGGCGCCTCTGGTCTTGGGTTTGCATCATATTACCGCAGTGTACGTCTAAGGGGCAGGAAGGGGTATTTAGGGAAGTCAAAGATTGCCGATCATTATGTTAGGTGAAGGCAGCTGAGAAGTTCGCAACGGGAGGTAGGTGTTATGAAACCTGGAGAACCGTTGAAAACCAGTAAGCCGATTCGGTCGCACAAGACCGGGATCATGTTGCCGAGGGAAGGAACCTTCGTGCGGGCGATTGAAAACATGGGCCGCCAGTTGATTCTGGTGAATTTCGGCCCGGCAGGAGAAGAATATATCTTCCCCGACGAAATTCTGCCGGAACCGACCGAAGCGTAGAACGGTAAAATTTCCCGCCAGTGCATTCCCTTTGGCCTGCCACTGTATCCCTGCGCGCCGATAGAGCGCGCCCTACCGTTCGATTACCCCACGCGTTCCGTTTAGCTTTCGCTCAGCCGATTTGAAGAGAGGGCCAAAATCGCGGTAGGATAGGTGTGCATGAACGAGCGCGTCATCAAAGATTATCACGCCCATATTTATTACGATCCGGCAACGACGCGGGAAGCCGCTGCGCGCGTGCGCGCCGGGCTGGCGGCGGGCGGCTTCAACGTGCAGCTCGGCAGCTGGCATGACGGGCCGGTCGGTCCCCATCTCGACGCCATGTATCAGGCGGTCTTCGCGCCGGAGGAGTTCGGCAGGATCGTGCCCTGGCTCATGCTGCACCGCGAAGGGTTATCCGTGCTGATCCATCCATCGACCGGCGACGGCTACGGCGATCATCTCGAACGATCCCTTTGGCTCGGCGAGAAACTAAAGTTGAAAGAAAGCGTGTTGAGACGAAGATGAAGAAGGTCCATAGCGCCAAGGATCCTTTGATGGTCGGCCATCTGAAAAATGTTCTCGCCACCTTCGGCATTCGGTGCGTGATCCGAAACCTCGAATTGTCCGCCGCTGCGGGAGAACTACCGCCCATCGATTGCTGGCCCGAACTTTGGGTGGTCGATGATAAGGAACTGGCCGCGGCAACGGCGATCCTGAAGAAAACCTTGGCTCCCTTGGAATCGGTCAAGAGACCCTGGCGCTGCTGCGGCTGCGGCGAGGAAGTCGAAGGCCAATTTTCCGAATGTTGGCAGTGCGGGCAGGGCCGCCAACGAAGCATCGCGCTGGGCGCCGCCGGCGGTCCGCTGGCAAATTCCCTACGCAACGGATAAATTCTATTTTTAGTTTTCACGGCGGCGGAGCATCGTCCGCGCCCGACGACGCTTACTTTTACGGGGTTTGGTTAGCGGCCAAGAACAACGTCTTTCGGCGCTGATCAATTTCGTTCTCAACTCTAAGGAGCGTTTCATGGAGTATCGCCAACTGGGCCGTGCGGGCGTCCGCGTTTCCGTCATCGGCTTGGGCGCCAACCGGTTCGGTTCCCATGACACCCCTCAGGCCGAAGTCGATCGCATGATCGATGCGGCGGTCGACCGCGGGGTGAATTTCATCGACACCGCCAACGTCTACAACGACGGCCGTTCGGAGGAAACCCTCGGTCATGCGCTCAAAGGGCGTATGGACAAAGTCGTTTTAGCGACGAAGTTTTCTTTATCGCGAAAGACCGGCAGCGCCAACGGTTGGGGCGCGTCGCGCTACCACATGGTGCGGGCCGTCGAGCAAAGCCTGCGCCGGTTGCAGACCGATCGCATCGATCTCTACTACGCCCACCGTTGGGATGACACGACCCCGATCGAAGAAACCCTGTGCGCCTTCGATGATCTGATTCGCATGGGGAAGGTCTGTTATATCGGTGCGTCGAACTACGCCGCGTGGCAGTTGGCCCAAGCCAATCTGCTGGCGGAGCTCAAGGGCTGGAGCGCCTTCGTGGTGATTCAAGCCGAATATAACCTACTGCGGCGCAACGCCGAGCGCGAGATGTTGCCCTACTGCCGGGCTCATCAAGTCGGCTTTGTTCCTTACCATCCGTTGGCCGGCGGTTTCCTGACCGGCAAGTACGAGCAGGAAAAACCGCCGCCGCCCGGTTCCCGCGGCGAATCGGTGAGAAGCGTAAAGACGCTGATGACCGAAGCGAACTATCAAAAAATTCTCCGCCTGTCGGCTTGGGCCAGGGATCGTGGCCGCGGCTTAAACGAGCTGGCGCAGGCCTGGCTGCTCGCCCAGCCACAGGTGTGCTCGGTGATCACCGGCGCGAAAAATCTCGATCAACTGACCAGCAACGTCGATGCCGCAGATTGGCAACTGAGCGCCGCCGACCTTAAAGAGGTCGATACCATTCTCAGTGCATAGCGGCGTCGCCCGGCCGCGCTCGATTCAATCCGAGAACGGCAGGGCGAGCTGGGCCGGCGCGGTTATTTCAGGGGACGGCGTTTTGACGAGATGCTTGATTTCCGCTTCGAGCCAGCGGATGTAGAGGCGGTGGCTCTTGCGTTTCTCGATGGCGGCGCGACAGAGCTCGCGGACCCCATCGGCGTAATCGGGCCAGCGCTCGCGCATGATCCGTGGCAGGCGAATATAGGTCGGCGCGTCGTCGCAGAAAATTTTGTCGCGCGCCAGCGTCCAGATGTCGCACTGTTTTTCGCCGGACGGAATTTTTTCTCCGTGCAGCGACGAAGCGGCGCGCCGATCGCCGCCTGCCAAGCCTTGGACCAGGTGGGTCAGTTCATGGCCGATGGTTTGGTAGGTGAGGCGGCGGACTCTGAAACGAATGACGAGCTCCACGACCAGCCCCTTGCGATACAGGATGCTGGCGCTGCCCAGGTGCTTGCGCGTATAGCCCACTGTGAGCGATTTTCCACGCAGCTCCGGAAAATAAGGCAGCGCGCGCTCGATCATTGCTTGCGCGCGGCGCGTGAGCCGCCGTTTCAGCGGCGGCGTGAGTCTAAGGGGCATGCGGCGCTTCCATCGAGGGCATTCTCAACGCAACCTTGATCCCCGAGGCGGGAGTGTCATAATGCCTTTTCGTTCACGAAAACGTTATGACAGAGCCGCCGGACAAGAACAAGGAAAACAGCGTGCCGCCGTTTCGCTCCGGCTACGTCGCCATCGTCGGCCGTCCGAACGTCGGCAAGTCGACGTTGCTGAACCAAATACTCGGGGAAAAAATCGCCATCGTCAGCCCCAAACCGCAAACCACGCGCAACCGCGTCACCGGCATCCGAACGACCGAAAGATCGCAAGTGGTTTTTCTCGACACGCCGGGAATTCACCAGGCGCACTCGCTGATGAACCGCCGCATGGTCGAGGTCGCGCTGCAATCGTTGCACGAGGTCGATGGGGTGCTATGGCTGCTCGATGCCCAAGGTCGAATCGGGCCGGAGGACGAGCGCATCGCCGAAACCTTGGCCGGGGTTCGCTGTCCGGTGCTGGTTTTGCTCAACAAAATCGACATGGTTTCCAAGGGGAGGTTGCTGCCGCTGATACAGCGCTGCGCGGAACTGTTGCCCGGCAGGGAAATCGTGCCGGTGAGCGCGCTCAAGGGGGAGAATGTCCCGCTCGTGCTTGATCTGATCGAAAAGATCTTGCCCGAAGGAGCAAAGTTTTTTCCCGAAGGAGAGCTTACCGATCAGAGCGAGCGGTTCATCGCGTCCGAAATCGTTCGCGAGAAAATCTTTCTTTCGACCCGCGAGGAGATCCCCTACGGCGCGGCGGTTACCATCGACGAGTTCACCGAGAAGGAAGCGAAGCAGCTGATCGTCATCAAGGCGACGATTCACGTTGAGCGCGACTCGCACAAGGGGATCGTGATCGGCAAACAAGGGGCGATGCTCAAAGCCATCGGCACCCAGGCGCGGCAAGACCTGGAAGCGCTGCTCGGCTGCAAAATTTTTCTCGAGCTTTTTGTCCGGGTCGATCCCGGCTGGACGCAGGATCCCAACGCCTTAAAGGAAATGGGTTTGTGACATGGTCAAGGCGGCGCCGTTGAAGAAACTCAAAGAACGCAGGCTGCCGGTGCTGGCCATCGTCGGGCGGCCCAACGTCGGCAAATCGACGCTTTTCAACCGGCTGCTCGGCAAGCGCAAGGCGATCGTCGATGACCTGCCCGGCGTGACGCGGGATCTCAACTACGGCACGGCGGAGTGGGCGGAAAAAAAATTTCTCCTGGTCGACACCGGCGGCTTGGAGTCCGGCGCCACGGGGAATTTGGCGGAACAGGTGCAGGAGCAGAGCCGCTCGGCGGTGCGCGAAGCCGACGTCGTGCTGTTTCTCTTCGACGGCAAGGGCGGGCTTAATCCCATGGACCGCGAAGCGGTGGCGCTGTTGCGCAAGGCGGGCAAGCCGGTGTTCTTTGCGGTCAACAAGCTCGACTCCCGACAAAGGGCCGACAACCTCTACGAATTTTATGCTTTGGGGCCCGAAACCCTCTACTCGATCTCCGCCGAACATGGGCTCGGGATAACCGAGCTGTTGGACGACGTGGTGCGGAGCTTTCCCGAAGTCGCGGGCGACGACGAGGAAGTCCCGGAAGAGAAAAGCATGCCGCTGCGGGTCGCCGTCGTCGGCCGTCCGAACGTCGGCAAGTCGACGCTGATCAATCGCCTGCTCGGCTTCGAGCGCGCCGTTGTCGATTCGACTCCCGGAACGACGCGCGATGCGCTGGATACGCCGTTTGAGCTCGGCGGCGAGCCCTGCATTCTGATGGATACCGCCGGTATTCGCCGTAAGGCGCGCATCGACGACCGCATCGAGCGGTTCAGCGTCAACCGCGCGCTCCAATCCGTCGACCGCAGCGATCTCATCATCCACGTCATCGACGGACCCGAAGGGGTCACCGACCAAGACGCGCAGATTCTGAGTTACGCAGTGGCGCGCGGCAAGGCGTTGCTTTTGGCGGTGAACAAATGGGATTTGGTCGCCAAGGGTGGCGGCAGCGAAGCTCGGGCTTATCGCGACGAGGTCTATTATCGGCTTTCATTCTTGGATTACGCGCCGGTTGCTTTTATCGCCGCGGCGACGGGCTACGGTATTCGTAAAATGATCGAGACCGCCGCGCACACGGTCATGGTCTATCAACGCAAAGTAACCACGTCGGCCCTTAATCAGGCTCTCCAGAGGATCGTCCACGCCCATCCGGCGCCGCTGTGGCGGGACAAAGCGGTGAAGTTCTACTATGGGACGCAAACCGGCACGCGGCCGCCGACGTTTACTTTATTCGTCAATGCGCCGCGCGGTGTAGCGGAAAGTTATCAACGGTACCTGGTCCATCAGCTGCGCGAACATCTCGCCTTGGAATATTCCCCTATCAAACTGCTGCTCCGCCCCCGGCGCGAGGAAAAAAAGAGCAAGAGATCGTGACCTCCCCGGCGTTCGCTGCCCTGGGCAGCCGCGGCGCCTGCGCCGGCTTTGCGCTCGTTACGGGGCGAAGCGGCAAAATCTTAAATGGGCAAAACTTTTGTAAAAACAGAAGCTTCTTTGCCCAAAGTGGTCTGATTTTCAGCCTCTTCGAGCGCGTGGTGCTGGCCTTCGGGCGCAAATTGCCTTATCATTTTTAATTCTCGGCGGAGATTTGCCGATGCTTGAACTTTGAGCGGGTTCAAGTTGACAAAGCGTGAATGGCTATGATTGAGGTTTCCATGACTTTGGCGGAGGGAGAAGCGTTGGTGGCGCCGGTGCGAAAAAAACCCGCGCTTTGGCTCGCGCTGAGCCGGGTCAAAGGTTTGGGGGGCGTGAGCTTTAAAAAACTCGCCGCCCATTTCGCCGATCCCACCGAGGCCTTTGCCGCGTCGGCGCGGGATCTGGAACGCATCCCAGGGTTGGGCCAAGGCGTTATTCACGGCCTGTTGCATTTTTCGGCGTGGAACCAGATCGACGAAGAAATAAGCCGGATCGAAAGCGCGGGAGTTGCCATCGTGCCGTTCACGGATCCCTCCTACCCCGCGCGGCTGCGCATGATTCCCGATCCGCCTCCGTTTCTTTACGTCAAGGGGCGGTTGCGCGCCGATGATGAGAGGGCGGTCGCCATCGTCGGCTCGCGCAGCGCCAGCGAGTACGGCTGCCGAGTGGCGCGCGATTTGTCCCGGGGACTCGCCTCGCTGGGATTCACGGTGGTGAGCGGGATGGCGCGCGGCA
>Ga0153916_10000871_pt1 | contig 20944 bp, 18 predicted proteins | sample Opewatmetagenome_FD_109642 | JGI IMG/M metagenome (GOLD analysis project Ga0153916, IMG submission 109642) | Freshwater wetland microbial communities from Ohio, USA - Open water 3 Core 3 Depth 4 metaG | ecosystem: Environmental > Aquatic > Freshwater > Wetlands | place: USA: Ohio, Lake Erie...
CGTACCCCACATCGTCACGGAGCTGCCCGGCCCCAAGGCCCGGGCGCACGTCGAGTTCGATGAAACCTGGACCTCACCGAGCCTGCCGCGCGCCTATCCGATCGTCCCGGTTCGGGGCGACGGCCTGACGGTCGAAGACATCGACGGCAACCTGTTCCTGGACTTCGCGGCTGGGATCGCGGTCAACTCAACCGGCCATGCGCATCCCCAGGTCGTGGCGGCGATCAAGGAGCAGGCGGCCGAGCTGATCCATTTCAGCGCCTCTGACTTCTACCTGCCGATCTACCCGGAGACCTGCCGCGAGATCGCCCGGATCGCGCCGATCTCCGGCCGCAAGCGCGTCTACCTGGGCAACTCGGGAACCGAGGTCGTGGAGGCCGCGATCAAGCTGGCCCGCTTCGCCACCCGGCGGCCGTACGTCGTCGCCTTTCTCGGCGCCTTCCATGGACGGACCTACGGATCGGTCTCGCTGACGGCCTCGAAGGCGAAGTACCACGCCGGCTTCGGGCCGCTCCTGCCGGGCGTCTTCCATGCGCCGTACGGGCGGGTGGAGGACCTGCGCTGGTTCGACGAGGTCCTGTTCGACAAGCTCGCCCCGGCGGATGAGGTTGCCGCGATCATCGTCGAGCCGATCCAGGGCGAGGGCGGCTACATCGTCCCGGAGGATGGCTTCCTCCAGGGGCTCCGCCGGATCTGCGACGAGCACGGGATCCTGCTGATCGCCGACGAGATCCAGTCCGGCGCCGGACGAACCGGCAAGATGTGGGCCGTCGAGCACTGGGGTGTCGAGCCCGACATCCTGCTGGCCGCCAAGGGCATCGCCTCGGGCATGACCCTGGGCGCGCTGGTCGCCCGGGCCGAGCTGCTCGAGACCTGGGGCGCGGGCGCCCACGGTTCCACGTACGGCGGGAACCCGATCGCCTGCGCCGCCGCGCTGGCGACGATCGAGCTGCTCGAGGGCGGCCTGGTCGAGAACGCCGCGCTGCGGGGCGAGCAGGCCATGGCCGGCCTGACCGCGCTCCGGCGCCGCTTCCCGGAACTCGTCCACGAGGTCCGCGGCAGAGGCCTCATGCTCGGCATCGAATTCGATACCGCCGCCCATGCCGAGGAGGTCCAGTGGGAGGCCTACCAGAAGGGCCTGCTGGTGCTCGAATGCGGCAAGTCGAGCGTCCGGATGTCGCCGGCCCTGACCGTGTCCGCTGCCGAGGTCGACACGGCCGTGCGGATCTTCTCGGAGTCAGTCGCGGCCGTGGCGGGCGAGCACGGCGAGATCCTGGCCGCTGCGACCGCCGCGGGCGCGATCAACGAGGTCGAGGAGGCGGTCTGAGCCGGCCCCTCCCTCGGCGGAGCCGCGAACCGGTCAGATGGTCAGGACGACCTTGCCGAATGGCCGGTCCTCGATCAGGTGGCGGGTCGCCTCGGCGGCCTCTTCGAGGCGGAATGTCCGGTCGATGGCGGGCTTGACCGTGCCATGTGCAAGGAGTGGCAGCACGGTCGCCCAGGCCGCGGCATACGCCTCGGGAGGCTGGAAGTAGATGTTGAACCCCTCCACGCTTGTCGACCCGCCGGCGCCGAGCGCGCTCCAGATGAGCGTGAGTGAGTTCACGGCAAGGTCCGTCCCCGCGGGATAGCCCATGTGGACCACGCGGCCTCCAGGCGACACTGACTTCAGCGCTTCGCCCGTGATCGACCCGCCGATCGAATCGAGCGCGACGTCCACGCCCTTTCCGTCCGTGAGGCGCATGACCCCCTCGCTGAGCGACTCCGTCGCAAGATCGATGACATCGGTGTAGCCCAGGCTCCGGGCTTTCTCCGCCTTTTCTGTCCGCCCCGCCGACGTGATCACGCGGCCGGCGCCCTGCGCCTTGGCGAGTTGGATCGCGGCGTTCCCGACCGACCCTCCCACGCCCGGGATGAGCAGCGTCATCCCGGGCACGAACCGGACGCCGCGCATCAGCGCCAGCTGCGCGGCGACGTAGGCGACGGGAACGGCGGCAGCCTCGACGTCGGTGAGGTTGTCGGGGACCTTCGTGGCCTCGGTCGGTCCTGCTGTCACGAACTCCTGCCAGGTCCCGGATCGCGCGAACCCGTACGCTCCCATAAGCATCACCCTGGTACCGGGTGGCAGCGAATCCGACCCGTTCCCAACCACCACGCCTGCGCCTTCATTACCCTGGATCAGCCCTGGGGCTACCTGCGGGACCCAGCCTCGTCGAACCGTGTTGTCGAATGGATTCACCGCTGCAGCGGCCATCTTGACGACGACGTCGCCGGGTGCCGGTTGAGGCTCGGGGACATCGACCACGCGGAGGACGTCGTAGTCCCCGTACTCATCAAAGCGAACAGCGCGCACCGCGGGCTCCTCCTCTGGTCGTGACACCAGCGTGTTCACGGAGCGTGCGACCAGCCACCTGGTGAACGGGACCGAGTATAGGCGGCGCGCCCGTCACGGGCGACGCGCGAAGCCCTGCTCGTCGCCGGTGAGCCGCTCGTTCGCGGACAACGAGCGGGCGGTCGCCGAGGGAGCTGGGTATTCGGCACGTCGGTTACGATGCCCGGCGATGCTCCTGCTCGTCGATCTTGACGGCGTCGTCTACCGTGGCCGCCGGCCCGTGCCGGGTGTCGCGGCTGTGCTGGCCGACCGCGTCGCTCGTGCGGACGACGTCCTGTACGTCACGAACAATTCGATGCACTACCGCGCAGACTATGTCGAGCGGCTCGAGGCAATGGGCGCCCCGGTGGCGGCCGACCGGGTCGTCAGCTCCGCCCGGGCGACGGCGCTCCACCTCGTGAATCACGAACCGGTGGTGCGTCGCGTCCTAGTCGTTGGTGCCCCCGGTTTGCGCCACGAGCTGGTCGACGTCGGGCTCGAAGTGATCGACGCCGGCGAACGTGCCGATCTCCTGGCCCATCGCACGGCCGCTGCAAAGAACGGCAGTGGCCTCGTCGACGAATTCGAGATCGCCGGACGGCCCGACGCCGTGGTCGTCGGGCTTGACCAGGACGTCACGTATGGGAAGCTCGCGATCGCGTCTATCGCGATCCGCGCCGGGGCGCGGTTCATCGCGACGAATCGGGATCCGGCGCTCCCGACCGAACACGCGTTTCGGCCAGGAGCCGGCGCGATCGTGGCCGCGGTCGAGACGACCACGGGGGTGACGCCGGTCTCCGTTGGCAAGCCGGCCCCGGCGATCCTCGAGGCGGCCGCGAGGATCGTCGGGGCACAGGCGAGCGACGCGATCGTGATTGGTGACGGACTCGCGACTGACATCGCCGCTGCGCACGCCGTACGCGCGCGCAGCATCCTCATGCTGACCGGCGTGACGACCCGCGCCCAGCTCGATGGGCTGCCGATATCCCAGCGGCCCGACGTGGTTGCGGAAGACGCTGTCGAGCTGGCCGCAGCTCTCGAGCGGATGGCCGGGCGCCGGGCCGCGCCTTCATCGAGCGATGATGATCGTCGCCGATGAATGGCTGGCCACGTACCTCGACACGCTACCGAGCAACGTTCGCCTGATCGGACCGAGCCGGCGGGCCCCGATGACGATCGCGTCGTAATCGAAAGTGGTCGCCACTTCGACGATCGACGGCCCGGGCGCGCCCGTCGGCTCATGCGTCTCTGCTGAAAGCCCCGCCGCGGCGACGCGCATCTTCGCCTCATAGAGTTCGGCCGCGTGTTCGGACGTTTCGCTCCAAGGATCGTCGGGAGCCACGCGATCGGCCGGCGCCACGGATACGATCCCGATGGCAGCACCGGTCGCGACGGCGAGCTCGATGCCCATGTTGAGCGCTGCCTGCGCAGGCTCGCCTCCGTCGTACGCGATGAGAAGGCGGCGCACGCGGTCGGACATGATCAACCAGCCTCCTTCGGTGTGTCGATTTCGGGCCCTGAGGCGCTGGTCGGCGCTTCGGCCACGAGGCGGCGATGGATCCCGAACAGGCTGAATGAGAAGCGGGCGTCGAGCGCGCCCCACAGGCCGCGCGGGGCAAGGAGCGTGATCGTCACCGCGAGCGCACCCAGAACGATCAGGTACGCGCTGCCGTAGTCGCTCAGCAGCTCGCGGAGGCCGATGAAGACGACCGTGCCGATGATCGGCCCCTCGATGCTGCCCAGCCCGCCGATGATCACGATGAAGATGATCCAAGCCGTCCACTGGACGCCGAAGGCGGCCGTCGGCTGGATGCGCAACAGGTTCATGTAGATGACCGACCCGGCGATGGCGCAACCGACGGCCGCAATCAGGTAGACGGCGACCTTCGCCCGGAACACATTCACGCCGAGGCTGCGTGCGGCCACGTCGCTGTCGCGGATGGCTCTCAAGGAGAGCCCGAGCCGCGAGCGCATGATCAGCACGCCGGTCGCCACGGCCCCAAACCCCACCGCGAGTGCCAGCCAGTAGGTGATGGCGATTCGACCCTGGGGTCCGAACTGGGCTAGCGACTGGATCGACACGCCCGTTCCGGCACCGACCGACTTGTTGGCGGCCACGATCAGGCGGAACACCTCGGCGATGACCCAAGTGCCGACCGCGAAGTAGCCACCCTCGAGGCGGAAGACGAAGAACGACGTGACGAGCGCGACCAGTCCCACGCCGCCGGCGGTGATCGCGATCGCGAGCAAGGGATGCAGGCCCAGGAGATCGGAGAACGTGTACAGGCCGTAGGCCCCGAGTCCGATGAAGGCCTGCTGTCCGATCGACACCAGCCCTGCGTAGCCCGCCAGAAGATTCCACATCTCGGCCAAAGCCAGGAGCGTGAAGAACTCGATCAGCAGGTGCATCGTCCCGGCGTCGCCCCAGGTCGGCAGGCTGGCCAGGCCGACCAGCAGAACCATCCCGACGACGGCCGTGATCCGGCTCGCCCTTGTCGCCTGGGCGACCCGGAAGTGGGCTGTCATCGAGCCCGCCTCGCTCATGCCTGGCGCGCGCCGGAGGGGGCGAACAGGCCATGGGGCCGAACAATGAGGACGGCGAGGAAGGCCAGGTGGCCCGCGAGCAGCTGAAACGACGGGCTGATCTGGGCCCCGAGCGCCTGGGCGACGCCTAGCGTCATGCCGCCCACTAGCGTGCCCCACAGGGAGCCGAGGCCACCCATGATCACTGCCTCGAACGCCGAGATGAGCTGGATGGGCCCGTCACTCGGGCCGAACGTGGTCCGGATCCCCAGAAAGACTCCGGCGATGGCGGCCGTCCCCAGGGCGATCGCCAGCGCCACGGCATAGAGGTGGCGGTTGTCAATTCCCACGAGTCGTGCAGCGGTATGGTCGTCCGAGGTGGCGCGGATCGCTCGGCCCAACTGGGTCCTCGCGAGCAGCAGCGCCAGGCCGCCGAGCACCCCGATGGCCACGAGCAGCGTCACCGACGGAAAGACGCCGATCCCGATCGCGTCGGTCAGGTGGATGCTCGCGTTTTCGATCTGGCCGGCATCAAGACCCCGAGAGTCCGCCGAGAACACGTCGAGCAGCACGTTCTGGATGATCACGGACAGCCCGAACGTGATCAGCAACGGCGACATCGGCCCATGGTCAACCGAGCGATTGAGCAGCAACCGCTGCAGCAGATAGCCGCCGATCATCATGGCGGGCACGACCACCGGGATCGCCAGGAACGGATTCAGTCCGGTCGCCGAGACGACCACGAGGGCGAGGTAGGCCGCCAGGATGCTGAGATCGCCGTGCGCGAGGTTGACCATGCGCATGACGCCGAAGACAAGCGACAGCCCTGTCGCCAGCAGCGCGTACAGACCGCCCAGGAGGAGGCCCTGCACGACCGCGTTGACCCAGTCCACTGGAACTCCTCAGATCCCGAAGTAGGCGGTCACGATGGCATCCCGCGAGAGCTCTGATGGGCTCCCGGTCAAAGCGATCCGACCTTCCAGCAGGCAAGACACCCGCTTTGCCGCCGCCAGGGCCTGCTCGATGTTCTGCTCCACGAGCAGCACCCCGGTGCCGGCGGCGGCGATCGCCGGGATCGCCGCGTAGACCTGGCCGACCACGACCGGTGCCAGTCCGAGGGACACCTCGTCGAGGAGGAGGAGGCGCGGGTTCGACATCAGCGCCCGGCCGATGGCCAGAGCCTGCTGCTCGCCCCCAGATAGCACGGCCGCTCGCTGGTCGGAGCGGAAGGAGAGCAGCGGAAACAGCGCCAGGACGGCAGGCACATCCCACGGGCCGGGCCGCTTTCGGTAGGCCCCGACCAGCAGGTTCTCCCGGACGGTCAGGCTTGGGAACACCCGCCGGCCTTCGGGTACGAGCGAGATGCCCAGCTCGACGCGGAGATGCGTGGGCAGTCGATCGATCAGCGACCCGTCGAAGTGGATCGCACCACCCCGGTTCGGGAAGAGACCCGCGATGATGTTCAGGAGCGTGGACTTACCGGCGCCGTTGGCGCCGATGATCGCCACCGTCTCGCCTGCGTCGACGGCCAGCGATACGTCGTACAGCGCCTGGAAGTCGCCGTAGAAGCTGCTGACCGTCTCGACCTCGAGCAGGCTCATGCGCTCACGCTGTGGCCGAGGTAGACGGACTGAACCTCTGGGTTGGCCATGACCGCGCGAGGTTCACCTTCGACGAGCTTGCGACCGTAGTTCGTGGCCATGAGCCGGTCGACGACGGATACCAGGGCTTGGACGATGTGCTCGATCCAGATGATCGCCAGCCCTTCTGCCTTGAGCCGGCGAACGGTGGCAATGAGGACCTGGACTTCGGCCTCGGTGAGCCCGCCGGCGATCTCGTCGAGCATGAGGAGGCGGGGTTGGCTGGCGAGGGCCCGCGCAAGCTCGAGGCGCTTACGGTCGAGCAGCGTCAGCGAACCGGCGATGGCATTGGCGCGCGGGAGCAGGCCGGTCAGGGACAGCGACTCGACGCACCGCTCCAGCCGGTCGGCCTGTCGTCGCTGTGATGCGCCCACCAGGACATTCTCGAAGACGGTCATGCCGCTGAACGGGTGCGGGATCTGGAACGTTCGCCCGATGCCGGCCCGCGCCCGGGCATGGGCCGGCATCGCCGTGATGTCACGGCCGTCGAGCAGAATCTGGCCCGTGTCGGGATGGATGTTGCCGCTGATGAGGTTGAGCATCGAGGTCTTTCCGGCGCCGTTCGGGCCCACGACGCCGAGCACCTCGCCGGCCACGACCTCGTAGGACAGGTCGTCGGCGACGACGACCTGTCCGAACGACTTCGATACCCCGCGGAGCTCCAGGAGTGGCGTCACTGGTCGCCAGTCCCCAAGGTGAAGTCAGGCGATCGGATTGAGCTTGGTGTCGCCGGCCGGAATCTCCGGGTGATCCTTGTTGCTGACGATGACCAGGTCGTACGGGAACGTCGTTCCCTTGCGCCACTGGCCGCCGACGAGCGGGGTCTTCGAGATATTTGGGAATGGTTGCCCGACCGTCCAGTCGACCTTGCCGACGATGGTGTCGAGGCTGGTCGCCTTGATCGCGTCCCGGATGGCGCCTTTGTCGTCGATGTTCGTCGTGCGATTCAGGGCGTCGATCGCGACCTCGAACAGTGCGTGGGCGAAGCCGATCGGCTGGGTCCACTGCTTGGTCGTCGCGGTCGTATAGCCGTCGGCGAGCGCCTGCGCGGTCGCCCCGGTGAGCGATGACTTGAAGGGATGGGTGGGCGACCACCAAACCTCGCTAGAGAGTCCTTCTCCGAGCGTTCCGAGCGCCTCCACCGAGGACGGGAAGAGGAGCGCCTTGCCGATGGACGCGGCCTTGGGCTTGAAGCCCTGCTGCGATGCCTGCTTGTAGAAGTTCGTGAAGTCGGGTGGAATCGGGACGCCCGTCAAGATGTCGGCATTGGCGTTCTTGTAGGCAGTGATCTGGGCGGTGAAGTCCTGGGCGCCGTCCTCGTAACGGCCAGGGTCCTTGAGGGTGTAGCCCGCCGCGGCAAACGGGGCTCCGAAGTTGGCTCCCCATGCGTTGCCGTCGCCGTCATTCGGGAAGAGGCCGCCGACGATCTTGTTCGTGGTCAGCCCATTCCACATGTCGAGGTAGACCGCGATGATGTCCTCGAGGCCCCAGAAGAAGTGATAGCTCCACTCGAAAGGCACCGGGTTGGCGGGGTCCTTCTGGCGGGCAAGGAAGAACGGCTGCCACGGTGCGACGGTGGAAATGCAGGGCACGCCGTTGGCCTCGGCCTGGTCGGAGACCGGATTGGTCGTCTCCGGGGTCGAGGCAACGACGATCAGATCGACCTTGTCGTCGAGCATAAGGCTCTGGGCGACCTGCGAAGCCGTGTCGGGGCTGGACTGGGTGTCCTTGGCCACGACCTCGATCGGATGCGTCACGCCGCCGATCACGACCTTGCTGGCGAACGTCGCCTTCAGGTCGTTGAGGATGTAGTCGTCCGCTTCCCCGAAACCCGCCAGGGGACCAGTCTTGGGGCTGACATAGCCGATCTTGACCGTCCGCCCCACGCTCGGTGCAGCCGACACCGACGCCGCCGCGCTGGGCGCGGCAGCGCTGGTCGCGGAGGCAACGGGAGCCGGCGAGTTGGCACTACTGCAGGCGGCGAGGAAGCCGCCGAGGCCGACGGCGACCCCGCCCAGAGCGGTGAGCCGCAGGAAGTCACGCCGGTCGATTGCCTGTGCTAGAAGATCTAGCGGGAACTCCCGGTTCAATCGGTCGTCGGCCACGAAACTACCTCCTCCTCAGGTCCGCCCAACCGATGAGCGGGGGTTGCCGCCGACGCTTGATGCGCCGGTCGCCAGGGTTCAGTTGCTGGCCGGGGACGCGGCCTGAGACGCACCTCGCGACTGCGAACTGCGTGGCTCATGATTCGCGCCGGGTCAGGCTGTTGCCACCTCCATCGGCTTTGGCGTGTTCGGCTGGTAGAAGGCGCCGAGGTGGAATCCATAGACGACGTGCCACAGGTAGACCGCGATCACCCATTTCAGCTGGTCTGGTCCGAAATTGCTGAAGAAGAGTCCGGCATTCACACCGGGGCCGGCGAGATTCGGGAAGAGGTTGATCCACCAGACGGAGCTGAGCGTGGCCAGGACCAGGCCCCAGATGAGAGCCTTGGCAAAGTTGCCGGCGAACGTGTTCGCGATCGGGAGCAGCGGATGGATCCCGAAGGCGTAGATGAGGGCGAACGCCACGCCTTGGGCGTAATGCGCCCCCGCCCCGAACAGCGTGAGGATGACCGGATCCTGGAAACCGTCCGTGCCGAAGGCATTGGCCGAGTTCCCGAACACGAGGTACCCATTGAGCATGTTGAAGTTCAGGTCGGGCAGGCCGATGCCGTGGTACCACATGCCCAGGTTCGTGGTCACGTGGGTCGCCACGAGGCCCCCGACGATGGCCACCACGAGCCGGTGCCGAGTGACGTAGTCGCGCCAGTCGTCGATGAATGCGCTGTTCATGTACCGCCTCCCTTGCTTCGAACCACCTCGCAGGCTTCCGGCGGGGATGTGCGTGATCGGTACGACATGACGGAACTCGAACGTCGGGCCGCGCTGCGAACAGACAGCGGGATGGTAGTCCTCAAGTCAACGACTTTGGTCAGTCGCGTCACCTCCCGCCGGCTGCTCGAGCGAGGACCTGGACCACCCCGGCGCTCCCGTCCACCCTGATGATGTCGCCGTCGCGGATCGAGTTCGTGGCATTCCACGTCCCGACCACGGCGGGTATCCCGTACTCGCGGGCCGCGATCGCGGCGTGCGTCAACATGCCGCCGGTGTCGGTGACCACACCGGCGATCTTCAGGAAGAGCGGCGTCCAGGCAGTGCTCGTGGCCGGGCAGACCAGGATCTCACCCGACTGGAGCGTCGGGAACTCCTCGAAGCTCAGGACCACCCGGGCCGGACCCTCGACCACACCCGCGGCACCGGCGAACCCCTCCAGGCGTTCGACGACGTGCTTCTCGCCCTTCGGGTGAAGTACCTCGTCGACGATGCCGAATACCTTGAGGGCGATCGGATCGTTCATCGTGGATGGGACGTTTCCGACCGTCAGTGGAGCATCGACCGCCGCCGCCGCCGCCCAATCCTCCTTCCGTTCGGCGACGAGGGAGGGCACGAGCGCCTGATGGTGATACGTGCCGATCTTTTCGTTGCGGGCCAGGTCGTCGAGGATCTCCACCAACTCGCTGAAGGTCAGGAAAAAGACATCGTCGGCCTGTTCGACGAGGCCGAGCTGCTGCAGCCGCCGGCCACAGGCCATGAGCGTGTTGTGAACCACGGCGGTTGAGCCCGCATCGATGTAGAAGCCGTGATCCTCCTGAAAGGCGTAGACGTCCTGGGCGACCGGCAGGAGTCGCTCGAAGACGGGCCTGTCTTCCGCGGTGAGGCGTTGTCGTACGGCCGCGATCACCTCGTCGCGCTGCCGCATGACCTCGTCGCGCGCCTCGAGTAGATGCCAGCCGGCGTCCATCCGCCCGAAGTAGCTGTTGATCGTGTCCAGGACGGGCGTCGGGTCGTCTTTCCAGGTGGGGTACATGACGTCGAGGTGCCCGGCGCTGATCCGGTTGCCGAACCGCATCAGCCACTCGTCGAAGCGGTCGAGCCATTCGCGGCCGATCGGCTCATTCCCCAAGGACTCCCGCAGCGAGCTCGCCGGCGTGCCCTGCAGCCGATCGCGCAACCCGGCCCGGTCCGCCATCTCGGCCAGGGCCCAGAGGCCCTCGTCAGTCTTGGTCGACATCGAGTTGAAGCCCTTCAGCAGGTTGACGAAGTCCCTTTCCTCGACCCCGTGCGCCTTGCAGAAGGCTTCGAACGCAAGGTAGATCGTGTCGGCCGGGTACATCAGGATGAAGTGAATCTCCCAGTGCCGGCGGTTGATCTCCTCGGTCTTCCGGAGGTAGTCGAGGAGGTGCGGCGTGGTCAGGCGATCGGCGTCCACTGCCCCCAGCGAGGCCAGGTTGGCGATCACCTCGGAGATGTAGCCGCCGTAGAACTCCGCCCAGTGATCCGTGCAGTGGTCGACGAGCTGACCGAACGCCTTCGCTCGGCGGCCTACTTCATCGGGATCGTCGATCAGGGCGAAGCCCAGGTAGACGCGGCCCCCGTAGATCTTGACGTGGGCGCCCTTCGACGGCGGCAGCTGCGTCTGTTCCGAGGCGACGTGATAGCCCCAGGCATGGTGCTTCTGGATCGTCGTCATGCCCATCGGCGAGATGGGGTAGGGCTGGTGGAGGTCGTCCCTGAACCAGAAGATCGCGGCGTCGCGATCTGGTCGCAGCGTCCTGAGGGCGCTGATGCTTCTGTCTATCGGCATGGGGTCACCTCACGTCCGCCAGACACCCGGTGCGCCCGCCGGCAAGTCACCCGAAGGTGCGCTCCGCGAGTTGGGCGCGGCCCGACTCGGGTGTCTGGACCGCTGCGGGGGAGCCACCGCGGAGCCACCGTTCATACCGTGCCACGCCAGGCCTAACGCCCTGGCATCGGTGGGAGCTTGAAGAGCGCCTCGGCGTTCTTGCCCAGCATCATGTCCGTCTTGTCCTGGGTCAGGGAGACAGACGCGCCCAGGTCCTTCACGGCCTGGATGGCGCCTTCGGGATCGCCCACCCGATGGGCGTAGTCGGTCCCGACGACAAGGTGCCCCGGTCCGACCCACTCGAGGGCGCAGCGCATGGCCGGCAGGTAGAACGATGTCGTATCCGGCCAGACCCGCGTCGCGTAGGTGATGTCCGGGGTCTCGTCCAGTTCCAGGCCCCATTCCTTTGCATAACCCTTCCACGAGGCCTTCAGGCGCTGCACCAGGTAGGGCACCATGCCGCCGAGATGCGAGTGGACGGCCTTGAGGTTCGGGTACTTCTGGAACACGCCGTTGAAGATGAGGCTGATCACGGCCATCGAGGTGTCGAGCGTGTAGCCGTACAGCTGGTATGGGATGCGCACCATGTCCATGACACTCGCCGTCAGCGGAACGGTGGGGTGCACCAGGAAGGGCAGGTCCAGCTCATTCGCCAAGGCCCAGATGGGGTCGAACTTGTCGAAGAAGAGTGGTTCGCCGTTGACGTTGGAGAAGGCCTGGATGCCCTTGACGCCAAGGTCCTTGTAACAGCGCTCCAGCTCCTTGACCGCCTCGTCGGGAGCCTGCCACGGCAGACCCGCGTAGGCGTAGAAGCGCCCTGGGTAGTCCTGGACGGCCCGGGCGAATGAGTCGTTGGTCCGCTTTGCCCAGTAGATTCCTTCCTTGGTGGGCAACATCTCCGGCCCGGGAATGGTGATGCTCATGATCTGGGTGTCGAGCCCGGCCTTGTCCAGGTCCTCGATGCGCGCCTTGAGGTCGTAGTGGCCAGCGCGGTCGATGTGCGCCACGATGACGTCGCCGGGCGCGTAGCAGACGTAGCTGGTGGGACCGGTCTGGCGTGCGTAGGGCGGTTCCGACCGACTGACCAGGTACGCGAGGTAGTCGGGCGGATACCAGTGATTGTGGCAATCGACGGTGCGCTGGGCCATGATCCGTTCTCCTTCGCTGCTTGGCTTGAGATTCAGTCCTTGCCGACCTTTCGGATCCGACGGGCCTGCAGGACGTACAGCGTCCCGTCCTGGTAGGCCCACTCCATGTCGACGTTGAACCCAAAGTGATCCTCGATGCCCTTGCTCGTCCGTCCCAATTCGACGAGCTGTGCCTCGGACAGCGTCGGCTCGCTCGCTCGTGCCGGTGGCACCGCCTGCTCGAGACGTCCGGAGCCCCTGCCAATATCCATCGTGACCATCACGTTCTTGCTGGCGATCCTCCTCTCTTTGACCGCGAGACTTGCCTTGTCGACGACGAAGAAGTCGTTCATCGATCTGCCCGACACCACGGACTCCCCGATCCCCCAGTTCGATTCGATGACGATCTCGGTGGTAGCCTGGGTGATCGGGTGCGCCGTGAACAACACACCGGCGGTGTCGGCGTTGACCATGAGCTGGATGACCGGCGCGATCAGGCCGCGGTCGTGAGCGATGTCCTGGCGGTGGCGAGCGAAGGCGGCGCGCGCGGTCCACAGGGACGCCCAGCATTCCCGGATCCTCTCGAGAAGGTCGGCTTCACCCAGCACGTAGTGATAGGTGTCCATCATCCCGGGGAACGATGAAATCGGACTGTCCTTCACGGCGACCGACGACCGGACCGCCACATACCGGTTCGCGGCGCTGACCAACGCCCGGTAGCGGTCTCGGATCTCCGTTTCGAGGTCGCTCGGGATCTGCGCAGAGGCGATCATGCCCCGGATGTCGGCCGTGGCCGCTTCGAGCCCGTTGAGGTCGTCGAAGTCAAGGCGCCCGGCGATCTCGGCGATCCGGCCATCGAGCGCGTTGGAACGGAGTAGGTGGGGCAGCGCGTCCGCGACGATGCAGAACCCCGGTGGGACCCGGACCCCGATGTGGGTCAGTTCGCCGAGGTTCGCGCCCTTGCCGCCGCAGCGCTGGACGTCTTCCCTGGTGATCTCCTGGAGTGTCAGCGAGTACGTCATCGCAGCTTCGACCGCTGGAGCTTGCCGGTCGCGGTCCGTGGCAGCTCGTCGACGAACTCAATCCAGCGCGGACGCTTGAAGGCGGCCATCTCCCGGGCGCAGTGGTCGACGAGCTCCCTGGCCAACTCCTCGGAAGGCGAGTAACCGGCCTGTAGGACGACGAATGCCCTGGGCTTGATCAGGTCCGACTGGTCCGGGTGGCCGATGACCGCGCTCTCCAGAACGGCCTCATGGGCGGTCAGGGTGTTCTCAATCTCCAGGGGGGAAACCCAGATTCCACCGACCTTGAGCATGTCGTCCGAGCGCCCGACATACCAGTAATAGCCTTCGTCGTCCACGCGGAAGCGGTCGCCCGTCGCGAGCCACTCGCCGAGGAAGGTCCGCCGGCTCCGCTCGTACTGGTGCAGGTAGCCGAGGGCCGCGGTCTCGCCCCTGAGGATCAGGTTGCCGGTCTCGCCCCTCGGCACCGCCTGTCCCTCGTCATCCACGACCTTGATCTCGTAGCCCTCGACCGGCTTTCCGACACTGCCGGGCCGAGTGTCGCCCAGTCGATTCGTGAGATAGAGGGCGAAGTTCTCCGTTGTTCCGATCCCCTCGACGATCTCGTGGCCGGTCGTCCGCTTCCATTCGTGCCAGATCGCCACCGGCAGGGATTCGCCGGCCGAGAGGCACAGGCGGAGCGAGGACAGGTCATACGTGTCGGCGAACCGGTCGACGGCCATGATCGAGGCGTAGCTCGTCGGCACGCCGTTGAAGATCGTCGGCTTGAACTGATCGATCATTTGCAGCAGGTTCGTGGCGATCCGCGACGGGGCCGGAGACAGGATGACGCTTGCGCCGGCGAACCACGGCCAGATCAGGTTCCCACCCGAGCCGTAGGTGAAGAACAGCTTCGCGACGCTGAACGTGCGATCGTCCTCCCGCAGCCCGACTGCGTCGACGGCGTAGAGCTGCGCCGTGAGGGGGAGGTCCTTCTGGGCGTGGGGAATGCCCTTCGGTTCGCCGGTCGTCCCGCTGGAGTAGTTGAGCATGCACGGGTCGTCGCGGTGGGTGGGCGCCGCCACGAGCTCGGTGGCCTGGTCGCCAATGAGCTCGGCATACGCCAGATCGGATCCTCGAGCCGGCTGCCCGACGACGACGACGTGCTCCAGGAACGGCTGGGCGTCGCGGATCCCCTCGATCGTCGGCAGCAGCGACTCGTCCACGATCAGCACCCGGGCTCGGCAATCGCGGAGCATGTAGTCGCATTCGCCGGGTGTCACCATCGTGTTGATGCTGACGGCCACTCCGCCAGCCTTCACGATGCCGAAGAAGGACGTCACCCACTCGGGTCGGTCGAGACACAGGATGGCGACGAAGTCGCCGAGGCGAACGCCGAGCTTCCGGACAAGGGCATTCCCGACCTGGTTTACCTCGCGCGCGACCTGCCGGAACGTCAACATCCGGTCCGCGCTGTACAGGGCGACCTTGTCCGCTCGCGTGTCGAGGTTGCGCTCGAGGATGTCGACCGCGTTGTACTGCAGCGGGACGTCGGCTGCTGTTCTCATCGATCCTCGCGAATGACTGGCCGATCGGGCGCGTGCGGCCCCTACCTCCGTAGGGCGGGGATCACCTCGCGACCGAACGTCTCGATCTGCTCCTTCCGCTCCGGCCAGCGGCCGCGCATGAATTGAAGGGCCATGTGCTGCACGCCGACCTCCTGGTATGCCCGGAGGGCTTCGACGAGCTGCTCGGGCGTGCCGCGCAGGGTGTCGTCCTCCTGGGGCACCGGATCGTCGGTGACTTCGATGGGGCGCACGCAGCACAGCTTCACGTCGTCCGGACCCCTGCCCGCCTCGGCGGCCCAGGTCCGGACCTGCTCGAACCGGGCGGCGAGCTCCCGCGCGGTGATCTTCACGAAGTACGAGAACCAGGCGTCGGCGTACCTGGCGGCCCGCCGCTGGGCCGGTTCGCTCTCGCCGCCGATCCAGATTGGGAAGCGAGGCTGCTGCACCGGCCTGGGATTGACGGCCACTTCGTCGAACTGGTAGAAGCGGCCCTTGAACTGCGGCCGCTCCTGGGCCCACAGCAGATTGAAGATCTGGAGCTGCTCCTCGGACATGCCGGCTCGATCCTTGAACGTGACCCCCAGCGCCTCGAACTCCTCCGGCATCCAGCCGATCCCGACGCCGAGGATGAGCCGCCCCTTCGAAAGGGTGTCGATCGACGTCGCCACCCTCGCCGTGAACAGGGGGTGACGGTAGGGGAGCACGATGACCGCCGAACCGAGGGAGATCGTCGAGGTGACGCCGGCCAGGAAGGTCAGGGCCGTGAGCGTCTCCAGGAACGGACTCTCAGGTGGGACGAACCAGGTGTCGTTCGACTTGTACGGGTAGCGGGTGTTCATCTCCCACGGGTTCACCATTCGCTCGGCCGCCCAGACGGAATCGAATCTCAGCCTCTCGGCCTGCTGGGCCGCTTCAGTGAGTACCTCGGGGACGGCGGCTCGGCCGGAGACGGGGAGAAAGACACCAAGCTTCATCGCCGCACCTCGCATCGTCGCTTGGCGTCGAAATCTAGCATCGCCGAGTACCAGTTGATAGCGCCTCGAATGGGGATGCTTATCCGGTTAACTCAGCAGGGCCGAGAGGGTCGGATGTTCGACGCAGCGCGGCTCGGCGGCCTCGCCGCAGTCCGGTTGCGCTGGGTCCGGCCCGTGGAGCGACCGCGCCGTCGCGGGCCGCCGTCGTCGGGCTTCGGGCCGCGGAGTTGTGGGTAGGCCGTCGGTTCGATCTTCGAGGTCAGCCCCAGCAGGGTGTCGAAGGCGGCCATCGGATAGAACCGGCGATTGAACCGGAACACGAACTCCTCGAGGTAGTGCTCGAGGTGGTCTGCGCCGACGCCACGATGTGTGCCCCGCAGCCACGTCCTGAGGTTGGAGACGACGCGATGGACCCCCGGCACGATGACCGGCGCGTCGGTCTTGCTGAGCGCGCGCTCGGACCGAAGGTGATGGCGGTAGCCGCTGGCGAGCAGGCGGTCGTAGCCCGCCCAGACGGCGCTGTGGAGGTCGAACCGGGGACGACGTTGCGGAGCACGAAGGCCGTCAGCGTCGCGCCGGACGCGTCCTCGACGACCTCCATGCGGAGCCGCCCGAGGCCCTGGCCGTGATGCTCGACGGCAATGGCGACTCGGATGGCCTTCCGGTCTGTCGTCGAGCGGTCTCGCTGGTAGCCGTCCTGCGAACCGCCCACCCAGGTCACGCCGACCTCGACCTCGCCCGAGAGGCGCTCGCGCTCCGGATTGACCATCGCAAGACGGATCTTCTGGAGGAGCATCCACGCAGTCTCGTAGCGGCGGAGGCCGAGTTGCTTGCGGAGCTGGCGAGCCGAGATCCCGGTATTGAGCGTGGCGGCCAGGTACATCGCCCAGAACCAGGTGATGAGTGGCAAGCGCGTCCCGTGGAGGACCGTTCCAGCGGTCAGCGACGTCTGCAGCCGGCATGCCGCGCATTGCCGGAGGCGACGCTTCACCAGCTCGTAGGCTCGCGTCGCCCCGCAGGCCGGGCAGACGAACCCTGCCGGCCAGCGTCGGCTCGCGAGGTAGCGCACGCACGCGGCGTCATCGGGAAAATCGCGCTGGAACTCGAGCAGGCTGCGAGGTGGGTCGGCTGGTTGCTCGAGCACAGCCCGACACTACTCGAGGATGTCGGCTGAATCAACCGGATAAGCACCCAGGCAGGACGAGCATCGTCCGAGAGTCGGGTCTCCGGCCTTCAGACGGAGTCGGCCTCAGGTACCATTCCGCTGGCGTGCGCCCCGAGGGGTTCAGGGATCGTGAGCGGGAGGCGGCATGTCGGTCGCGATCACGGACCTGCGGCAGATCGTCACCGAGGCGGGACAGCTCGCCCTGCGCTACTACGGGACGGTGACCGGCTCGGTCAAGGCCGACGAGAGCATGGTGTCCGAAGCCGACGCGGCCGTCGAGGAGTTCCTCCGGTCGGCGCTCGTCGCACTCGCGCCCGGCTACGGTTACATCGGCGAAGAGACGGCCGAATCGCGGCCGGCGGCCGCGGGGGAGACCCATGCCTGGGTGGTCGATGCGCTCGACGGCAGCCGCGCGTTCGTTGCCGGGATGCCTCTCTGGATGCCCGCCGTGTGCCTGATGGACGGCGACCGGCCGATCGCGGGGGCCGCGGTCAATCCGGTCACGCACGAGCTCTTCTGGGCCGACGAGGATGGTCCGGCCTTCTGCAACGATTTGCCGCTCCACCCGAGCCTCTCGACCGCCCTGGAACCGAACACGTTCATCTTCGGACCGACGAACCACCAGCGCACGTTCGCGGTCGATTTCCCGGGCCGCATCTACTGCCTCGGTGCGCCCATCTACCAGCTGTGCCTCCTTGCCAAGGGTGCTGTGGTGGGGCTGTTCTTCGATCCGGCCGTGAACCTCTGGGATCTGGCGTTCCCATCGCTGCTGCTCGATAGGGTCGGCGCGGTGCTCGTGTACGCGTCCGGTCGGCCGGTCGACCTCGGGGCATTGATCGCGCGGGACAAGGTGCCCGAAGCTCTCTATGCGGGAAGCCCGGAGATGGTCGAGATCCTGCGGCAGCGGATCACCCCTCGGGATAGGTGACGCCTCCACCCGACCGGACCGGCGCCGGACGGGGGCCGGGCGAAATGAGCGCGCTGCACGTCACGACGTGGGGCGACGGGGAGCCCGTGCTGTTCGTGCATGGCAGCTTCGTGCGGGGCGGCGCATCCTGGGCCGCTCAACGGCCGCTCGCCGATCGGTACCGCCTGCGCTTCGTCGACCGGCGGGGGTTCGGCGACAGTCCGGCCACCGACGGCGAGGACTTCGAGCGGGATGCGGACGATGTCGCCGAACTCCTCGGCGACGGCGTCCACGTGGTGGGCCACTCGTATGGCGCAATCGTGAGTCTGATCGCCGCCGGACGTCGGCCCGACGCCATCCGCTCTCTGACGGTCATCGAACCGCCCGCCTTCCAGCTCGCGCCCCGAAGCCCGGCTGCCCAGGCGATGCAGGAGCGGATTGCCGCCATCTTCGCCCGGGTCGCGGACTTCACGCCCGAGGCGTTCTACCCGGCATTCCCGCAATCCATGGGCTACGACCTGGAGACGCTGCATCTGCGCGCCTGGTCGGATCTCAGTGTCGGCCTCGGTCCCGAGAGCGTCGCCGCCTTCCGGAACTCGATGCACCAACGGATGCCCTGGCAGGCGGACGTGCCGGTGGACCTGCTCGAGGCAGCCTCCTACCCAAAGCTCGTCATCTCGGGCGGCTGGGATACGGCGAGCCCGGCCACCCGCGCGACGGCCGGCGCCGGCCTGCGGGCCGTATGCGACGTTCTTGCGGAACGGATCGGCGCCGAGCGCGCCGTAATCCCGGGCGCCTTCCACTCGCCCCAGACCGCACAGCCCGCAGCCTTCAATCGGTGCCTGGCCGCGTTTCTGGCCTCCGCATCGAGGGCCCGAGGCGGCACCGCTTCGCCGGCGCCGCCGATCGGCTAGAACGCACCCGTGGGACGCCACTCGCCGAACACGGTACGGAGACGCCCCACGATCTCCCCGACCGTCGCGTAGGCCTTGACGGCATCGACGCAGGCCGGGATGACATTCTCCCCGGAGCGTGCCGCACGCTCGACGAGGTCGATGCAGCGCGTGACGTCCTGCTGCGACCGGCGTGCGCGCAAGGCCCGAAGGCCGTCCCGCTGTCGCTGCTCGCCCGCCGGGTCCATGCGAAACACCGCGATCGGCTCCGACGGGGTGGCAAATCGGTTCACGCCGATGACCGGCTTCTCGCCCGACTCGATCGCTCTCGCGTGCTGGTAGGCGGAGGCGCCGAGCTCGTTCTGGAACCAGCCCGACTCGATGCAGGCGAGCGCGCCGCCGCGGGTCTCGATCTCGGCCAGCATCGCCTCCATCTTCGACTCGAGGTCGGAAGTCAGCGCCTCGACGGCCCAGGAGCCGCCGAAGGGGTCGACGGTCTCTGTCAACCCGGTCTCGTAGGCGACGATCTGCTGGGTTCGGAGGGCGAGGGTTGCCGCGGCCTCCGTCGGCACCCCGACCGCCTCGTCGTACGCGCACGCGTGCATCGTCTGCACGCCCGCCAGGGCAGCGGCCATTGCTTCGACTGTCGTCCGCACCACGTTGTTCAGCGGCTGCTGAGCCGTGAGCGACGAGCCGGCCGTGAACACGAAGATGCGCAGCTGCTCACTTCGTGGGTCATGAGCCGTGTACCGATCCCGGATGAGGTTGGCCCACACGCGGCGCGCCGCGCGGAACTTCGCCACCTCGGGCAGAAGCTCGATGCCGGCCGAGAGGAAGGTGAACAGGGTCGGCGCGACCGCGTCGATCGAGACGCCGCGGCCCACGGCGGCGTCGAGGTACGCCATCGCGTTGGCGAACGTGAACGCGATCTCCTGGACGGCGTCGGAGCCGGATTCGCGGATGTGGTACCCGGAGACGGCGAGGGGCACCCAGCGGGGCAGGTGATGGGCCACGTACTCGAGGACGTCCACCGACAGGCGGAGGGAAGGCCCGGGCGGGAAGATCTGGGTCCCCCTGGCGACGTATTCCTTGAGCACGTCGTTCTGGATGAACATCCCGAACGCGTTGGGGTCGAGGCCGCGCTGCTCGGCGAGGGCGACGAACATCGCCGCCCAGATGTAGCCGATCGAATTCGCCGTCGTCCGGACCTGGCTGATCCGTTCGAGCGGGATCCCGTCCATCAGGATCTCGACGTCAGCCAGGCTGTCGATCGCGACCCCGACCTTGCCAACCTCCCCTGCGGCGGCGGGGTCGTCGGAGTCGAGGCCCATCTGAGTCGGCAGATCCAGCGCGACGGAGAAGCCCGTGACCCCGGCATCGAGCAGCGCGCGGAAGCGCCCGTTGGTCTCGGCCGCGGTGCCGAAGCCTGCGTACTGGCCCATGATCCACGGCCCAGGCTCCGCGCTGATCCCGCGCGTGTACGGGAACTCCCCAGGGTGCTCCCCGCCGGGCGGTGCGTAGTCGGCTCGAACGAAGGTCACGCTCTGCCCGCCACCTTGACAACGATCGCCTCCGCTTCGCCGATGCCGCCGCAGATCGTGGCGACGCCGTAGTACGGGCGGCTCTCGCCAGCCGCCTCGCGACGACGGCGCAGCTCGTAGATCAGCGTCATGACCAGCCGCGCGCCGGTCGCCCCGGTCGGGTGCCCGATGGCCACCGCTCCGCCGTTGACGTTCGTCTTGTTCCTGATCGCGTCTGCCTTGTCAAGGTCCCCACCGGCCAGGACGAGCGTCGACACCAGCGGGACGGCCGCGAAGGCCTCGTTGATCTCGACCAGGTCCATGTCGTCGATCGTCATACCGACCTGGTTCAGCACCAGTCTGGCCGACTCGGCCGGGATCGACGCGATCCGATCGGGATGTCCCGACGCCATCGCCCACCCGATGAGCATGGCGAGGGGTTCCGTGCCGCGCCGTTCGGCCTCCGCCGGCGACATCAGGACGACCGCCGACGCCCCGGTGCTGAGGCCCGGGGCGTTACCCGCCGTCAC
>Ga0153916_10000872_pt1 | contig 20936 bp, 13 predicted proteins | sample Opewatmetagenome_FD_109642 | JGI IMG/M metagenome (GOLD analysis project Ga0153916, IMG submission 109642) | Freshwater wetland microbial communities from Ohio, USA - Open water 3 Core 3 Depth 4 metaG | ecosystem: Environmental > Aquatic > Freshwater > Wetlands | place: USA: Ohio, Lake Erie...
CAGGCATTCGCTCAGCCCCCAGGTGATCTCGACCGTCCCGAACCGCTGCCGCAGGTCGCACGCCCAGAGTTCCTCGCCCGTGGCGGCGTCCAGGCAGGCCACGCGGCCGTGGGCGTTCATGTGGTAGAGCTTGCCGTCCGAGTACGCCGAGCAGGCCCTCGCGCCCGGAAAGGACCCCGTCCAGGACTGGCCGTTGCGGGCCTGCCACCGGGGCTTGCCGTCCAGGTCGAAGGCGAAGAGGACCAGGTCCTTGCCGACGTCGCCGGTGACGTAAAGCCGATCGCGGACGATGATCGGGGACGACCAGCCGCGTCCCAGGTTGTCCCGCCTCCACACCAGCCGCGGTCCATCCTCCGGCCACGTCGGCCGGAGGCCTTTCTCGCCGGAGATGCCGTCGCGCCGCGGCCCCCGCCACTGCGGCCAATCCGGCTCCGGCGAGGCCACCAGGCCATCGCCGGCCCCTTCGGCGGCTTCCCCGCCGGGCATGACGGGGCGGGAACTCGCGGAGGAACTCGCGGGCGGCTCGCCACAACCGGTCGCCGGCGCCCCGATCAGGCCCGGCACGCCGAGAACCACAGCAAGGCGGACCCACGAAAAAAGGCCTCTCATAGTTGCCTATCCGGGAGGTTCATCCTTGGGAAAACCGAGGCCATTCTAGGCGAAACCCTGCTCAAATCCCCCTGGACCGGCGAGACGCCGGTTCTACGGAAACCTCGGGGCCCGTCGACTCTCGCGTCGGAGCCCGAGCGCGCGTCGCTCACACCGCCAGCGCGCCCAAGGCGACCGCCGTCCCGACCACGAGGATCAGCACCGCGGCGGCGATCTTGGCGTAATAGGCGTAGCAGTGGCGGAACTGGCCATCGACCTCCATGGTCTTGATTTCCAGATAGGGTATGGGCGCGCGGCGGAACCAGCCGGTGACCGTCACGTCGCGGCCGATGTACGCGCCGGCCCGCAGCAGGCCGAACAGCCATTCCCAGATCCGCAGCGGCTGGCGGTAGTCGAGGAAGAGGATGCCGGTCTGGTCGCGGAGGACGAAGTCTTCGGACCAGATCAGCCCGGGCACGCCCCGGCCGATGATCCTCCCCTTGACCCGCGCCGGCACGGGCCGCACGCTGGAGACCTTCACCTTGTGGAGCAGCCCGGCGACGTTCAAGGGCGCGAAGAAGCCGCCGCGGTAGGTGAAGAGCGTTTTCGCGAGCCATCCGGCGCCGAAGGCGGCCGCGGCCAGGCCGATCCCCAGCCGGGCGGCTCCCGGACCGGCGCCGGATCCCAGCCACACCGCCAGCGCCCCGCCCAGCGCCAGCCACGGCAGGAACATCACCAACAGGTCGACGAGGAACTCGTCCCAGTAGGACTCCGGCTGCCGGCGGTCGAAGACGATGTAGGGCTCTTGCCCCAAGGCCGCGGCCTGGTCCGCCAGGTAGCGGAGGCGGTTGGCAATAAGCGGGTGGGTCGAGTTCAGCTCGTAGAACTTGGCCCAGGGGTTCCACAGGTCCCACTGCATCGCGCTTGTGAGGTTCTCCTTGCTCACTTGGCCGGGACCGCCGGCCGTGGCCCCGACCGCCGAGGCGACCAGGGACCGGGCCGCGCCGGGGTCGAAGATGCCGAGGGCGGAGATCGCCTCCAGCCGCCCGGCCCGCTCTTTCTGCGCCTTCCCCCCCTCCTTGCCCGGTGCCTTCTGGGCGGCCAAGCCGTACGCGATCTTCACCAGCGCCGAGGCCAGGGCGTTCGGATTGCCCGTCACGTTGCCGGCAAAGCGGTCGGCGTGGTACTCGCGGCACCGGCTGAACCACAGCACGATGTACTCGCTCAGGATGTAAAGGACGTACGCGGAAATGGCGATCGCCAGCCGCGCCGCCGCCGACTTGTCCTTGCCGCTGGTGCGTATGCGGATGAGCGTCCGGAAGGTGTAGTACATCAACAGCGGCACGAGCTGCGCGAAGGTCATCAGCGCCATGTCCCAGTGCTTGCCGTGGCCGAGCTCGTGGGCCACCACGGCTTCCACCTCGGGCGGATCGAGTAGCTCCAGGATCCCCCGCGTGATCACGACCCGCATGTTGTTCGGCGTGTGCCCGTAGGTGAAGGCGTTCGGCGCGCCGTCGTCGATCAGGCCGATCCAGGGGAATCGCATCTTCTGCCGGGCGGTCGTCTCGCGGACGAACTGGTGCAGATGGCCCGGCAGTTGCTCGGGCTCGACCCAATGGCACTGGTAGAACCACCTCAGCGAGAGGTCCATGATCCACGGGCTGAGCACGTACTGGAGCACGACGACCACCACGCCGATGAGCAGGGCGGCCGCCGCGGGGAGGACGTTGAGCTCGACCAACGCGATCAACACCGCGCCCAACAGGGCGTAAAGCAGCACCAGCACGCTGGCCGAGCGCACGAGCAGGTTCGGCAGCGGCAGGCTTCCGGCGGCGATGTCGCGCAGGCGCCTCCGCGCCCGGTCGTCCCGCCCGGTCCGGTCTCGTTCGGCCTCAGCCGTGGGCTCTTCCCGCCCCCGGGCGAGCATCGGGTCGGACCGCAAGTCCAAGAGCCGCCGGTCCAGCTCGAGGGCCTGCTGGAGCTCTCCGGCGTCGAACCAGATGCCCTCGCAACCGGGGCACTCGTCGACCGCCAGGTCCGGCCGCAAGAAGGCCCGCGTTTCCATCGCAACCTGGCAGCGGGGACACCGCCGATCGGTAGGACGGCGGGCCCCCGGGCCCGACGCCAAATGCTGCTCCAGCCGCTTCGGGTCGCGGCTGAAGAGGAAAACCTCTCCGCGGTCCAGCCAGATGCCGTCGCAACGCCGGCACCGGTCGATCAGCACCGATCGCTTGGTGAGGATCTCGACCAGCGACGCTTCACGACAAGCCGGGCATTCCATGAGTCGTCCTCCTGCAACTACGGCATTCCCATTATCCTCGCCCCGCGGCAGCCCCGCCAGACTCCCGCCACCTCGCCGCGGCACTGACGAGTCCGCAGGTTTTGCCCTCTTTCGGCTCCCGCGGCTGGCAACGGGTGGTAGAATGGGGTGGTAGCGCCAGCGTTTCCGTCCTCCCCGATCGAGCCACGATGGGCCAGCCGACACCCCCCTCTCCGGTACTGTTGATCCTGGCCGCGTTCAGCCGTTACGAGGAGGCAATTGCCTGGGGGCGGGATCGGGCGGTCGCGGCCTGGGGACCGCTGGCCCTCCAGAGCCCTCCCTTCCGGTTTGACCAGACGCACTATTATGACGCCAGCATGGGCCCGGGCCTGACGAAGGTCTTCTTCGGTTTTGCCCGGCCGGCGGACGCGGCGGCGCTGGTCGACTGGAAGCTGGCGGCCAACGCCTGGGAGGAGCAATACGCCGCGCTGGCCCGCCACCCGGAGCCGCGGCCGCTGAACCTCGACCCCGGCTACCTGACGCTGGGGAAGCTGGTGCTGGCCTCGACCAAGGATTTCGCGCACCGGATCTACTTAGCGCGAGGGATCTACGCCGAGAACACCCTCTACTACCGGCACCACCGCTGGGAGGATCACGAGTGGACGCTGGCCGACTACCGGCGGGCCGAGTATCAGGAGTTCTTCTCCCGGTGCCGGGAATTTCTCCACCAGCAGCTTCGCGGGGGGCAGACGCCGTGACCTGGCTCATCCTCGGTTCGCTCGTTCCCAGCATGCTGGTCTCGTGGGCGGCGGGCTTTGGGGTCCGCCGCTGGGGGCCGAGGCTCGGGCTGGTCGACCGGCCCGGACATCGCAAGGTCCACACGTCGCCGATGCCCACCGGGGGCGGGCTGGCGATCTGGCTGGGCGTCGTCCTGCCGCTGGCGCTGGGGAACCTGGTGGTCCTGCTGCTTCTGGCGGCGCGACCGGCCGACCCCGCCGCCCCCTTGCCCGTCCCGGTCCCGGCGTTCGTCCAGCCGCACCTTCCGGGCCTGGCCCAGCAGTCGGGCAAGCTCTGGATGCTGCTGGCCGGCGGAACCGTGCTCATGATCCTGGGGCTGGTGGACGACCGGCGGGGCTTGGACTGGCGGCTCCGCCTCGGCGTGCAGACCGCGGTCGCGCTGGCCGCGGTCCTGCTCGGCTGGCGGATGACGCTCTTCATCGACGCGCCGCTGGTGACCGGGGCGCTGAGCGTGGCGTGGATCGTGGGCCTGGTCAACTCGTTCAACATGCTCGACAACATGGACGGGCTGTCGGCCGGGGTGGCGGCGATCGCCGGCGCGATGCTGGCGGCGGTGATGCTCCTGGCGCCCAGCCCCGTCACCCACCAGCCGCAACTGTTCGTGGGGGGATTCCTCTTGGTGTTGGTGGGCTCGCTGATCGGGTTCCTCGGGCACAACCATCCGCCGGCCCGGCTCTTCATGGGAGACGCCGGCAGCTACCTGATCGGCTACCTTCTGGCGATGACGACCCTCACGGCCACGTTCGCCGGCCAGCAGCTTCCGCGGCACGCGATCCTGGCGCCTTTGTGCGTGCTGGCGGTGCCGCTCTACGACACGGCGACGGTGATCGCCATCCGGCTCCGCCAAGGGCGGAGCCCGTTCGTGGGCGACAAGAGCCATTTCTCCCACCGGCTGGTGGAGCTGGGAATGACGAAGACGCAGGCGGTGCTGACGATCTGGCTGGCCACGGCTACCTGCGGCCTGGGGGCGCTGTTGTTGCACGACGTCAAACCCTGGGGAGCGGCGGTGATTGTGCTCGTGGTCGGCTGCGTGCTGGCGCTGGTGGGGATCTTGGAGACGACCGGTCGACGGAGCCTGTTGGAGGGCGGGAAGGACGACTTCAACGGCCGGAAGGACAACGCGGATGACCAGACATAAGCGCGTCCCATCCCTGGCCGGCAGCGGCGACGCCGGAGTGGGCCGTCCGCCCGCGGCCCCGCTCCCGCCCGGCCAGCGGCTCCGCCCGTGGCTCCTCGGCGGGGCTTGCGCGCTGGTGGTCGCCCGGCCGCTCTTCCCCAGCGAGTCGGCGATCCTCCGGGGGGACGGTCTGCCGGTCGTCATGCTCTGGATCGCTTTGGCGGTCTTCTGGCTCTTGGGGGCGATCGGCCACCGGGAGTTCCGCCTGCGGCTGGGCTGGGTCGACGGCGCCGTCCTCGTGGCCGTCGGATTGCACACGGTCTCGGGCGTCTGGGCCGCCGCGCACGCCAGCCCGCGGCCGGCGCTGAACGCCCTCTGGGAATGGATCGGCTTGGCCCTGAGCTTCCTGCTGGTTCGGCAGTTGGTCCTGGGAAAGCGCGAGGCCCGGGCCGTGGTCGCGGTCATGGCGGGGCTGGCCGTGGCCCTGGCGGTCTACGGCCTTTACCAGTACTTCTACGACCTGCCTGCCACGCGGGCACGCTACGAGAGGGATCCCGAGGGGATGCTCGCGGAGGCCGGACTGGATTACGCCCGCGGATCGCGGGAGCGCGAGCTGTTTGAGAACCGCCTGCGCAGCGTCGAGCCGCTGGCCACGTTTGCCCTGACCAATTCCCTGGCCGGATTGCTGGCCCCTTGGCTGATCGTCGTTCTGGGGATCGCCGTCGCGGGGACGCGCCGACCGGGAGAAGCCAACCGGCCGGACGACTTGCGGCCCGGCGAGATCGAGCCCGGGAGCCGAGGGCTAAGCCGCACGCGGCTTTGGCTGGGAGTCCTGGGCGCTGCCGGAACGATCGGGATGTGCCTCGTGCTGACCAAGAGCCGCACCGCGTACCTGGCGACGATCGCGGGCGTCGTGCTCTTGGGGGCGTTGTGGCGCGTGCGGGCCCGGATCAGCGGCAAGCTGCTCGGCGCCGCGGCGGCGGCCGTCGCGCTTCTCGTTGCTCTGGCCATCGCGGCCGGGGGCCTGGACGTCCAGGTGCTCTCCGAGGCCGGCAAGTCGCTCGGGTACCGCGTCCAGTACTGGGAATCGTCGCTGGGGATGATTGCCGATCACCCGTGGACGGGGTGCGGGCCGGGCAACTTCCGGGAAGCCTATCCCGCCTACAAGCTCCCCACCGCCAGCGAAGAGATCGCCGACCCTCACAACTTCCTCCTCGAAATCTGGTCCACGGCCGGCACCCCCGCGATGGTGGCCTTCGTTGGGGTGATCGCTGGGTTCTTTGTCTCGGCGATCAGGGGACGAGGCCGGCAGACAGAGCGGAGCGACGCTCTCCCAGGTCCGGCCGGCGCGGCCGACGACCGCGCAGGCGACCGTCCCTGGTTTGTCTTGGGGGGCGGCGCGGCAGGATTCTTGCTGGGAATATTGATCGGGCTGTCGAGCGAAGCCGTGGTGGGACCATTCCTGCTGATCCTCGGACTGCCGGCAGGGGCCGGGACGGTCGCCTTGCTCTGGGGCTGGGTCCACCAAGGGGAACTGCCCGCGGCCCTGCCGGCCGTTGCGGTCGTCGTGGTGCTGGTGAATCTCTCGGCCGCCGGCGCGCTGGTCTTTCCCGGCGTCTCCGGCACGCTCTGGCTGTTGATGGCCCTGGGGCTGAATGCCGCGGGGACGGCCGCCGTGGTGACCTTTTCCCGGGCCAAGCTCATGGGCCTTCTGGTGCTGGTCTTCGGCCTGGGGGTCGCTTGCTACAACACGGCCTATTCTCCCGTCGTCCGGAGCCGGGCTGCGATGGGGCTCGCCCAGGAGCAACCGCGGCGAGCTGAGCAGTGGCTGCTTCAGGCGGCCAAGGCCGATCCCTGGGCGGCCGAGCCCTGGAACCGGCTCGCTTCGGCGGCCTTCAGCCGCTGGGCAGTCGACGGGGAGACAGCCGCGTTCGGTCAATTCGAGCGGTGCGTGGAGAGGGCATGCACGCTAGCCCCGAACTCCAGCCCCGGGTGGCGGATGCGGGGAGACTGCTATTTCGCGGCTTACCAGAAAATGGGAAGATCGCAGGACCTGAAAGAGGCCCTCAAGGCGTATCAACGGGTGGTCCGCTTATACCCCAATGATGCGGAACATCAGGCCGTCCTGGCCCTGGCAATGAAAGCCGCGGGGGATGGGCAAGGGCTCCGCGAGCATGGCGATCGGGCGCTGTGGCTCGACGAAATCACCCCGCACGCCGACAGGAAGCTCGACCGTAAGCTCCGTGACGAACTCCGCAACTCCCTACAGCGTAATAGGTCCGGGCAGAATTGACTTGCCAGGCAGGTAACCCATAATGGGGCAGCGGGGATGCTATCCCCCGATTGCCACCCCCTCAGAGAGGTAGATATCCTTCGATGAAGACTTGGCTCCTGACACTTCTCTCGGTCGTTGTCGGCACTGGGTTGGGGGTTGCCACCGCCGTGTACAGCGTACGTCGGGCACCCTGGGATGGGACACCCAACGGGGCTGGCAGCCCGGTCAGCGTAAGTAAACCAGCGGTCGGGCCGGACGAGCCCGAGAAGCGCCCGATCGTCGTGGTGGACCAGGAGTCCTACGATTTCGGGGTGATGGATGGCGGGGGAAAGCAGAGCCACGAGTTCCGGTTCACCAACAAGGGACAAAGTAAGCTGACTCTTGCCAAGGGGGAAGCAACCTGCCGCTGCACGAAGTTCGAGCTGGAAAAAGCGGAGCTGGAGCCGGGCGAATCGGCCAACGTGACCATGGAATGGGCCCCCAAGGGCTTTCGCGGGTCGTTCCGTCAGACCGCCAACGTGATGACCAATGACCAGAGGCGGCCCCGGGTGATGCTAGCGATCGTTGGTCGGGTGACCAACATCGTGAAGGCCGACCCGAACGATATCATCCTCAACGGCGTGCCGGCGGGGGGGAGCAAAACCGCAGCGCTGCGGGTTTTTGCCTATGCCCCCAAGCCGCTGAAAATCCTCGGCTACGACTTTCTCGAGCCGGAGACTGCCAAGTTTTTTGCCGCCAAGTTCGAGGCGATGCCGGAGGCCCAGTGGAAGGGGGAGCAGGACGCCCAGGGGGGCGTGGTGGGCGAAATTGCCCTCAAACCCGGCTTGCCCCTGGGCTCGTTTCGGCAGACAATCCGCATCAAGACCAGTTACGGCGATGCCGCGGAGATCGAAGTCGCCATCAACGGCACGGTGGTCGGCGACATCTCGCTGTTTGGCCCCGACTGGAATGCCGAGCGAGGGGTGCTCACGATCGGCACCGTCAACGCCAGCGAAGGAGCGGAGCGGACGCTGTTGCTGATCGTTCGCGGCGATTATCGGAAAGGAGTCAAGCTGGAGGAGATCCGCAGCGACCCCGACCTGCTCCAGGTCGAGGTGGGCCAGCCGCAGGAAGTGGAGGAGCGCCCGCTCGTGCAAGTCCCGCTCACGATCCGGGTTCCCAAGGGTAGCCCGCCGGCGAGCTACCTCGGGTCGGATTTGGCCGGCCTGGGCCGGATCACGATCAAGACCAATCATCCTAAAGTGCCCGAGCTGATCATCTACGTGCGGTTTGCCGTGCAAGGCTAGGCCGCCGAGGATCGGGAAGGAACCGATACCCTCATCCCTTGGTGCAGGAACTTGCCATGCCTAGGAAGTTGTGCTCTCCACGGATGCCGGAGGGCCTGTGTGCGGCGGCGTTGTTGGCGGTGCTCGCCGCCGGCTGTTCCACTTCCGTGTTCTCGGGAGACCCGGCCGCGGAGGAATCGGCCTCCGGCAGGAATCCTCCGGCCCTCACCCTGGATGCCGGCGAGCCGCGCAAGAACCCGCTCCGCGAGGGGACCGCGGAGCCGATCCAAAAGCGGCCGGACCCCGGCAAGGCGGACCCGGGTAGAAAGGCTCCGGCCGCGGAAGGGAGCAAGACCGGCCAAGGCACGAGCGACCGCCCCCCCTTCGACCCGATCCAGGCCAACGGCGAATTCTTCGTCGGCTGGCCCAAGCCCACCTTGGCCCTGGTGTTCACCGGCTGCACGGACGGCTACTTCGAGCCGTGCGGCTGCGCGGGGCTGGACCGGATGAAGGGCGGGCTGAGCCGCCGCCACACGATGCTCGAGGAGCTCCGCCGGCAGCGGGGCTGGCCCGTCGTCGCCCTGGACGTCGGCGGGATCGTCAAGGGCTGGAGCCCTCAGGCCGTCATCAAGCTCCACAACATGGTCATGGCCATGCGGAAGATGGGCTACGACGCCATCGGGCTGGGCAAGAATGAGCTGAAGTTCCCCGGCGACATGGCCACCTACGCCCCGAGCGTGCGGGGCAACGAGAGCCCCTTCGTCTCGGCCAACGTGGATCTGATCGGCCAGACGGCGAAGATGCGGATCCTCCAGGCGGGCGCCGTGCGGCTGGGAGTGACCTCGGTCCTCGGCAAGAAATACGCCGTAGAGCTCGACAACGTCGACCCCGTGCTTCTGAAGGTCACGGACGCCGAGCAGGCCATCCGCAAGGTCCTGCCGGCATTGCAGAAGGCCCGCTGCAGCCTGTTGATCCTCTTGTCCCACGCCACGAGGGAGGAGTCGATCGAGCTGGCCAGGAAGTTCCCGGAGTTCGACCTGGTCGCGACGTCCGGTGGCTACGCCGAGCCCCCCGCCGACGGCCCGCGGATCCTCGGCCCCAAGACCCAGTTCATCGAGGTCGGCGAAAAGGGGGAGTACGCCATCGTGCTCGGACTGTTCGACGATCCGAAGCAGCCGGTCCGCTATCAGCGGGTGATCCTCGATTCCCGCTACAAGTCGTCCCCCGACATCGTCGCCCTGATGGAATCCTACCAGAACCGGCTGAAGGACGAGGGGCTCGAGGGCCTGGGCGTCCGGCCGATGCCCAACTCGCGGACCGAGCTGTTGGGCAAATACGTCGGCTCCGCCAAGTGCGAGTCCTGCCACGAGGAGTCGTACCGGGTCTGGAGGAAGTCGGGCCACGCCAGGGCCTATGAGACGCTGGTCAAGGCCGCTCCCCCGCGCAACTACGACCCGGAGTGCATCAGTTGCCACGTCATCGGCTGGCATCCCACCGAGTACCGCCCCTACGCTGGGGGCTTCTGGAGCAAGGAGAAGACCCCGCTGCTGGTCGACGTCGGCTGCGAATCGTGCCACGGGCCCGGCGAGGCCCATTGCGATGCCGAGATGCCCGGCAGCAAGGCGGACAAGGCGCTGCAGGAGAAACTGCAGAAGGCGCTGGTCGTCACCAAGGCGGACGCCGAGAAGCGGTTCCTCTGCGTCAGTTGCCACGACCTGGACAACAGCCCCGATTTCGACTTCCCGACCTACTGGCCCAAGGTCGAGCACTACGAGAACAAGGACGGCGAGTAGCCCGCTCGCCCGGGCTCTCTGAGCGTCTCTGCACTAGCGCGGTGCGGTGTCCGTCTCATGCAGGCCCTCAGCCCGTCCGCGCAATCTGCCCAGACTCCCCCGGACCGGCGAGACGCCGGTCCTACTGAATTCCCGGACGGCCTCAGCTACCGGATTCACAAACGTTGACGTAATAGTCAGTTACGATCACCGCCACCGCCGTGCAAGCATCTGGCTGACGGCTGATGGCTGAGAGCTGATGACCTCCCCGTCCCGCCGGCTTCTGCTCACCGGGGGCAAATACGCTGCGGGGGATGTAAAATCGAGCCCGCCCGCGCAACTTGGATCCTGAAGGACGGCCGGACTTTCGGAGACGAGGATGGTCGACTGGATCGCCTTGATCGACCAGTACGGGCCGATGGTCGTCGGCGTTTCCTGGCGGATCCTGGGGCATGCGGCCGACGTCGAGGACAACGTCCAGGAGGTGTTTCTCGAGGCCTTCCGTTTCCAGAAGCGCCAGACGGTCCAGCACTGGGGAGGGCTGTTGCGGCGGTTGGCGACGATCGGGGCGCTGGCCAGGCTCCGCCGGCGACGGCACGAGTCGTCGCTGGAGGCGGTCGCCGCGCCGGCATGCGAAAACCGGCCGGAAGAGAACCTGATCGCCCGCGAGCTGGAGGCAAGCCCGTGACGCTCGAAGTCGGGCAGAAGCGTCGAAATAGCCCTGCCAAGCCCCAGCCGCCGGGGACATCGGAGGACGACTGCCATCGATCCCTCCGCCGAGGGCCCCCGCGGTTCTGCATTTCTTGGCCGGGACTCAGTGCACCCTCCCCAAAAAACCAAGAAATAACCGACAAATCCTGGCGGCTACTATCGTATTACCTATAACGGAACGCCTGCCCGAACCTCCGGGCAGTAACGGAGCGAGAAACAGGGTTTTGCGCTCCTTGGAACGACCTGAGGTACCCGCCAGGGCGGTCCAAAGCGGGGTGCGCCGGCCCGCTGCCTGCGCCATGCACCCCGTTATGAGGCCCGGTGGGTGGTAATATGGGATTTCTGGCGAGATTAGACAGATCGACGGATTCCCGCGTACCCCGGGTGAAAAGAAACTCGATGGACTCGGGAGTATTCCTTGTGAAAGAGCCGGTTTTCTCGCTTCCAGGGGCTTCCTCCGAGGGGTTGCTCGCCAAGGAGGCAAATGATGGCCCCCGGAAAACGAAGAAACCCGGGAAGCCGTCTAGACGTTAGTAGTGCGGAGAGGCGTCAAAGAGAATGGCCGGCGAGCTCCTGCAGCCAAGCACGTCGCTCGCCGGCCCACCAGCAAACCCTGGCGGACTGTCTGCGCGCCGGGGTTGTGGCCTCTGTATTGTACACGCAGACCGACCCTGGCCAAGGAGACCCCTGCCACGGGGATGATCAAGCTGCTTTTTGGTCTGCTCCGTCGCGTTGGCAACATCCTCGGCTTGGGGGGGAGCCTTGTCGCCTTGGTCATCGTGGTTTGGGGGCTGGGGTTCGGTTGCCACCAACTGATGGAAGCGACCGACTACCTCGGAACGGACCCGGTCAGGGACTATCTCTACCTTGAAGGGGTCCAAGGATCGATCCAGGACCTGTCGGGCTTCCCGCCGGACGAGAGGCGGTTGAAGAACGGCCTGGGCATGGAGTTGGTCTTGATCCCTGCCGGGCAGTTTGTGATGGGTTCGCCGCGGTGGGAAGTCGGTCGCGGGTCGGACGAACTTCCCCACCGCGTGCGTATCACCAAGCCTTTCTATCTGGGCGCGCACGAGGTCACGGTGGCCCAGTTCCGCCGCTTCGTCGAGGAAACGGGGTACCGCACCGATGCCGAGACCGCCCCCACCGGTACGATCCTCATCGCCCCTGATCCTCTGGGAATCACCGCTTCCGCCTTCGAGAGATACTCCTGGCGGAACCCATGTTTTGATCAGGCCGACGACCGGCCGGTAGTCCTGGTCACTTGGCGGGACGCCGTGGCGTTCTGCCAGTGGCTCAGCCACAAGGAAGGCCGGGCGTACCGCCTGCCCACGGAGGCCGAGTGGGAATACGCCTGCCGTGGGGGGACCGGTACCCGCTTCTGGACCGGCGAAGAACCAGAAACGCTCCGCCTCAGCGCCAATGTCCGCGGGGCAAACTGCTGCGACCACCACCGGGTATCTTGGGACGACGGCTACTCGTTCACCTCCCCCTCCGGAGGCTTCGCAAGCAACCCCTTTGGCGTATTTGACGTGCACGGGAACGTGCGGGAGTGGTGTGCCGACTGGTACGATAAGGATTACTATCGCAGGTCCCCCGGAACGGATCCGCAGGGGCCATCCTCGGGCGAGTTCCGCGTGGTCCGCGGCGGGTCGTTCGAGCTCTATCCGCTCTCGGCCCGCTCGGCCAATCGCGCCTCGTGTCCCCCAAGGCGTGCCCTTCTCGACGTCGGATTCCGCGTGGCGATGTCCGCTTCCCCGTCCTAGACCTCGGCGCCGACCTGGGCCATGACCGGCTCGGGGATGTTGAAGTTCGACGAGACGTTCTGCACGTCGTCGTGGTCGTCGAGCCGGTTCATCAGCTTGAGGACTTTGCGGGCGGTCTCGGGATCGGAGACGTCGACGGTGCTTTTGGGCATGCGCCCCAGCTCGCTCACCTCCGGCTCGATCCCGGCGCCGGCCAGCGCCGCCAAGACGGCCTGGTAGGCGTCCGGCGCGCAGGTGATCTCGAACTTGTCGCCGGTCCGCCGGACGTCGTCGGCGCCGGCCTCCAGGGCGATCTCCATCAGCGTGTCCTCGTCGGCCTTGTCCGCGGGAATGAGGAACAGCCCTTTCTTCTCGAACATCCAGGCGACGCAGTTGGTGCTCCCCAGCTTGCCGTCGCTGATCTCGAAGAGCTTGCGGATCTCGGGGGCGGTGCGGTTGCGGTTGTCGGTGAGCACTTCGCAGAGGATGGCCACGCCGCCGGGTCCGTACCCTTCGTAGAGCACCTCGTCGAGGTTCGCGCCCTCCAGCTCGCCCGTCCCCCGCTTGATCGCCCGCTGGATGTTCTCCTTGGGCATGCTCACGGCCTTGGCCGCATCGACCGCCAGGCGGAGGCGGGGGTTCATGTCCGGATCGCCGCCGCCCAGCTTGGCCGCGACGATGATCGCCTTGGAGAGCTTGCTCCACATCTTGCCGCGCTTGGCGTCGATCAGGGCCTTCTTGTGCTTGATGCCGGCCCAGTGGGAATGACCTGCCATAAGGATCTCTCTCGCAACGGTTGAGCCTTGGACGGAATCTGCTCCTGCGGTTGGCGATCGGCGGCGGCGGTCACCGCAGCGTGCCGATCTTCTCCTGGGTTTTCTTGGCCTTTTCGGCCTCGCCCGCCTTCCGGTACGCCTCCGCGGCGCGGCGCCAGGCGTCCTTGGCCTTGGCGGGCTCGGCGGCGGCGCGGTAGGCGTCGCCGAGGTGCTCCAGCACCGTCGGATCGGCCTCCTTGGCCGCGGCCTTCTCCAGCTCCACCAGCGCCTCCCGCGTGCGGCCGAGCTGAAACAGCGCCCAGCCCAGGCTGTCGCGGTAGGCGGCGTTGTCGGGCTCCTCCTCGACGGCCTTCTTCGTCATCCGGTAGGCCCGCTGGAGGTGCTTCCCCTGCTCCGCCCAGAGGTAGCCCAGGTCATTCAGCGCCGAGGGATCGTCGGGGAACTCGTCGAGCACTTCCTCGAGCCGCTGGACGGCCCGGGGGACGTTGCCGCGGGTGACGGCGATGTTCGACAGCACGAGCCGCGCCTCGTGCAGCACCTCGCGGACTTCCAGCGAGCCGTAGTCCGCTTCGTAGCTGCAGATCAAGTCGGCGTAAGCCTTCTCGGCCTCGTCGTAGCGCTTCGCATGATAGAGGATCCACGCGATTCGCGCGAGGATCCGGGGGGCCTCCCGCCGCTCGATTTCCTGCTTCGTAGGAGACGGTTTTTCCGACGGCTTGCCGGGCGGGAGCTTGCTCGGCGGCTTCTCCGGCAGTTTTGCCGGCGGCTTCTCCGGCTTGGCGGGCGGGGCAGGCCGCGGCCGCTCGCCGGCGGTCGCGATCTCCAGCGCCTTCCGCGCAGCGGCCAGCGCCTCCTCCGTGCGACCGCTCATCTCCAACGCGCCCGCCAGGTAGAACAGGAAGGTCGGCTCGCCGGCAAGCAGCTTCCGGTCCACTCCCCGCTGGAAGGCGCGGGCCGCCCGGGCGTATTCCCCCTGCGACAACAGGCCCAGCCCCCAAGCGAGCAGCGCCCGGGCCGCCTGCTCCGGCTTGGCGTCCGCGGCGGCCAGCTCGAAGAGCTCCTCCGCGGCGTCGAGCTGCCTGGCGTCCATCGCCAGCAAGGCCACCGCAAGCCGCGCCTCGTACGGCAACTGCTTGGGGCGGTCCTTCGCTCGCCGCCGCGCGGCCTCGATCAGGCCCCGCACCAAGTCGGCGTCGTTGGCCAAGGGATGGTCCTTTTCGGCCAGCGATTCCGGGGAGACGTTGTGGCGCAGGGCCTCGCCCAGAACGCTCACCAGCTCGTCATATCGCTTCCCTTTGCCGTAGACCGCCACGAGATTGCGGAAGCCGATCGCGTTGGGGGCCTTGCTGACCAGGCTCCGCGAGATCGCCTCGGCCTTCTCGTAGCGCTTGCCCTCGAGGTATTTCTCGGCCAGGAAATACCCCAGGGGTACGTTTTTCGGGTCCGCGGCGTGCAGCTTTTCCAGCCGCGGCAGGAGCTGGTCCCGCTGGTTGGCGGCCTGGAGCAGCTCGGCCAGCAGCCGGTACGGCCCCAGCCCCTCGGTCGACCCGCGCGCGTCGAAGTACGCCTGGAGCTTTTCCTGGGCCTTGTCCGGCTTGCCGGTGCGGGCATCGATGCGGGCGAGGTTGTAGCCGAGCACCCCCTTGTTGGGCGCCGCGCGATCCGCCCGCTCGAACGCCTCGGCGGCCTTCGCATGCCGGCCGGCCAGGAGGAAGGACTCGCCCATCAGGGCGTACGAGAGGGCCGCGTCGCTGAGGATGAGCTTCTTGATGGCCTCGCCCAGCCCGAACCGGTCGGGATGATCCAGCACCTCGGTGACGCGGGCGAAGCGCTCGGCGGCCTTCTCGTACTTCCCGGAGAGGTCGTACAGCCGGCCCATCTCCATCCACAGGACCACGTCCTCCGCGGCGATCTTGGCGTGTTGGCGGGCCGCCACGGCTTTTTCGTACAGCACCAGCGCCTCGTCCCACTGGCCGGTTTCCGTGAGGTAGAGTCCCAACCGCTTCAAGAGGAGGGGATCGGGATCGTCCAAGGCGGCGACCTTCAAGGCGTAGCGGATCGCCTCCATGTGCCGCCCCAGTTGGGCCGCCAGGGGGACGATCGCGCGGGCAATCGGCGCGGCCTCCGGATCGCAGCGCAGCGCCCGCTGGTAGAGCCGCAGCGCCGCCGGATAGTCGTGCGCCTGCTCGCGGATGCGGGCGGTGGAGAACAGCGCCAGCGCCTCGACGCGGTCCTGCTCGGCTTCCGTCCGGGGCTGTTTGGGAACGAACCGATCGGGCCGCTCTTCCAGGACCAGGGGGCCGGGGCGGTCGGGCGGGGCCTCCGGCTTCGACCCGGAAGCGGGGCCCTTCGGCATCGCGGCGGCTGCGCCGATGGCCATTCCCACCGCGAGCACCCCCAGGCTCCCTCGTCCTGCCCACCACCACGACACGCTCATCGCACGTCCCATGATCCCCTCATGCTTGCAGGCACTCGCCCGACCTGGCCCTAGCGTGGCTTCCGCTTGGAGAGCCCTTCGGCGGGCGATCCCGGCCGGCCGGTCTCCGCGTCACTTGCGGCCTTGGAGGCCGGAGGCTTTTTCTTGGCGGGGAGGTTCTCCGCAGCCGGCTCGGATTTCTTCTTGGCCCCCTGGGTCTTCTTCTCTTCGGCCGGCAGGTCTTTGGCCGAGGTTTCCTTCTTCTTGAGCGACGGATCGGCGACCTCTTCCTGCGGCTTCGCGGCGGCGGCCGGCCTGCGTTTCGCCTCGCCCGCCGCCTCCCGCGGCGCCGTTTTCGCAGTCTCCTCCTTGGAGGGCTCTTTCGCTTTGGCAGGCTCCTTGGCCGGTTTCCTGGCGGGCTCCTTGGCCGACTTGCCCGGTTCCTTGGGGGGCCCTTGGACCTCGTGCTTTCCCTCGGCATGGCGGGGGGCCTTCCCCGGCCTTGGCGTGCCGGCGGCGCTCGGGGGAGCGCCCGCGGGTTGGGCGACGCCCGGCTCGGCCGCCGCCTCCCGCTCGGCCCGCCGCGCACGCCGCGTCGGCAGGCGATCCTTCGCGGCGGGCTCGATCTCCAGCAAGATGCCGTGCAGCTCCGGCCGGAAGGGGCCGGCCACGTAGTCCGCGCCGAGCTGGTGCACGAGCGAGCCGAAATCGAGGCCGTGCTGCTTGGAGATCGCCCGTTCCAGGCCCGGCACCACGCCCTCGGCCGCGTCCTTCTCCGTCACCAGGTCCACGAGGCGAAGCACGCCCAGGGTGCCGGCGTCGATGGGGATCGCATGCCCGCCCAGAGCCGCCTGAACCACGTAGGCCACGGTGAACCCGGTCGTCCCTTCGATCTTCTTCAAGCGGTCCACGGCCGGCCCGAGATTCTGCTTGCGGAGGTCTTCCAGGTCGAAGCAATAGGTCGCCTCGAAGATGCTCTGCAGCACCCGCTTGACGCGATTGGCGGCCGCGGGGGGATCGGGCAATCCGGCCATCACCTCGGAAAGCTCGCGAATGCTGCTCACCCGGATCTCGTTCCAGTCGAAGAACGTGTGCACCAGCCCCCCGAACGCTTCTTCCGCGGCGGCGGCGTGGGCGTTCTCCAGGCAACTGGCAAACAGGAGGTGCTCCAGGACCGAGCGGCTTGGGTCGGGAGCGACCGGCGAGTAGTGTTTCTTGAGGATCTTGTAGAGCCGGGTCAGTTGGGCAGTGCGGCTGGGAGGGGCCATGCGATTGTTCGTCAACGTGAATCGGGAAAGGGGTACTTGGTCAACGCCGGGCTGGCATGTCCCAGGGGCGGAAAAGGGCTCGAACCGTGGGGCCTAGGAAGGGGGCTTGGCCTGCTCCCCGCCCTGCTCGCGCTCCGCTTCCGCCGGGGGCGATTCCGCTTCCGCTTCCTCCTCGTCGGGAGGAGGCGGGGGAGGCAAGACCTCGCGGAGGATGCGGGCCACTTCGATCGACTTCTTCACCCCCTGGTCGAGCAAGAACTCGATCTTCGGCGTGTAGCGCGTGTCGATCCGCTTGGCGATCTTGGACTGCAAGAAACCCGCCGCGCTGCGGAGCCCGGTGAGGCTCAGCCGCTGCTTCGCCTCGTCCCCCATCACCGAGACGTGGATCTTGGCGTGCCGCAGATCGGCCGACACCTCGACGTAGGTCACCGTCACGTCCCGGACTCGCGGGTCTTTCAGCTCGGCGAGGATCGCCATGCTCACGACCTCGCGGACGGCTTCGGCTGCTTTCTGGGTGCGTCGGGATGGCATCGCAAGGGCTTTCTGCTCGGCAAAGGGGGGCACGGCGCGGCGATTGCCGGGGTTGGAGCACGGCTCTAAAACGTGCGGCGGATCTCCTCGACCTTGTACGCCTCCAGCACGTCGGCCTCCTTGACGTCGTCGAATCCGGCAAGCTTGATCCCGCACTCGAAACCTTCGCGGACTTCGCGGACGTCGTCCTTTTCGCGTTTGAGGGACTCGATTGCGTAATCGCCGATGATGAGGTTGTCGCGGATGATCCGGGCCCGCCCTTCGCGCTGGATCGTCCCCGCGAGCACGCGGCAGCCCGCCACGTTGCCCACGCGGCTGATGTGGAACACCCGTTGCACCAGGGCGCGGCCCAGCTCGGTCTTCCGCTTCTCCGGCTTGAGCATCCCTTCCAGGGCGGCCTTGAGGTCTTCGGTGACCTGGTAGATGATGTCGTAGCGGCGGATCTGGACGCCCAACTGGTCGGCCAGCACCCGGGCGTTCTCGTCCGGAACGACGTTGAAGGCGAGGATCACCGCGTCGGACGCGTCGGCCAGGTGAACGTCGGCCTCGGTCACTCCCCCCACCAGCCGCTGAAGCACCTTGAGCTGGACCTCGGGATGCTCGAGCTTGGTGAGCTCCTTGAGGATCGCCTCGATCGAGCCGCGGGTGTCGGCGCGGAGGATGATGTGGAGGGTCTGGACTTCGTCTTTCTCGTCGAGCCGCTCGCGGAGCGTTTCCAGCGTGACGTGCGCCCGCACGCCCACCAGCTCCTTCTGGCGGTCGGCCTCGGCTCGCCCGTGGGCGATCTGCCGGGCCTGGCTGATGTCCTCCAGCACGTAGAAGCGATCGCCGGCGCCGGGGGCGACGTCGAGCCCGGTCAGGTTCACGGGCGTCGAGGGCCCGGCCGCCGGGTGCTTCTTGTAGGGGTTGAGGGTGTCGTACATCGCCTTGACGCGGCCGTGGGCGGTGCCGCAGACGATCACGTCGCCGACGCGGAGCGTCCCCTTCTGGACCAGCATCTTGGCCACCACGCCCCGCCCCGGCTGGACTTCCGTCTCCAGGCAGATCCCGGCGGCGGACCGATCGGGATTGGCCTTCAGCTCGCGGAGCTCGGCGACCGTCAACAGCATGTCGAGCAAGGCGTCGATGCCCACGCCCGTGACCGCGCTGGTGCGGACCACCTCCGTGTCCCCTCCCCACTCCGCCGGCAACAGCTCGCTCGTGGCCAGCTCCTGCATCACGCGGTCGAAGTTCACGCCGGGCAAGTCGGTCTTGTTCAAGGCCACGACGATCGGGACCCCCGCGGCGCGGGCATGGCTGATCGCTTCCTCGGTCTGCGGCATGACGCCGTCGTCGGCAGCCACCACCAGCACGGCGATGTCGGTGGCGTTCGCCCCGCGGGCGCGCATCGCGGTAAAGGCCTCGTGGCCCGGAGTGTCCACGAAGGTGACCGCCCCCTTGTCCTTCTCGATGCGGTAGGCGCGGATCTGCTGGGTAATGCCCCCTTTCTCGTGGGCGGCCACGTCGAGGCCGAGAATCCGGTCCAAGAGCGACGTCTTCCCGTGGTCGACGTGCCCCAGGAACGTCACCACGGGAGGACGCGGCCGCAAGCTCTCCGCATCGTCCTCCTGCTCCATCCTGGCCAGCATCCTCTCCTCCAGGGAGACCGGTTGGCGGAAATCGACTTCCACCCCCAGGCTGACGGCGAGCAACTGGGCGATTTCGGGCTCGAGGTTCGCGGTGATCACCGCCGGATAGCCGAGCTTCAACAGCTCGCCCATCACTTTCGCGGCGGGCACTCCCAGGGCCTCGGAAAAGCTGCGGACCGTGCAAGGCAGCTCGACGACGACGTTGCTCTTGCGGGGCGCGGCGGTGGACGCCGAGCCCCGTTTCAAGCGCCGCAGCGTGGGGCGGACGGGGCGGGCCGGCTCCTCCTCGTCCCCCGTCTCGGTCCGTTTCGCGCCGGCGGTTCGCTTTCGCTTGAGCTGGCGGTGCTCGCGGCCGCCGAGCGTGACCGCCCCCTCCTCCTCGACGTCCGCTGCGACCCGGCCGCGGCGTCCGCGTTCTTTCGCCTCCTTTTCCTCCTTCTCCCGCGCCGCACCTGGGGGAAGGGCCTCGCCCGGCGCCGGCTCGAGCGGGGGAGCCCGCGGCTCTCTGGCCGCAGCGGCCTTGTCGGGACGCTCCGCCTTGCGCCGCTCTTCTTCCTGCCGCCGCTTCTCCTCCTGCCTGCGGAGATGCTCGGACAGCGGCTTGGTGCCCAGCCGGGAAGCGCGGATCGCATCCAGCGGGAGCTTGATGTCGGGCTTCTGCGGCGGCGGCTCGGAGGGCTTCGCCGGGGTGGGCGGCTGCTGCGCGGCGGGGATCGGCGCCAGCTTGATTCCCGGCGCGGCCTTTTCCGGCTTCTCCGGCTTCTCGGGTTTCTCGGCGGCTCCTTCCCCGGGGGGTGCGCCCGGGGCAACCGGCTTCTTCAGCAGCGGCGACTTCTCCGACTTGCGATCCAGCACCGGGACCTTGCGTGAAATCGTTCCGGCCGTAGGGACGTATTGTTCCCGGCGGAGCGCTGCCGCGCCCGTGGACGCGCCCATCCGATCGGCAAGTCCGGCGGCCCCCGAACCCGCCATCGCCGCGCCGGCCCTGCCCCCCTTGCCTCGCTCGAGGTGGGCCTTGACCTTGGCCGCTTCCTCGTCGGTCAGGCTGGCCAGCGCAGACCCCTTCCCCGTGATACCTATCTGGCTACAGATATCAACCAGCGTCTTGTGTTCAAGCTTCAGTTGCTTCGCTAATGCGTAAATACGGATAGGCAAGTCACGTTTCTCCCTCGAAATCCCGGGACCGGCGATGAGATCCGGCACCCCCCGGGAATCCTCCCATCGCTAGTTCATCGCAACATGGGCACGCTCTCCTGTCTGTGGGCGGCTGGCAACCGCCCGGTTCCCCGCCGCCAACCTGCGATACTCCCGTACGCCCGCCAAGCTTCAGCCCGGCACTTCGCCCTGCGTCCCCTCCCGGGCGTCCGCATCCAGCGGCGCGGGGGGCTGATCTTGGGCATCCCCGGCCGGGCCTTCCTGGCCGTTGCTTGGCCCCGCTTCGTTTTCGCAAAGGGCTTCTTCATCGCCCAGCGCCGGAACGGCCGCGTCCGTGCCCGGCTCAACTCCCGGCTGCTCCAGCTCCTCGACCCCCGCCTGCCCCAGCTCCTCGGCCCCCGCCTGCTCCGACTCCTCGACCCCCGCCTGCTCCGACTCCTCGACCCCCGCCTGCCCCGACTCCTCGACCCCCGCCTGCTCCAACTTCTCGGCCGCCGCCTGCTCCGACGCCTCGGCCGCCGCCTGCTCCAACTTCTCGGCCGCCGCCTGCTCCGACGCCTCGGCCGCCGCCTGCTCCAACTTCTCGGCCGCCGCCTGCTCCGACGCCTCGGCCGCCGCCTGCTCCGACGCCTCG
>Ga0153916_10000873_pt1 | contig 20934 bp, 12 predicted proteins | sample Opewatmetagenome_FD_109642 | JGI IMG/M metagenome (GOLD analysis project Ga0153916, IMG submission 109642) | Freshwater wetland microbial communities from Ohio, USA - Open water 3 Core 3 Depth 4 metaG | ecosystem: Environmental > Aquatic > Freshwater > Wetlands | place: USA: Ohio, Lake Erie...
AGGTCGATCGCGATCCAGGCACCCAGCACCGCCGCGCCGCCCGCAACCGCGGCCTGCAGCGCCGGGAACCAATCGGCCGGCCAGCGGCCTTCGTCGGCCGGGATCCCGAGCGCCTGCCAGGTCCCCTGCATCCGCACCAGGAGCCATCCGGCCGCGGCGGCCGCCAGCGCGAAACCGGCCAGCTCGGGGGCCGCCGTCCAGGCCAGCCTCATCGACTCCAGTTGCCGGGCGTCCAACGCCACCGCGATCGCGGCAAGCCCCAGCAGATACAGCCCGGGCAGCACGAAGCCCGCCGAGCGGTCCCAGAGGAGAACCAGCAAGGCGACGGCCGTGGCCGCCAGGGCGAGCCAAGCCAGCCGGTCGGCCGTCGGATGCTGCCACAAGCCGGCGGCCTGGACCATGTAGACCATCGCGACCGCCGCCATCAGGATCAGCGCGAGCTGCGCGGCCAGCCGGGCGAAGGTCTCGCCCAGAACGCCGATCTTGAATGCCTCCTCGCCGTCCGGGTGGGCCATCTGGATAAGCGACCAAATGCCGGCCCCGACCGCCAGGCACACAATGTTCGCCTCCACCAGGGCATAGCCATTCCACGGCCCCCAGGCCATCCAGAGGACCGTGCCGGCCACGTTCACCAGCACGCCGGAGCAGGCGACGTAGAGCGGCAGCCGGTGCCACATCGCGACGAGCCCCGCCGTCACGCTCAGGCCGAGGATGACGCCGGCCGACCACCAGGGGGCGGCGGGGTCGTGGTGCGCGTGGAGCAAGGCCAGCGCGAGGGTCAGGACCCCAATCACCGTCACCCAGCCCGGCACCAGCTCGGCGGGAGCGATCGGCTCGGAGACTTCGGCCGACAGGACTTGGCCGGATTCGCTTTGCCGCGCTACGCGAATGCTGCGGGCCAGTCGGCCCACGAGCAGGATCGCCGCCGCGCCCGCCGCCCAGACGACCATGAGCGTGTGGTAGGAGATCCAGGGGATAGCCGCAGTTCCGGCCCACTGTGCGGCAGTGCCCATCGAGAGCACGCCGATGCCCAGCGCCAGGCAGCCGGCCACGTGGAGCAGGTCCCGCGGCGATGCCTGGAAGAGATACCAGCCGGCGGCCGCGGCGACCATCGCCAGGGCGACCCAGCCGACGGGCGACGCCAACTGGACGGCCCAGTCGGGGAGCTGCCCCGGCTCGATCACCGCGCGTGCCACGGCCGGGATCAACACGGCCGCCAGGGCCGCCGCGCCCAGGGTGGTCTGAGTGGCCAAGAGCGGGCTGGTGCGGATCGAGAAGGCGCGGAGCTCGTAAAGCCGCTTCCACGCCGCCAGCCAGATCAAGGCCACGGCGGCGGTGGCGATGACGTTGGCCTGGACCAGGAGGACCCACCACTCGGCAAACGCAATATCGTGCCACGGCGGCCTCTGGAAGTACCAGACCACGAGCGAAGCGGCCACGTTCACCCCGGGGGCCGCGGCGAAGGCCCAGCCCTCCCGGCGACGCCACATGGCCATCGCCGCGCCGGCCGTGGCGGCGACGGCGATCGCGGCCGCCCCCCAAAGGATCTCTTCGTCGAGGCGGTGGAGGAAGGCCGCCTTGAGACCCAAGAGCACGGCCGCCACGCCGGAGGCGATGACCCAGCCGGAGGCCGCGCGGACGAGGGCCTGCGGGGGCCCTTGGGCCCCGGGAAGCGTCTGCACGCTCGCCACCCACCAGGTGGCCAGCACGACCAGCAGGGCATACACTGCCCAGCCGAGCATCAGGGTGCGGTATCCCCACTCGGGCGCGTCGGGCCAGAGGCCGCTCACGGTGCAGGCCAGCAGGCCCAGCCCCGCCATGCCGACCACTCCCGCCACTTGCGGCCGGATGGGACGCCGCAATTGCGCCTGCCGGTAGACCGTCACGGCCGTGACCGACACCAGCGCAATCCAGCCGAGCGCGGATCCGGCGGCGACGGTCCACCCGTGTCGCACCGTCGGGACCAGGACCAGAAGCGCCAGGGCGGGGACGAGCACCAGCCCGCCGGCCGCCTGGCCCATCGCCAACTGCAAGCGCATCAGCACCCGGGCCGCGCCGCTTTGGGCAGTCTCTCTCCAGACGTCCACCCGCAGCCGCGCGACGAGCCACGCCGCGGCCCAGGCCGCCGCGGCAATCGCGGAGAGCTCGCCCGCCGTGGCGATTTCATCTGGTCCGATCGCGCGCTTGCCCGTGACCAGGCTCAGCAGGTAGCCCAAGATCACGGCCAATTGGACGACCAGGCCGGCCGAAAAGGCATATCCCAAGGAGGCTTCACGAAGCGCGAATCCCACCAGGGCCCCGATCACCAGCACCAGCGGCACGAGATAGGAGACGTTGGGATCGAGCCGGTCGAAGAAGGTGTCGGCGATCGGGCCGCCTGCCGTCACTCCGCCCAGGCGGTTCAGTGCGGCCAGGATTGTCAGCCCGAGCACCGGGAGGGCCGTGGTGGCCAGGAGGACCGCCTGGGCGACGGTCGGACCGTAGTGATCGACGCGGAGGCGGGCCCCGGCGCGGAGGCACGCCCGCCGCAGCGTGCGGCGATACCAGATCGCCGCGGCCGCGAGGAGGCAGGCTGCGGCGAGGCCCCAGCGGAGCCCGGACGCGGCGGCCACTTGGGCGGGGGCGGCCAGCGGCCCGGCCGCCAGGTACGGCACCGTGGCAGCGACCGCCAGCGCGCCGGCCACTTCCGCCTTCCCCCAGCGATCCCAGAGCGCGACGGCCAGGTTAAGGGCCAGGACCCCGAGGAGGATCCACGCGGGAGGGCCGAAGGCGGCGGCATAGCTGGCGGCGACCTTCGCCGCGGCCGCGTCCAGTTCGGCGAGGCCCGAGCCCAGCCCGCACCAGACGGCCAGGAGAAGCTGCGCCGCGACCGCCGCGTAGCCGACCACCCGGTCCACGCTCGGCCAACCCGGCTCCACCAGTCCTTGGGCCCTGGTGCTGCGGCGGAGCGCGAGCCGCGCCGCCGTCCACGCCAGCGTGAGCAGGCCGAGGGCGATCCCGTACGTCTGAAGCGACCGCGGTTCCCAGAAATCGGGCGCAGCGCCCGCGACCCATGGGTAGACTTTGAGCCAGGACACGGCGGCGGCGACGGCCGCGCCACTGAGCACAGCCTGGGCCGCCGACCAGAGGATCGCCGCCCGCTCCAACCAGGCAATCACGAGCCAGATCGCCGCCAACCAGGCCAGACACGCGGCCAGCCAGAGGGGATCGCGGTCGGTGATGTTCACGAGCAACACCAGCGCGGCGGTCGAGGAAATCAGGGCCGACAGGGCAAGCGGCTCGACGAAGACGCGGCGGAGGTCCGCCGCCAAGGTCGACGCCTCCCTTGACTCCGGCGCGGGAGCCTTGGAAGTTCGCCCTCCCCGCAGGATGCTCCACTCCCCGGGAGCGCTCCATCGCCAGGCTCCCAGGACGGCCGCCGCTGCCAAGGTGGCATGGGTGAGCAAGGCCGTCACGTAGGGCCAATCCACCCAATCGCGATAGTAAACGGCCGTCACGTACAATAGCCCCGCCAGGAGCACCGCGGAGGCGGCCCAGGTCCTCTCCCCGGAGCGATAACCCCAAGCAGAGAGCGTCAAGAGGGCGACGACCGACGCCGCGGCGATCGGATAGGCGGGCGAGCCTGCGCCTCCTGGGCCCCACGGGTCCATCAGGAACGTCCCGCCGGCGAAGAGCGCCGCCAAGGCCGCCACGGCCTCGGCCGCGTGCGCCAGCGGCAGCCGGTAGACCTCGATCGCGCCGCTCCACGGGGAGAGCGCCTTGTTCTCGGTCGCCGGCACGGCCGCGTTCCATGCCGTGCGGAAGTTGCGGCCGCCAAGCGCAGCCAGTGCCGCCGAGGCCGCGCCCAAGAGCAGGGCCTCGACCCCCAGCACCGCTCCCCAGAGCGGCGTAATCGCCAGCCAAACCGGCCTCACGGCGTCGCCCCACCACCACAACGCCCAAAGGGTCGTCGCGGCGATCAGCCCCAGGCCGAGATAGCTCAGCTCCCGGCGCTGCCACCGGGCGGCCATCGCCAGGCTCCCCAGGCCGTAGACGCCGTAAACAAGCATCGGGTGGAGCGCCCGTGAGACGGCCTCCGACTCTTGACCGGACCAGGCGGCCTGCGTGACCAGCGCCAGGCTGGCCACGGCCACCGCGATCGCCCCGCCGGCATACTGGACGCCGTGCGGGCGGTAGCCGCGGCGGACGAGCCATTCGGCGGCCACCGCCAGGACCACGAACAGACCCACGAGCGCTGTGCCACTCTCGGCACTGAGGACCTCCTTGAGGATCATCAGGCCGCCGCCTTCGGCCGCGTCCCAAAGCCGCGGATCGCGAGCCACGTGGAACACCAGCAGGTACACAAGCGCCGCGCAGGCGATCGCCCCCGCATGGGCCACGGGGAGCCGGTGGCGCAGCGCCACGTACACCAGGGCCACGGCATTGAACGAGCCCACGGCCACCATCGCGGGGACGCGGGGCCACGCCATCACCAGCGCCGCCACCATCACCACCATGCCGACCAGGGCGACCGTCGTGCCCGCGGTGCGGTAGACCCCCATCGCGGCGCTGCGGGCCGTCCCGCGGATCACCGTCAAGCCGGCGGACAAGATCGGGACTGCGGCCAGAGCGAACAGCGGGGCGGTGTAGTGGAGCGCCACCGCCAGGTTGTCGATCTGCGGGCCCGTGGCCTTGGCAACGACCTCTCCCAGCGCCGCGCCGACGGAGAAGGTCGCCGTGCCCAGGAACGTGAACAGGCCGGCCAAGTCGGCGGGCTCCAACGAGTCCTTCCGCGGCATTCGCCAGAGATAGGGAGCGATCGCACCGGCGAAGACCGCCACCGGGATCAGCCCGACGGCCGTGGTCGACCAGCGGAGCCGGTCCTCGCCCAGAATCCCCAGCAGCGGGGCCACGAGCACCAGCGCCGCGGCATTGCCCACGACGGCCAGGATCTGGAGCTTGAGGCCTTGCGGCACCATGACCTGGGCCGCCAGGCCGACGAGGTACACGAAGATGCCCAGGGCAACCGCCTCGATCGCCAGGGTCAGCCAATCCCACTGCGCTGGCGTCGCCTCCGCGGCACCCGCTTCACCCTTGGGCGACATGCCCGCCATGCTGGTCATGGCCAGAAAGATCAGCGGCACCAAGAGCGTCGCAATCGTCAGCAGGGTGAAGCCGGTCGCTTGGAGCTTCCAGCGATGGTACACGTAGAGCCCCATCCCGAAGAAAGCCGATGCCCCGGCCACGAAGATGCCGAATCTGTAGACGTCTTTGAGGTCCGCCTGGAACGTGATCACCAGCGCGATGGAAGGGCCGATGATCAACAGCGCCCCGACGAACAGGCCAATCGGCTCGGCCAAGGGGATGTTCCGCTCTTCGAGGAATTCCGTGACCAACTCCAGCCACGGCTTCTTCGGCGGAGGGGGAGGCGCGGGGGGCTTCGTTTCTTTGCGCGGCGCGGCGACCGGCTCGGGTTTGGCGGCGGCAGCGGCCGGCTGGACCGCCGGCTTGGGCCGCGGCACTTGGGCCGGCGGCGGGAGCGGCGCCGCTGGCGGCACCACGGCCGGTTGCGGCCGAGGCCGCGGCGGCTCCGCGGCGGGAGGCTTCGGCAAGGCGGGCCCTGGCGGCCAGACCGCGGCCGGACGCGACGGCCCGGCGGGCTCGACCAGGATCGCTTCCGCCGCTTTCTCTGCCGCCGCCGCCTCTTTCGGCTTGGCGAAGGGGGACGCGGGCGTGACGGCGGGGGCGGCTGGTCCCGCGACCACACCCGGAGAGAGCAACGACTGCTCATGCCGCGCGGCCCGATTCAAGAGGTCCTCGGCCGCGGCGGGCTCCAGCAAGTCGCGGTCCCGAAGGCGCTGGACCTGGCGGCGGAAGGCCGTCAGGTCGGCCAGCTCCGCGGCCCGGTCACTCCGCAGACCGCGGCCGCACCAGTCGCATTGTTCTTGCGAGATGCGGTTGCGGCGGCCGCAATGGGGACACAGAAGCGTCTCTTCCCTGCGATAGCGATCCGAGGGTCCGGCCAGCAGGCGGACCAACCACCGCACGACCGTGATGAAGCCGATGAGCACCAGCGCCAAGATCGTCAGAACAATGACAAGCGCGGTGCTTTGCCAGCCCATGATCGAGCCTCCGCCAGGCGAGGATTGCTCCAAAAAGCCGAGGCAGGCGCGATGGACTCCGGCGCCCCACTACCATTACTCCGTGTTACAAGTATAAGGCTCCCTAAGGGGTGGGATATAACGGCACGGCATAAATTCTCTGGAATCCCCAAAATGTGCACGTCCGCAGAACCAGCATAGCCCCGGGAGGTGGGATTCGGGGCGCCGGGAAGCATGCCGCCGGATTGCGGAAAACGCACGGCTCCCTTGACTTACCCCCCCTGGGGGAATTAGCATGGCAAGCGGCTCTCCAGCATACGTCCCCCCTATGGGCCTATCCCGAAGACTACCCTTTTCGCCCGAAGACCACCCTTTTTGCCCCCTGACCAGGAGGAATTCCGTATGGCAGATCATCCGCTGACCCGTCGCGATTTTGTCCGAACCGGTGCGGTTGCCGCGGCAGGAGCCGCCGTCGCGCTCCAGGGAACCGCCCGAGTGGCCGCCGGCAATCCGGCCAAGGTCGATACCAGCAAGATCCTCAACTACAACCCGGACATGGAGTACCGCCGCTGCGGCAAGACGAACCTGATGGTTTCGGCGGTCTGCCTGGGCGGGCACTGGAAGCGGGCCAACGAGGTCGTTCTCGGGCTGTTCGAGGGAGGGAACTGGCTCGGCGCGAAGCTCGACAGTCCCGAGTTCGAAAAGAACCGCGCCGACGTCGTCACCCGTTCGATCGAGCGGGGCATCAACTACATCGACGCCTGCACCCGGGAAGAGGTGATCATGTACAGCAAGGCCCTCAAGGGCCGCCGCGACAAGATGTACCTGGGCTTCTCCTGGTACCAGGAAGAGATGCGCGGCCTGGGCAGCCAGTGGCAGCGGGCCCAGAAGGAAGGCAAGCCGAAGCCGGCCGGCTGGATCACCCAGAAGCTCAAGGGAGCCATCGACAACGGGTTCAAGAGGACGGGGCTGGAGTACGTCGACCTGTGGCGGGTCACGTGCCACGAGGGGAGCGGCGCGCACAGCGACGCGGAGATCGAGGAGCTGGTCGCCGCGTTGGATTGGGCTAAGAAGACCGGCCGCGCCCGCTTCACCGGCATCTCCTCCCACGACCGCCCCCACATCAAGAAGCTCGTGGAGAAGTATCCGCAGCAAATGGAGGTGATCGTCACGCCCTTTACCGCCAAGACCAAGGTGGAAGCCACCGCCGACAAGGTGGGCCTCTGGGCGGCGATGAAGAAGATGGACGTGGGCTGGTTCGGCATCAAGCCCTACGCGAGCGGATCGCTGTTCGACGGGAAAGGCATCCCGGGCGATCCGTCTCTGGACTCGGACAACCGCAAGGCCCGGCTGGCGATCCGCGCCATCCTCTGCAACTCCCAGATCACCGCCCCCATCCCCGGCATGATCTGCCCCGAGCAGGTCGACAACGTGGCCCTGGCCGTCAAGGAGCGCCGCGAGCTGGACGCCCAGGAGCGGGCCGAGCTGGACAAGGCCATGGACCGGGCCTGGGCCAACCTGCCCTACCACTACCAGTGGCTCAAAGATTGGGAGTACGTCTAAGCCGCGCGAGCAGCAGGAACCACGATGAAGTACGCATCCTCGATCGCGTTTTGCGCTGTGCTCGCGCTCGGCGCCGCGATTTACGTTGCCGGCGGTGTCGGCCCCACGGACCTTGGCGGCGCGTCGAGCGCCGCGGCGGCCGACCCGTCCCCCGCCCAGGCGGCGCCCAAGCCCGGCGGGCTGCCGCCACTCAAAGTGGATCGCAGCGCGCCGCTCCTGTTGGACGAGGCGGCCCCGAAGAAGAGACCTTCCAAGGGCACGGGGCCGATGGCCGACAACAACTCCTGCTACGTCTGCCACACGAACTATCAGGATGAGGAGATGGTCGCGGTCCACGCGGAGAACGACGTGGGCTGCATCAAGTGTCACGGCGAGTCGCTCGCCCACCGCAACGACGAGAACAACACCACGCCGCCGGACAAGATGTACCCGACCGAGGCGATCGACGCCTCCTGCGCCAGTTGCCACGACGAGCACATCGCGCCCGCCAGGAAAGTCCTCGCCCGCTGGCAGGAGCGGTGCCCGGCGAAAACCAATCCCGCCGACGTCCTCTGCACCGACTGCCACGGCGACCACCGGCTGAAGCTCCGCACCGTGCGGTGGGACAAGAAGACCGGCAGGCTGCTCCCCGGCGGAAAGCCGGAACCAAGACCGGTGGGCGCCGCCGCGAGATCGGCTGCGAAGGCGTAGGGCCGACGCACATTGTCGGACACGCTCTCAGCGCGAGTCCGTCGCTTCGGCCTGGCCCGTCTGCTGGACCTCGGAGGCGGGTTGCCTCTCGGGGGCCGGTGGGCCTGAATCGGTGGGCGGCAGCCGGATCGGCCGGGTGCTCGGTCGGCCCTCGGTCCGACCCCCGGAAGTCGGCGGCGGCAGCGGCGCGTCCTCGGGAGTCGCGTCGGCCGGCCTGATCCCCTCGGGCGCATCTGGCGCTGGTAAGCGTTGGGGAGCGGCGGGAGGCTGCCTCAGCGGCTCCTTGCCCGGGGGCGTCATGCTCCGCCGCTCCACCCGCGGCGCCTCGCCCCCGCGCAACGGCTCACTTCGCGGCGGAAACACCCGGTCCGCCCGCGGCGGTTGCTGGGCCGGCAGGGTCCGCCGCGCGGTCTGCGACTCGGAAGCCATCCGGCTGCGGACCTGCTGGAGCCAGACCTTCGCCTCCTCCATCGAAGGATTGAGCTCGACGGCCCGGGCGAAATACTTGGCGGACTCGCTCAGTTGCCCCTTCTTTTGCAGGAGATACCCCATTTTGTAGCAGACCTCGGGCTCGGGGCTGACCGCCCGCAGGTGGACCAGGGCCTTCTCCGGCTGGTTCAATTCCACCAGCACCATGGCGACGTTGTTGCGGTACAGCGCCCGCTTCGGCTGCAACTGGATCGCCCGCTCGTACGCCTGGACCGCCTCCTTGTTCTTTCCCTGCCGGGCGTAGAACAGTCCCAGATCGTTGAACACGACGGGCTCGCTAGGGTGGAGCCTGGCGGCCTTCTGATACAGCTCCAGCGCGGCCTGCGACTGCCCCTGGCGGTCCTTGAAGCGGGCGTAGTTCAAATGGGCGCCGAGGTGCTTGGGCGAGAGCTTCAGCGCCTGCCGGTATGCCTGCTCCGCCTGCGCCGGCCGGTTGGCCTGCTCGTGGTAGTTGGCCAGGGTGACGTAGAGCTCGGGGCTCGGCCTAGCCTTGCTGAACACGCTGGTGGGGTCTTCGGCCGGCACGACGGGCGGGGAGGGAGGCTTGAGACCCTGAGAGACCTTATCCATTCCCTTCTTGACCGAGTCGGCCGCATCGCCCAGCACGCCGGCGGTCTGCCGGATCGTGCCCCCGTCGTCATCCCCCTCTGAAGCTACGGCGGGAGTCACCGGCGTGCCCTTGCCCGATTGCGACCAGGGCGGCAGCGAGTCGGGCGAGGTCCTCATCGACCCGGGCCCCGGCTCGCCCGCCTGTTCGATCGCCTCGGGCCGTGTCAGCCCCGGACGCCCCCCGCCACGTCCATAATCCGACACAGCGGAGCAGCCACCACCCGAAAGCAGTAGCCCGAGCACCACCACCGACAGCTTCTCAAGTGTCTTTCCCACCGTCATCCTCCGTGATCAAGACTGGCCACTTCCTAAAGATCGACCCGGGCTCCGGCGGCCCTGAGGGCAATTGGCGGATTGGAGCGAGTTTGCCGATTGTGCTGACCCTAATGGACTGCGGCCGGCGCGCTTAGGGAAGGAGGGAAATGTGCGGTGTCTGCGCAGCCTGCCAGGGCATCGCGGGATGGCCTGGGGTCCAAACTCGGATCCGGCGCCTGCCGTCTACCGCGGCGCGGTCGGCGCTTCCAGGTCACCGCAGGCAAACTGGACGGCATCGAGATAGAAGCGCAAGATGGCCGGATTCCACCAGATCTCCGTGCGGTGGCCGAAGCCGCAGCAGAGGACCCGTCCCTGGCCGTGCCGTTTGACCCAGGCTTGGGCGAAATCGCCGTCCTTGCGGTTGATCCATTTCACCTTCATGTTCGTGGCCTTGGTGTCCAGCGACAAGAGCACGCGGAGGCTCTGCCGCGAGTAGGGGTCGCCGAATTCGTAGATCTCGTCGGCCAGGCGGAAGTCCTTTCCGCCGAAGGCGGCCAGCAGCGGACTGCCCGGCTCTTCCACCTTGACGCCCACCTCCTCGTTCCACGGGTGGCCGGTGAATCTCGCGCCGACGAGTTGGCGGAACTCGGGCCATTGCGGGTTGGCGCCAATGGCGAAGTGAACGGCCACGATCCCCCCGCCCCGGGACACGAAGTCCAGCAGGCTGCGGCGCAGCGCCTGCTCGACGGCGTCCTTGTCGCCGCCCACCGCCCGGAACTTCTCCAGCTCGGCGTCCGCCGGCCGGATCCACGCCCCGGAGCTGTTGTTCATCACGATCGCGTCGAACTGCTTGATCTTTTCCGGCAGGTACATCGCCAGGTCGTCGCTGGCGACCGCCTTGAAGGCCCCCGTCTTCTCGCCGAGCACCTTCATGGCGCACTCGCCGAAGGGAATGCAGTAGCCGCGGTGCGGATCCTTCTCCATCAGGGCCGGCGGCGTGTTCCAGATCAGCACCGTGCGGGCCTTCTTCGGCGCAACCTGGGCCTGCCGCGGCGCCGCCGCGCGGATCTTGGCGGCCTGCTGCGGGTTGACCTGGGCCGCGGCCGGCACGGCCAGCGCGAGCAGCGCCAGGCACGAAATCGCCGTGGCGAAACGGGAAATGCGTGTCATGGGATCAACTCCTGTCTGTACCCTAGAAGACGCCGACTCCGCGCGGATCACGATCGTCAGCCTTGCCGCCCTGATGATAGCTCATCGCCCCGGCGAATCAATGCACCCGGCGGCCATCGCTTGCAGGAACGGGCTTGAGGGTCCTGGTGCTCGTGGCCGCGTGCACGGCGGTGATCGCCGCCTCGGTGACGCGGAGCGCCGGTGCGGCCTGGGCCGCCGAATCCCCGCTACGCCCGAGATCGAAAAAGGCGACGCGCGTCGCCTCGGAGAGCTGCTCTAAGTTGTTCGGCGCCATGCGGTTGCGTCTGTGGGAATTGAACCCGGCGCCGGCCCTGGTTATAGTAGAGGTAGCGCCCATGGAGGGCGGGAGATTCTTCTCGGGGATAGGAAGTCGCCAATCGGGTGCAGATCTTACTGACCAACGACGACGGAATCTACGCCCCGGGCCTGGCGGCCATGGAACGCCAGTTGCGCCGGCTCGGAGAGGTTTGCGCGGTCGCCCCGGCGACCGAGCAGAGCGGCGTCGGCCACTCGATTACGTACTTGACCCCGCTGATCGTCAAAGAGGTCTTCAGCGGGGATCAGCGGTGGGGGTGGACGGTCGAAGGCAGTCCGGCCGACTGCGTGCGGATTGCCATCGCCCAGCTCTGCCCGCACCGCCCCGACCTGGTCGTCAGCGGAATCAACAGCGGACTGAACGCGGGGATCAACGTGCTCTACTCGGGCACGGTTGCGGCGGCGATCGAAGGGGCGTTTTTCGGGATCACCAGCGTGGCCGTCTCGCTGGAATTCGACGAGCACGCCCAATACGACAAGGCCGCCCGGCTCGCCCGGCAGATCATCCAGCAGATCCTCGCCGGAAAGCGGCCGGAATCGCAGCTTTACAACTTGAATATTCCCACGGCGGCGCTCGGGGGCGCGCCCCGGGTGCAAGTCGTGCCTATGGACGTGGCCCATTACGGCGAGCGGTTCGAGAAACGGATCGACCCCTGGGGCCGGGCCTACTACTGGGCGACCGGCGAGCCGCCGCCGCCGCTGGGCGAGCGCCAGACGGACCTGTCGGCCATGGCCCAAGGCTTCATCACCCTCACGCCGCTGGATTATAACATGACCAAGAGGGCAACGCTGGCGGAGATGCAAGGCTGGCAGTTCGCCCTGGAGCCGGGGGAGCCGGAACGGGACGGCCCGGAGATCGCCGGGCCATCCCGCCCGTTGGTGATGACCGCGCGCAAGAAACGGAAACCCGTTTAGCGGCCAGGTTTGCTCGTTTAGCGGCCGGGCTTGCTCGTTTAGCGGCCAGGTTTGCTCGTTTAGCGGCCGGGCTTGCCCGGCCTTTGGCTGCGGCCGTCAGGCCGCGTTAGGAGGTGTGCGATGCGACGGATAAGTCCGCTTCTGTACGCGTTGGTGCTGGTGCCTGTCGGCTGCGGCGACTACCAGCCGGCCGCGATGCCGAAGGCCCCTCCGGGCTCGCAGGCCCAGGCTGCCGCGAAGCCGTCCCCCGCGCCGGCCCCGGCTCCCGCCGCTTCGCCGCCTCAGCAGTCCGGAATGACGGCGGGGATGACGGCGATCGGAACGGCGGCCGGCCTGGCGCCGCTGGAGACGGCCGTCCAGGGTCCGATGGGCGTTGCCCCGGCAAGCCGGCCCGCCCAGGCTTCGCCGGCCCCGACCGGCGGACAGCCCGGAGCTACGTACCAAAAGGCCGAAGTGGGCGTGGGGGCGCGGGGGCGCGGATACGGCCCGGGGCTGATCACCACGCCGGTCGCCGTCTATTTTGCCGCCCGGGAGAGGATCGTCTTCGAGATCCAAGTGCCGCAGGCGATGAAGCTCTATAAGGCCAACAACGACAAGGCCCCCAAGACGCAGGAAGAGTTCATGCAGAGAATCATCAAGGAGAACCAGATCAAATTGCCGGACCTGCCGGAGGGGGCACGATACCTTTACGATCCGGCGACGGAACAGCTCCTGGTGGAACACGCGGCGCGGTAGGCCGCCGGTCCGATGTCGGAGAATGACAGATCCCGCGGGATACGGCCCGCGAAGGTGGAGAAACGTTAGCGAAGGAGCTTTCGGGAAGGAGCGCAGAACTCGAGCGACCTATCACCCCCAGTCTTGCACCCACGATGAAACGGCACCTTATGTTCTTGCTGGCGCTGGCGGCCTGCTCGCCGGCCGGCGCCGGGGCCTCCGAGGCCGGTTGGATCTTCCGCCCTTCCCACTACACGCACGACCCGAGTTCGGGCGAGCGAGTCACCCAGTACGCCAAGGAAGCGCCGGCGTACAAGCCCGACGACTCGACCTACGAGCAGAGCGCGTATCGCCACAGCCGCTCGAGCCTCCGCGTCGGGGACAGCTATGACTACCTGCACATTGTGGAGACGTGGGGCCGGGGGGAGATGATCCGGCCGTACGGCGAGTGGCTCTATCCGTACCGGGCGGGGGCGACGCCCTTCGGCCCGTGGGGCAACCCGCAGGGGCCGTGGACCACGCCGTTCGGCGCCTGGGTGAATCCGTATGGCCTGGGGCAATTACCCAACCCACCCTGGTCGCCGTGGGGCTATGCTCCGCACGGCGCCTGGCCGGGAATTCCCGGGGCTGTGCCGCCCGCGGCTGGTCCCGGCGCAGGCTCGCCCGGGGCTACGAGCCCGCCCCCTCCGCCCGCGCCGCCAGCGCCTGGAGGGACTCCGGGCTATTGAGCCCGGGTCGTTCACCTGGTCCGTGCCGGTGGGTTGGGCCGCCTTGGGCGGCCGCTTCGCCCGCCCTTGCGATGGCTCACCGCCTGGGGCCACCCTCGCCTCGGGACCTCTGGAGCTGCTCGCGCAACTCCTGAACCTGGCGGCGGAGCTCCTGCACCTGGGCGGCCAGCTCGCGGATCGCCGGCGGGACCCCCTCGGGTCCTGCGCCGGGTTGCGGCGGGCCGGGGACGTGCGGGGGTCTCTGATCGGGCTTCGGAGCCATGCCGGGCTCGCCGCGGGGCCGCTCGCCCCCTTCCGGCCGGGCGCCCCGAACGATGGCCTGCTCCGCCTCACGCCCCACCCGCTCCGCCTGATCGGGCAAACCCGCAGCGTGGAGATTCTCCACCGCCACCCGCACGTGCTGCATGCGGCGCTGGATCTCCTCGGGCGGACCGGGGGGCCCGACCGCGTGCATCCCCGGCTGCCCTGCCAAGCCCTGCTTGATCTCCCGGATCTCATTCTGCAGTTGTTCGGCCTGCTCGCGCCTGCCGGCCTTCTCGAACTCAGCGACCTTCTCCTTCAATTCCTCCAGGCGGCGCTGGAGCCGCTCGCGCATCTCCGGGGGCATCGCGCGGGGGCCCTCCGGCTCCCGACCAGGGCCGGGGCGAGGACCCCGCTCCCCTTCCGGACGACGGAGCGCCGAGAGCTTGGCGCTGACCTCGCGGAGTTCCGCGCCGACTCGTTCCAGGTTCTGGCGGAGCTCCCGCGCTTCGGGGTCGCGGTCCTTCGGCAGCTCGCGGAGCCTGCGCTCCAGGTCGCGAGCCTTCTCCTCAAGTCGCGCGCGGTGCTCCATCAGCTCCCGCGCGCGGACGTCCACCTCCGGATCGCGGCGCTGCTCGCCTTCGCCGCGCGGCCGCTCGGCTCCCTCGCGCCGCTCCGCCGGGATCTTCCGCTCCGCGCCCTCGCGACGCTCCGTCGGGATCTTACGCTCCGCGTCTTGGTGCCGCTCCGCGCCTTCCCGCCGTTCCGCGCGCGGCTTGCGCTGTGGGTCTTCGCGCCGTTCGGACGTCGCTCCGCGCTCGGGGGCCGCCTCTTTCGGGGCCACCCCGGGCTTCTCGGGCCGCGGCTTTTCTTCGGCCCGCACGCTCGCGAAAACCAGCCCCAGGAAGGCCGCCGTCGCGATCGCGGCCAGGGCGTTCTGCCAGGAAATCGTGACTCTGCGCATTGCCGTTCTCCTCTTGCCAAAGGTTATTCAGTCGATGCCGCGCGCCGTCGCCACACGATCTTGACTGAGGATTCGATTAACGGCAGACTACCGCGGTAGTATTCCGCCTGTCAAGTCCCCAGACGAGGCTCTTCCGCGGGATGCCGCAGTGCGGGGCGATCAGAGGGGGGGTGCAAGACTACCCACAGGGGTGGACGGGAGCGGCGGCGTCCAAGGGTTCGGGTTCCTTGCCCAGAGGCAATTCCACGACGAGCCGGGTTCCCTTGCCGGGGGCGGCATCGAGCAACAGTTGCCCCCCGAACAACCGGGCTCGCTGGCGGATCCCTTCCAGCCCGAAACGGTCCGGCTTGACCTGGGCGGGATCGAAGCCCACGCCCCAATCCTCGACCTCAATCCGCAGCAAGCTGCCGGTTTGCACCAGGGCCACGCGGACCCGGTCGCTTCGGCTGTGGACCAGGGCGTTGTTGAGCGATTCCTGGAGGATGCGGAAGATGGCGACTTCCAACCGGGGGTCGAGCCGCCGGGCCTGGAGGTCGTGCGCAAACTCGATCCTGGGACCGCCGCGACGCGAGACCTCGCCGACCAGATACTCGGCGGCCGCCGCCACGCCGGCCTCGTCCAGGAACGGCGGGCGGAGCCCGCCGATCAGGTGCCGCGCCTCGGCGATGCTCTCGGCAAGCAACTGCAGCCCGGCGTCGAAGTTCTCGTTCGCCTCCTCCGGATCGGTCGCCTGCTGCTGGCGGTAGGCCTGGAAGAGGAACTGGGCGCCGACCACTTGCTGCACGAACCCGTCGTGGATCTCGTAGGCCACCAGCTTCCGGTCCCGCTCCTGAAGGTCGAGCACCTGCCGGAGCCGGCCCTGCTCGTCGCGCAACGCCTCCTCGGCGTGCTTCCGCTCGGCGATTTCCTGGGCAAGCGCCTCGTTGCTCCGCTGCAGCTCGACCGTTCGCTGCTCGACCAACTGTTCGACGCGGGCGGTTTGTCCGCTGAGGAGAGCGAAGTACATCGCCAGCAGCGCCGCGATGAGGATCGACGCCACGAGCACGGCGGCCGGCAGCCAGCTCCGGTGCTCGGCGACGTACCGGCCGGTCGGCGTAACGACGATCTTCCACCGGCGTCCGGCGACGTCGAATTCCAGCGGGTGGAACATTCCGCCGGCAGAGCGATCCGGCGGCGCTTCCAGCGCGGCAAACGGCTCGCCCGACCGCGAAGACGGACGCGCATAGAGCAACTCCGCCTTCTCGGCGGAGGTGAGGTCAAACAAGTGCGTGTCAAGCGCCGGCGGGTTATCGGGACCAAGAGCCTCCTCGATGACCGCCTCGACCCGGAGCAGTCCGAAAACCACGCCGGCCAGGTTCTCGCGTCGCCGGTCGAGCGTGGTGCGGGGCATGCCCCGCACGTACACCGGCGCGAAGACGAGCAACTCGCACTGGCCCCCGCCATCGTCCTCCCAGGAAAGCCGTCCGGTCCCTGCCTTCCGGCCGCTGTCCGTCGCCCGTCGGATGGCCTCCAGGCAGGCCGGGTCCGAGGCGAGATCCCAGCCCACCGACATCGTCGGGCAGCTTGCCGGCTCGAGGAAATAGACCGGGTAACTCGGCCCGCGCGCGTCGGCCGCTGCCGCTTGGCCGTGCCGCCCCACAGGGCGGATCTGGAAATCGCGATGGAGTTCCTCCCGGGCGGCTTGCTCGAACTTGGCCCGCTGGGGCGCCGCGACCCGCGGGGCCCAGCCCAGGGCCTTCATCCCCCGGTGCGCCTGAACAAACGGCTCGGAAAAGGCCTTGAATTCCTCCGGCTCGACCTGCCGCGAGCCTCGGTAGAACGCGGAAAGGGCATCCACCGTCCCGAGGTTGACGGTTACCTCGCGATGGATGGCGCCGGCCCGCTGCTGGCCGTCGTAGGCCAAGGAAGCCGCGACCAGGTGGTGTTCGCGGACGGAGAAAGCGCGGTAGGCCGCGCCTGCCACGATCAGACCGACCAGGGCGACGACCGCCGGGAGCAAGGCCCGGGATGAACGCGACCCAGAATCGGCAGGAATCGCCATGATCCAGGTTTCCCATGCGTTATGGCCGGATGGTCCTCCCCGACCTGCCGACAGATCGGGGACAACGCACGTTGCGCGCTGGGTAGATACACTATCCTACCCGCCAATTTCAGTAATGCAACCCCCCCGGATTGGCGATTTTGCCCCTGCGCATGGTCCAATCAGCCGGAACAGATATGGGCAAAACACCGCTTTCCACAAGCAAGGCTGCTCGCGGATTATCGCTCGGTGGTGCTGTTGACCAACACCATCGCGGCGAACTCGCCGCTCATCGGGACGCGGATCGAATTGCCCGCGACCGTGCCCTCCACGAGCGGCTTGCCGAAGAAATCCCGAGGGTCGAGCAGCCGAAATGCCTCGCCGGGCTTGAGAAGGGGTGTGACGTCCAGGTCCACGGCCGGTTGTTTCGCCCAGTTGAAGATGGCCACGTTCGCCCGCTGGGGATCGTAGCGGTTGGGAAGCAACGCCGTGCGGACGCCGGGGCGGGGTTCGTTGGAGGCGAACACGGGATGTTCGTTGGGGCCGATCACGAAATTCCCCTCGTTGACGGCCTTCCTGTAGTTCTTGATCTCCAACCGCGCCCCGACGATCACGTTGTCGCGGACTTCGCAGTCCTCGTTGTAAGGCGCGGCGTAGCCGATCTGCATGGGGACCTTGTAGAGCAGGTTTCCCACGACGCGGATGTCGCGGCTGGGCCGCCCGCCGCCGACGAGAAAGGGTCCGGCGTCGTAGCAGACGTTGCGGGTCGCGAGGTAGTGGTCCACGTAGGCCCGGCTCGACCCGTAGGCGTGCATTGTGTAGCCGTACCCTCCGGTCATGATGCAGTCGGAGATGGTTTTCACGCCGTTCTGGTTCTGGGTGTAGATGGCGTGGCCGTGACCGCGGTCGGGGGCCTTCCAGCCGTTGTCGTAAATGAGGCAGCCGTAGACCTCGGTGTCGGTGGCCCCGCTCCAGAGGCTGATTCCCTGGGCGTTGTCGTGGATCACCAGGTTGATGAACTTGCAGGCCTTGCCGGCGTGGACGTGCAGGCCGCCCCAGGGCCGGCCGTAGTCGCCGGGGCTCGAGCCGCTCTGGCGGATGGTCCGCGACATGGTGAAATTCTCCGACACGAGGATCTCCAGGTCGCGGACCCAGAGGAAAGTGCTCGGCGCGACGACGGACAGACCGCCGTCGATGGTCACGCGAGCACCGGGCATGCCGCGGACGTGGATCGGCCTGTCTTCCCGGCCGGCCAGCCGGACTTCATAGCCCGCGCTGCCCTGCCGCCGGTCGGGGTGCTTGTAGGTGCCGGGGAGAATCCAGAGGGTATCGCCCGGGGCGATCTTTTGGCGTCCGCCCAGGGCGGAGGCGAGGTCCCAGGGCGAATCCTTGGCACCCCGGGCGTCCGGCGTGCCTTGGGGGGACGCGAACCACTCCGCAGCCGCCGCTGGCCCAGCCGAAAGAACGACCACAAACGCAAGGACATGCACCAGAGATCTCGCAAGACGGTTCATCGGCATCCCTTTCATCATTTCGTTGGCCACCTGCTGCGCGACACCCCACATCGACCAACATAGCCGCGGACCCTGGCTGCGGGAAGCCGCCAGTCCTCTCGACGCTCGCCAAGAGCCGAGCGATATGGTATGAAAGTCGTCACGGCCCATGAAGGGCAAGGAGACTCTCGATACCAAGGACATCACACACGGTGCGCCCAACTGATGAGCACGCGAGGGACTGACCATGCCGACGATCACCGCTGCGTCCCGTTTTGACTCCGGGGCGGTCACCCGCCGCCGGGTCCTCCAGGTTGCCGCCGCCGAAATGGCGGGCCTTGCGCTGGCCGGCCCGCTGGTGGCCATGGAACCGGCGGCCGGCAAGCCCGCGGCGAAGCGGCCGGCCCTGGGCCGAGTCGCGGTCAAGGAGAAGGCGGCTGGCCAATCCGCCGCCGCGAAGGAGCCGCTCAACCGCTTTCCGCGGATGGTCCAGGAATACTTCGTCCGGCGGGTCCGCGAGGCGGAGGAGGCGGGCTTGAGACTGAAGGCGTCGCTCGGGACGAAGGCCGACGCGGAAAAGTACGTGCAGGCGGTCCGCGAGAAGATCCGTTTGTCCTTCGGCCCCTTCCCCGAGAAGACCCCGCTGGAGCCGCGGATCACGGGGGTCGTCGACCGCGACGCCTACCGGATCGAGAAGCTCATCTTCCAGAGCCGGCCGGAGTTCTACGTGACCGCGAATCTCTACGTTCCCAAGGGGCGGAAGCTGCCGCTGCCGGGCGTGGTCGGCACCTGCGGCCACTCGGCCAACGGCAAGGCCAACGACGCCTACCAGTCGTTCGCCCAAGGGCTGGCGCGGCTGGGATACGTGGTGCTGATCTACGACCCGCTGGGCCAGGGCGAACGGCTCCAGTATCCCGACGAGAAGCTCCGCTCGCGGATCGGCGTCGGCGTGGGGGAACACCTGTACGCCGGGAACCAGCAATTCCTGGTGGGGGAGTTCATCGGGGCGTGGCGGGCCTGGGACGGGATCCGCGCGCTCGATTATCTCCTCACCCGGGACGAGGTCGACCCGCGGCACGTAGGCGTCACCGGGAATTCGGGCGGCGGGACGATGACCACCTGGTTGTGCGGCGTGGAGCAGCGGTGGACCATGGCGGCGCCCTCCTGCTTCGTCACGACCTTCCGGCGGAACATGGAGAACGAGCTTCCGGCCGACACCGAGCAGTGTCCGCCCAAGGCCATCGCGCTGGGCCTGGACCACGAGGACTTCCTGGCCGCCCTGGCGCCCAAGCCGGTGATCGTGCTGGCGAAGGAAAAGGACTACTTCGATGTCCGCGGCACGGCCGGGGCCTATGCCCGGCTCAAGAGGCTCTATGCCCTATTGGGCGCCGAGGAGAACGTCGCGATGTTCGTCGGGCCGACCCACCACGGTTACACCCAGGAGAACCGCGAGGCGATGTACCGCTGGTTCAACCGGGTCACCGGCGTTTCGCAGGCGACCGGGGAGCCGAAGCTGGTGTTGGAGAAGGACGAGACGCTGTGGTGCACGCCGCGGGGGCAGGTCTGCGAGCTCGGCTCGCGGACCGTCTTCTCTTTCACCCGGTCCAAGTCGATCGAGCTGCGCAGCGGTCGCAAGGCGCCGGAGGGGGAGGCGCTGCGCCGCGCGGTGCTCGGCGCGCTGAAGCTCCCGGATCGCCGGGGCACGCCCGAGTATCGCATCCTCCGGCCGATTGGCGGCCGGGAATACCCCAAGCGGCACTGCGTCACGTATGCCGTGGAGACCGAGCCGGGGGTCCACGCGCTGGTCTCGATGCTGGCCGACGAGCCGCACTATTCGCGCCCGCCGCAGAAGGGCCGCCGCGCCGTGCTCTACGTCGCCCACCGCTCCAGCGACGCCGAGATCCGCGAAGAGCCGCTGGTGGCCGAGCTCGTCAAGGCCGAGCCGGAGTCGGTCTTCTTCGCCTGCGACGTCCGCGGCATCGGCGAGTCGCAGCCGGACACCTGCGGGCAGAGGCAGTTTCTCACGCCTTACGGCAGCGACTTCTTCTATGCGATCCACGCCCTGATGCTCGACTACCCTTACGTCGGCCAGAAAACCTACGACCTGCTCCGGGTGATCGACTGGCTCGCCGGCTGCGGCTACAAGGAGGTCCACCTGGCGGCGAAAGGATGGGGGGCGCTGCCGGGCACGTTTGCCGCGCTGGTGGCCGAGGAAGTAGTCCAAGTGACCCTCAAGAACGCGCTCGGCTCCTACGCGGAGGTCGCCGAGTCGGAGCGTTACCGCTGGCCGCTGGCGGCTTTCTTGCCGGGCGTGCTGGCGGCGTTCGACCTGCCCGACTGCTACCGGGCGCTGGCGGCCAAGAGGCTCCGGCAGATCGAGCCTTGGGGCGCTCAGCCCGAAGAGGAAACGGCGGCGAAGAGAGGAACCGCAGATGAACGCAGATGAACGCGGAGGAACGCGGAGGAACGGGGCTATTGATCCTCAGAAAAGTAATGCAACTCCCGTTTAGCGGGGCCGCTTGCGGCCCGCGGTGTTCCCCCGGCCAACCCCGGCCACAAGTGGCTCGTTGTTCTACACATCTTTGAGATTGCTGTTGGCAAATCGGGCCAATTGGGGCATCATGGCGAAGTTGGCAATAGACGCGGGGGGGTGAAACGGGTCAAGGGA
>Ga0153916_10000874_pt1 | contig 20932 bp, 18 predicted proteins | sample Opewatmetagenome_FD_109642 | JGI IMG/M metagenome (GOLD analysis project Ga0153916, IMG submission 109642) | Freshwater wetland microbial communities from Ohio, USA - Open water 3 Core 3 Depth 4 metaG | ecosystem: Environmental > Aquatic > Freshwater > Wetlands | place: USA: Ohio, Lake Erie...
CCGCAGGATTGGGCGAACCTGGTTGAGCACCTCCCTTATTGAGCGAACTCCGGGACTACCCGCTGGGGAATCACGCCGGCGGCGTGGCCGCGGGCGAGGAGTTCGGCGACGGCCTGCCGGCCGCGGGGGCCGAAATCGAGCGTCCAGTCGTTGACGTACATCCCCACGAAGCGGTCCGCCTGGGAGCGGTCCAGGCCGCGGCCGAAGCCCAGCGCATAGTCGAGCGCCTCGCCGCGGTGGTCGAGGCCGTAGCGGATGCTCTCGCCGAGCAGCCGGTTCACGTCGCGGATCGCCTCCCGTCCCAGGTCCTTGCGGATCGCGTTGGCGCCCAGCGGGAGCGGCAGGCCGGTCCGGTCGAACCACCACTGGCCCAGGTCGACCACCAGCTCGAGCCGCTGGGCGGCGTAGGTGAGCTGCCCTTCGTGGATCACCAGCCCGGCGTCGATCGCCCGGCCCCCGTGCTCGCCCGCGGAGACCGCCTCCAGGACCTCGTCGAAGGGGACCACGATGTGGCGGAAATCGCCGCCGAGGCACATCCGCAGGGCCAGATATGCGGTCGTGAGCGTGCCGGGAACGGCAATCGTCTTGTCTCGGGCGAGTTGTTCCCGCGGGCATTTCGTGCGGGCGACGACCATCGGGCCGTAGCGGTCGCCCATGCTCGCCCCGCAGGTGCACAGGACGTAGCGCTCGGTAAGGTACGCGTAGGCGTGGAGGCTGACGGCCGTCAGCTCGAGCTCGCCGGCCAACGCGCGACGGTTGAGGGTCTCGATGTCCACCAGCTCGTGCGTAAAACGATACCTCCCGGTGTCGATTTTCCCCCGGGCGAGGGCATAGAACATGAACGCGTCGTCGGGATCGGGGCTGTGGCCGACGCGGATCTGGATTTCGGCTTGGCTCACGGATGGTGCTTCCGGGCTCGGACGGCGGAGGACGACGATCGGGGATGACTGGTTGGCTGACCGCGACGACGCGCGAGTATTCTAACAAGTCCCCGCGGCGGTTGCCAGCGCGGGTCCGGCTATGCGTCCAGGGAGAGTCCCGCCCCGGCGTCGCCGGAGTCCGCCCGTCCGCCGGCGAGCTGCCGGCAGAGCTGGCGCCAGGTGGCCCGCTCGGCCTCCAGCGCCCGGAGCGCCCCGTCGAGCTTCGTTTCGTCGCTCGCGATCCCGGCCTCGACCAGGCTGCGGTAGATGAAGACGTAGACCGCGGCGACTTTGCCGACCAGGGCGGGGGCAGCGTCGCGGTTGAGGCCCGCCAGGATCTGGGCGACGATCTGCTGGGCGCGGATCAGGGCCTCGCAGGCCGCTTCGCGCTCGCCGGCCTGCCGATGCTGCCGCGCCTTCTCGGCGAAGCGGACCGCCCCCTCGATGAGCATCAGTTGCAGCTTCTGCGGCGGCGCCGTCATCACTTCGGTCGCCAGGTAGCTCTCGGTCGCGGAGGCGTGCATCACTTTCTCCATCGTCTCGAAAGGGGACGAGGGGGTCGGGAGTCGTTTTTCATGTCGGCGGGAATGGCTTTTCAGTATAGGTTGACTCCCTCGCCGACATGAAAAACGACTCCCGACCCCTTCGCTCTTCAGACAGTCCCCAGTTACGTCGGGCCCACGAATCACGCGCTGCCGGAACTGCTCGAGGACACCGGCTCGATCCACTGGATCGCGTCGAGAAAGCCCAGGTTGCTCTGGATCTTCGACACCGCCATCTCCAGGCGGTAGAAGTCCAGCAGCAGCCGCTCGCGCTGGAGATCGAGCCGCTTGCTCATGAAATCGATCTTCTCCAGGTTCTGCTCGATCTTCCGGCCGAGGGCCTTCAGCCGCTCGGACAAGAGCGAGTTCTCCTCGCCCGCCAATTGCTGGATCAGCCCCTTGACCCGCGCCGAGAACCCCGTCTGCTCGCGCTGGAAGAAGTCCTTGACGGCCTGGGGGTCGTCGGCGAAGCGGGTTTTGAGCCGGGCCTCGTCGAGCTCCAGCGTGCCGTCGTCGCTGAGCCGGATCCCCAGCTCGGCCAGCGACTGGATCGGGCCAGTGCCCGGGAAGCGACGGCTCACGAGCTCCGAAAGCTCCGCATCCAGCCGCAGCGCCGCCGCGTCCCCCGTCAGGACCGACGCCTTGTCGGTCTGGGCGTCGTAGGCCGTGTCCTCCAGCAGCTTCTTGCGGAAGCGGTTGTAGTTCTCGACCAGGGCCTTGACGTTGGCCACCACGTCGGCGTCGGTGCGGTCGACCGTGATCGTCACCGGCGAGGACGAGGGCTGCTTGATCTGGAGCCGGACGCCCGGCAGCGCCCCGAGGAACTCGTTCGTGGGCGAGGCGATCAGCACGTTGGCGGCACCGGCGTCAGAAGTGCCCAAGGCCAACAGCGCGTCGCGCCCCCGCGAGATTTGATCGAGCGTGAAGCCCAGGCCGGAAGCATCGACGACGAGCTGCGAGACGCGCCCGGTGTTGTTGCTGCCGAGCAGCAGCCGGTAGGGATTGGCGGAGCCGTCGGCAAACACCCTGGCGGTCACCCCTGCTCCCAGCGCGTTGATCTTTTCCGCCAGGCCGCCGAGCGACGTGGTGGCGTCGAGGGTCACGACCTGGGTCGTCGAGCCGTCGAGCAATTGGACCTCGACGCCGTCGATCGTCTCCCGCGTGACGCTGCCGAGCAGGTGGAGGTCGGCGGCGGCGTGGGAATCCTGGTCGACGACGCGGATCGTCTGGCCGCCTTGGCCGGTGTCCTTCAGCAGGATGCCGTCGCCGGCGGCGTTGATCTCCGCGCGGAGGTCGAGGCCCAGCCGGTTGATCGCCTGGATCACGTCGCCGACGGTGTTCACGTCCGAGGCGGCCAGGTTGACTTGCCCGCTTCGGCCCTGGCTGTCGTAGAGGGTGATTCTTCCCCGGGCGACGCCCGCCCCGCCGTTCAAGCCGCTCAGGCGGGTGCCCAGGCCGACGACTTGCAGGTGGAGATCGCCGCTGTTGACCGATGCTACGTCCGCGTTGCTGGCCAGTTGGAGCTTCTCGGCGGTTCCGGTCGCGTCGCCGCTGGCCACGACCAGGGGTCCGGAGGCCGCGCCGGTCGTGTCGGCCAGCAGGACTCCGTTGCGCGCGTCGTTGACGCCGGCCCGGATCCCCACGCCGGCGGCGTTGATCGCGGCCACCACGTCCTCCAGGGTCTCCGCGGCCGAGAGGTCGACGGTGGCGGAGGCCCCGAGCCGATCGGTCAGTTGCAGGTCGCCGAGGGTTCCGAGGCCCTTGCCCCCGTTGAGGCTGGCCAGGAGCACGCTCTTCATGCCCCCGAGGATGCGTCGGCCGGTGATCGAGTCGCCGGCCGCGGCGACGTCCAAGCCGAGGTCCTCCAGCGCCGTCGATCCGTAGAGGGACTCCAGCGAGAAGGCGTCCCCTCCTTGCGTCAGGTCGGTGACCACCAGCCGCTTCCCGTCGGGAGCGATTTCCGCTTTCAGCTTGCCGGGCGCCGCGGCGTTGATCACGGTGAGCACGTCCCCCAGCGTGACCTCCCTGTCGATTTGGCTGCCGCCGGGGATGATCGGCGAGAAGTCGATCTCGCCGGTGGTGCCGTCGCGGAGGTGGAAGCGGACGTCGGCCAGGACGGTATTGGCGGCAAAGCCGTTTCCGTCGTTGAGCCCGGCCAGCGCGGTGTTCTCGCCGAGCCGGAGCATGCCCCGGCCGTCGGCCGTGCTTGCGGCCGTGTCGATGCCGTCCAGGCCGAGCGAGGCGGCGGTGGTTCCCCGTCCCACCTCCTGGACGCGGAGGTTCGAGAGGGTCTGTCCGGTGTGATCGATCAGGCGGAGATGATCCCCCTCGGCCGCGGCGGTGACGTTGATCGTGCCGCTGGCGTTGATCGCCTCCAGCACGTCGTCCACGGTCTGCGCGGTGGAGAGATCGATTTCCGCGGTCGCACCGCTTCGATCGGTAATGCGGATCTTGCCGGGGGCAAAGCCTGCGCCGCCTCCGAGCAGGTCCAGGCTCGCGCTCCGCTCGACGTGGTCGCCGAAGCGGAAGGTGAACTGCCCGCCGCCGAGCGGCTCCGTGTCGCTGCGGAGCCCCGAGCCGAGCCACTGGTCGTTCCGGGCGATGCGGAGGGGGGTGAACTGGTAGATTCCCGCGGCGGGCTGGCCGGTGACGCTGGCCCCCAGCACCGCCTCGTTGCTGCTGGTGACCCGCAGCTTGTCGAACACCGAGTCCTTGCTCAGGTTGTCGCTGGCGTACTGGATAGCCAGCAGCAGAGCCGACAGCTCGGTGATCGCGACCTGCTCGGTCTTGAGCGTGTCGGTCCGGGCGACGAGCATGTCGTGGGGCCGGGCCGCCAGTTGCATCAGCTTGTCGACGGTGTCCCCGATCGGCAGGCCCGTGATCAAGCCGACGTTGCTCTGGATGCGTCCCATACGGAGTCCACAACGGGGCGAAGAGAAGTTCCGCTAGCTTCCCACTTCGGAAAAGATCGAACGGCTGCCGTGGGGAAGTTTAGCAATTCCGGCGATTGTGCGGCCTCGCCCTCCCGGAATCATGCAACTCTGTTTAGCTGACGGCTGATCGCTGAGGGCTGATAGCCGGCGGCGCGAAAAACCGGTCCGCCCCAAGTCGAGGGGGCGGACCGGAGTGGGGTCTCTCGCTCGCCTACGCCGCGGCCTACCGCAGCAGATTCAGCACGGCTTGCGGCCGCTGGTTGGCGATGGCCAACACCGACATGCCGGACTGGACGAGGATCTGGGCCCGGGTGAGCTTGGCCGTCTCGGCGGCGAAGTCGGCGTCGCGGATGTTGCTTTCCGCGTCGGTGAGGGTTTCCAGGGTGTCGTTCAGGGCGTTGATGTTGGTGTCGAGCGTGGTCCTCTGGAACGCACCCAGCCGACCGCGCAGGGACGTGACCTTCGAGATCACCTCGTCGACGATCGACCCGGCCTTGTTGGGATCGGTGGCCAAGGCGGCGCTGCCGCCGGAGCCGAGCTCGTAGAGCCGCCCGGTCGGGCCGCTGAGGTTGCCGGTGTTCATGCTCTGGATGCCGATGCGGGACTGTTGGGTGCTGACCACGTCGGGACCGAGCTGGAACATGGCCCCGCCGCCGGTGATCGTGAAGCTGAAGTCGGTCACGCTGCCGCTCGTCACCGTGGCTGACATCGACAGCGTAGCGGTATTGACGGAGAGCGTGTTGCCATCGCCGGTGGCGGTGAATCCGTTGACCGTGGCGGTGATGTCCGATCCGGTGTCGCGCGTGCCGCTGAGGCTCGCCTTGAAACCGCCGCCGCCGCCCTCACTGATCACGGCGATGTCGACCACGGCTTTCAACCCATAGCCCGTGGACTTGAAGGTCACGGTGCTGCCCACGTAAGTCGCTTCGACCCCGGTGGCGTCCTTGACGAGGTTGACGGCATCGTTGATGGCAGTGCCGGTCGTGCCGCTCTTGAAGTTGAAGACCTGGGAGCCGGTCTGGCCGCTGAGCTGGAAGACCAGGTCGGCGGCAAGGCCGCCCGCCGCGTTCGCACCGCCGCCCATAACCACGGGGGCGGGGGCTTCGGCCCCGGGCGAGTAATTGGTGTTCAGCGCGCCGTCCTGGGTGTAGGTCGCGGTAAAGTCCGCCAGGCCGTCGATCGCGGCCGTGATGGCGGCCATGGTCGTGTCGGCTGCGCTATTGACGTACACCTTGATCGTCTTCGCGGTCCCATCGTACTCGGCGAAGGGGGACGCCGCAGGAACCGAAGCGTTCTCGATGATGCTGATCTGGACGTTGTTCATCGCCGTCCCCGTGGCGGCGGCAGTCACGTCGATGTAGTCGTTTTCGGCAAAGGTGATCCGTCCCGTGGCTGCGGTGGCGCCGGCGCCGACGGTGGCCGTCAGTGACGCCTGGGTGGCGGCGGCGGTGATGTCCGCGCTCACGGCCATCGAGCCGGTCGCCCCGAGGTTCGCCTGCTGGATTTGCAGGTCGGTGACCGTGGTCATTCCCGCGCCCGCCGTATAGATGAAGTTCAGGCTGCCGTCCAGGAGCTTGCGGCCCTGGAACGACGTCGTCTGGGCGATGCGGTTGATGGCCTCCAGCGAGGAGTCGATCTGCAACTGGTTGGCGGCGATCTGGTCGTCGCTCAGGGCGCCTTTGTTGGCCGCCTCGGTGACCAGCCCGCGGATGTCGTTCAACAGCGAGCTGACCTGCCCCAGCGAGCTGTCGGCGGTGGCGATCATCTGGTTGGCCCGCTGGCTGTTGCTGACCGCCTTCTGGGTGCTGACGATGTCGCTGCGCAGCACTTCGCTGGCGATCAAGCCGGCCGGGTCGTCCTTGCCGACGTTGATCCGCAAGCCGGTGCTCAAGCGGGTGAGAGCTTCCTGCAATTGGACGTTCGACCGCGCCAAGGACTTCTGCGCAGTGAGAGAACTGACGTTAGTGTTGATACGGGTCATGCGAGACACCCCTCCTGTAAAGGAATTACTCCAAGCCTGACCGGAGTGCGGGGAGTCGACCTATCCGGACCGGCTTGAGCGCTTGCCGCCCTTGGCTGACGTACCTCAGCCGCGGCGGACGGCAGGTTGTTTGGGTTGGGTTAGTGGGTAGGGTAGGTTGGTCGGCTGGCGGCGCCGCCCCCACACCAAACGGCCGGCCGTCGGTGCGGTGGATACGGCGAGCACCATACCAGCACATCTATCGGGCGATATCGGTCCGTTAAGAGGCGTAGTTTAGGCAATCTGGGTTTTTCATCGCAACAATCCGACATCCTCCCCACGCTCTTCCTCGGCATTCCGTATCCGCTAGGAAAGAAAAAAGGGCTCGCAAGCCAGGTGCAAGTGCTGATGAGCGCGGAACTTCCGGCACAAGCCATAGAACCGGCTTGGACCACGGCTCTAACCTCTGCGGGGAATGGGGCAACCGGTCGGCTGCCGGTGGCCTAGGCCTTGCACGTCGTTGGCCCCCAGTTGACTGGCCCGAAGGTTCTCCTGTTGAATCGCCTCGAACACCTCGCGGCGATGGACGGGAACCTCGGTGGGGGCCTCGATCCCGAGTCGCACCTTGTCTCCGCGAATATCGACAATCGTCACCACGATGTCCTCGCCGATGACGATGCTCTCGTCGCGCTGTCTGGACAAGACAAGCATCGATAGCTCCTTCGCTAGTCGGATCGGCCAGCCTGTGGGTAGGGTATGGAACCCATGGTGGGGCACATACCCTGTATCGGCCGGGGCAAACGCGGCAGGACAGCGAAAATGGCGAACTCTAGAGGTAGCTCAGCAGCGACATCCGCGAAATCTCGGCCGTCGCTTTCAGGCTCGCTTCGTAAGCGAGCTGCCGGGCCGTCAGCTTGGAAACCACCTCGACAATGTCGGCGTCATATTCCTGGGACATCGTCTGCTTGAGCTCGACTTCCTCGCTGTCCAAGCGGTTCTGGAGGACGTCGAGGCCCTGCTGCCGGGTGCCCAGCTCGGCGCGGGAGAAATTCATGTCGACCGTGGCACGGTCCAGCATGTCCATGCCCCGCTGGAGCTCCCAGATGTCGTTCCGCGCGAGCGCGTCCTGCAGGCGGAGCAAGGCGGTGAAGAGGCCTTCCGTTTCCTTGGAGTTGACGTCGGCCCCGGTGAGCACGTCCGGCTGGCCGGGGGCGGCGGCTGCCGCGTTGGTCGTCTCGCCCGGCGGGATCAGCCCCAGCTCGATCGCGGCCATGCTCGACAGGGATTTCGTCACCGTGAGGCGGCCCGCGCCGGCGCTCTGGTCCACCAGCTCGATCCCGTTGCCGCGGGCGGCGAGCCGGGCCACCACGGGGACTCCGCTCCCCAGGTTGACCGGATCGTTGTTGATCAGGTCGAGGATCTCGGCGATCGTCGTCTTCCCGTGGACGTCGATCTCGAAGCTCACGCCGTCGCGGCGGGTGATGGTGAAATCGGCGTCGGCCGAGCTTCCTTGGGCGGTGACGGCCGTGCCCGCCGCCACGAGCCCCTGGCCCTCGCTGTTCCCGCCGTCGCTGCTCCGGTCGAGGTCGATGCGGAAGAAGTCGCGGGCCCCGGGGGTGGCGTTGAACAGGGAAATGACGTCCGCGGCCGTGGTCACTCCGGCAACGAAGGTCACGTCGATCCGCTTGGCGACGGGGTCCCAGGCGACGCTGGCCGGGCCGGCCCCGGCGGTGAGCTCGACCGTGTACCCGTTCCACGAAATCCCCTCCTGGAGGGCCTCGAAGACGAGGTCGTTGGCCAGCCCGGGCAGCGACAGGGTCGCCCTGGCCTTGGGGCCCGGCCCTTGGTAGTCGTCCACGCCCAGAGCGAAGTTCAAGTCGCCCAGCTCGGTCGTTCCGGTGAAGGTCCGCAGGCCGAGCTGGGTGGCGGTGATCCCCCCATTTTCGCCGATGGCGAAGTCGACGCCGCTGAGTCGCGAGCGGACGTCGACGCCGGTCCCTTTCTCGTTGATGGCGGCCAGCACGGCGGCCCCGGAGCTATTGAGCGCGTTGAGCAGGTCCTCGACCGTCACGGCCCGGGAGACGTCGATCGTGTAGCTCGTCGACCCGTTGCGGATCACCAGCCCGGACTGCTGGTCGAAATCGCTCCCCGCCCCGTGCGCGGTGACGACGGGGGGCGTGACGGTGCTGTCGATCAGGCCCGCGCCGCCCATCTGGCTGTCGAGGAAATCGAGCGCGGCGGTAAACGGCTGGGGAGGCCCCCCGCCCAGCGCCGCCTGGTGCGCCGCGTGGACGGCGCTCACCACGTTGGCGGCCGTGGTGTAGCCGTCTTCGATGCGGACGACCAGCGTCTTGGCGACCGGATCGTAGCTGACCGTCTCGTTGCCGGCGTGGACCGAGCCGTCGTCCACCAGCGAGATGGTCACGCCGTTGAGCTCGTCGCCGCGGTGATCGGCCTGGAAGACGATGTCGTTGTCTCCGCCGGCCGGGCGGAGCACGGCCATCGCCCGAGCCCCGAGGAGGTCGCCCAGTCGCGTGGTGGGCGCGAGCCGCGGATCGAGGTCGGCGCTCTCGACCGGCGTGGTGCCCACGGCCTCGCGGCGGAGGATCCCCAGCTCGGCGGCCGTGGTCCCGCCGCCCACTTCGTTGATCGAAAGGCTGCCGCTGTCGAGCCGGAGGACCACGCCGGTGGGGGTGATGTCGACGTCGACGGTCTTTCCGTCGGGCGGATTGGCGTGCACCAGCGCGGCGAGGTCGCCGACCGTCTCGGCGCCGCTCAGGTCGATGATCTTCGTCGTCGCGCCGTCGGAGATCGTGATGCTCCCCCGGGTGATCCCCCGGCCGCCGCGGAGATCGGCCAGCCGGGTCCAGCGGGTCACGACGGGGTCCAGGTCCGCTCCCCCCCGGACCGGCCCGGAAATCGCCCCGAACACCTCGTCCCCCTGAAGATTCGTGTCGAACAGCAGGCCGATGTTGGCGAAGCTCGACAGCCGCCGCTCGTTGCCGTCGTAGCGGACGGCGTTGGACTCGATGACGAAGGGCAGGGTGGTGGTCTGCGACCCGGCAAACAAGTACCGCCCCCGGAACATCTGGTTCCCCGAGTCGATCAACTGCCGCAGGGCCTGCTCGACCTGCTGGGCCGCCGCCTGGCGCTGGGTGTCGCTGGCCGTGGTGCCGAACACCGAGAGCACGGTGCCGCGGGTCTCCGCCATGAGGCTCGAGATCTGCGACAGCGCCGTATCCGTGGCGTTGAGATAGGACTGGTTCGTGTTCAGGTTGCTCCGCACCTGTCCCTTGCGCTCGAGGAGCAACTGCAGGCTCATCACCCGCTGCGCGGCCACCGAGTCCTCGCTGGGCACCTCGAACTTCCGGCCGGTGGCCAACTGCGTTTGCAGCCGGAACAGCTCGACCTGGTCGCTCTGGACCTGATCCAGCAACCGTTGGCGGACGAACTGGTCGCTGACGCGCGTGCTGGGAATGCCGATGATCGCCATGGGTTACAGTTCCACCAACATGTCGAGCAGCTCGTTGATCACGCTGATGTAGCGGGCCGCCGCCTGGAACTGCTTCTGGAACGTGATCATCTGCACCGCCTCCTCGTCGAGGCTCACCCCCGACAGCGCCAGCTTCTGGCCGCGCAGCGTCTGCTCGAACACCCGCGCCCCTTCGGCCGCGGCGTGGGTCACCGTCGACCCCTGCGTCGTCTCGCCCACCATCCGGTCGTAGAGCACCGAGATCGACGAGCCGTTGTGCGACTCGATCGGCTTGTCCAGGAACGTCGACAGCTCGATGGCGTTGAGTGTGTCCGCGCCGATCCCCCCCCGGCTGGCGGCGAACTTGGCCGGATCCTCCGCCACCGCCTGGCTGACGCCGACGTCGTGAGCGCTGGTGCCCGTGAAGAACGTGTTGATCCCCATCGCCGCCAGCAGGCCGCTGGTGTCGTCGGCGAAGGCGAACTCGCTGATCGGGGAGGTGCTGCGAAGCGTCAGCCGCCCGTCGACGCCGACCTCGGCCGACAGCCCGTCGATCGCGCCCAGCGCCGCGGCCAGGCTCGCCAACGTGGTCTGCTCGTCCGGGTCAACTCCGTTGAGATTGACGAAGACGTCCGTGGTGTGGGTCAGCTTGGCCTTGCTGTCGTAGATCAGGACCTTGAACGAGCCGTTCTCCGGCTGGTGCCTCAGCCCGGCCTCGTCCAACGGCGCGTCGGGATCGGTGACGTACGACTCGCTGGTCAATTCCTCGTAGCCGTGCAATCCCTGCCCGCTCGCGAAAATCTTGTTGAACTCGAAGGCCAGCGTGGCGGCAAAATCGTCGAGCTGGTCGAGGAACTCTCCGAGGACGTCGTCGCGGGCGGTGAGCAGGCCGTGCAGCTCCCCGGCCGAAGGATCCAGAAGCGCGTCGGTGCCGGCAACGCGGATCGAGGCCGTCGCCATCCCGCGATCGCTGTCGAGCACCGTCTTCACCGGCCGGGAGTAGCCCTCGGTGACGAGCCAGTCGCCGCCGACGTACACGGTGACGGTCCCGTCGAGCTGTTCGCGGACGCGGATGTCGATCAGCTTGGCGAGGTCTTCCAGGGCCGTCAGCCGCTGGTCGCGCAAGCCGACGGCGTCGCTGTTGGAAGCGCCGCCCCCCTCGGTCTCCGCGATGCGGACGTTGAGCACGCGGATTTCCTCGGTGAGGCGGTTGATCTCGCCGGTCATCGCCTCGACCCGCCCGTTCACGTCGGCTCGGACGCCGGTCACCCGCTCCGCCAGACGGCGGATCTCCTGGGTGAGCGTGGTCCCGTTGAGCGTTGCCAGGTTGCGGGCCGAGATGCTCTCCGGCTGGTTGAGAATCTCGGAGACGCTGTTGAAGAAGGTGCTCATCGCCGTGCTGACGTCGATGTCGGTCAGCTCGCCGATGAGCTGCTCCAACTGGGTAAAGGTGTTCTCCTGGGCCTCGCTGCTGGCTTTCTCGCTCACCGCCCCCCGCAGCCGCTCCTCGAGGAACTTGTCGATCTTCTGCACGACGGCCTCGACCCGCACGCCGAGGCCCAAGAGCAGATTGCCCAGCCGCTGCGTGGGCGCCGGCGAGAGCACGATCTCTTCGCGGATGTATCCGGGCGTGTTGGCGTTGGCAATATTCTGCCCGACCACCTGCATGGCGATCTGGTCCGCCCGCAGCGTGTTGGACGCCATCCGGATGGCACTGAAGAGAGACATGGCCGAGCTTTCGCAGTCTCGCGAGCTTGCCGCGTTTTGCTAGACTTCGCGGTCTACCAGGGCGCCTGTAGTGGTAGCGCACCCGTCCTTTCCATATGTCGGCTGGAACTGCCCGCCGGTCGCGATAATCTCTAACAACTGCGAAAGATGAATCAGCGTCTTCTGGACCAAGACCCAGTTGGTCAGGCCCTGGTGCTGCAACAGCCGGGTCCGATGGGCGGCTTCCCGCATGGGCTCCAGCAGCGGCCTCCGCCCGGCCTGCGGCAGGGCCTTGGCCAACGCGCCAAGGTTGTCCGACGGGAGCCCCTCCTGCCGGGCCTGTTCGAGCAGCTCCTCCCGCCGGTCGAGACATCCCTGAAGGCTCTCCATCACCTCCTGCTCCTCGCCGGCCATGCCGGCCAGCCCGTCGACATCGGCAGCCACCAGCATCTGGCGCTTGCGGACCAGCACGTCCAGGCTCCTGGCCTGCACGGCGGAGAGCTGCCGCAGGAATTCTGCCAGTTCCGATTCCCAGGCGATGGACATGGGGCTACCTTCGTGCTTGCGATCACTGGCGGTGGCTTGGCTCAACCGCGCGCAAAGAGGCGTCGTTCCGCCCGGCGGTTTGCCGGGTCCGGTCGGGCAACGGAGCGCCTCGTCATTTCCTCCCTAGGGTAAAAAGCTCGTACATCGGCTCGGTGAACCGGGCGGCGCTCGCCTGGCTGATCTTCTCGGCGAGCACCTGGTCGAGCTGCTGCTGGAAGACCTCCTCGGCGCGGCCGCCGTGGAAGTAGGCCGGCTTGCGCACCGTCTTCCGCATCGAGCGCAGCATCTGGCCGAACAACGTCTGGCCGATGACCGAGTCGAACGTCTCGCGGAGTTCCTGGTCCCCGGCAGACGGGGGCGCCGGGCTCGCCGGCGGGGTGAGCGACCGCAATTCCGCCGCGGCGGGCGAGCGGACCGCCGGCGCTGAGGTCGGAAGATTCCCGCTTCGCGTAACGGCGTGGACGTGCATCGGCCGGCTCCTCGGGATCGGCGATCGTTCTAGCGTCCGGGCCGAGCGACCCGGCCGCGCCTACTCGATAATCAATTGCGCCCGCAGCCGCCCGGAGCGCTCCAGGTCCTTGAGAATCTGGATCATGTCCTCGGTAGGGACGCGGAGTGCGTCCAGCGCGGCGACCAGCGACTTGAGCGTCGGCGCCTCGTTGTTGGAATCCAGCGGGACGAAGTGGGCCGCCGGGGTGCCGCTGCCGGCCTCGACGACGATGTTCTTGTGGTTGATGACCACGGGACCGATCTCGACGTCGCCGTCGATCACGATGCTCCCGCCGCGCTCGTTGACCACGACCCGCGGCCCCGTCTGCGGCGCCAACAGCGTCAGGCCCAGCACCAGGGAGATGAATTCGACCGGGTCGCGCTCGTCCGGCGGGATGGTGACCTCGACGTTGTTCGGGCTGATTGCTTTGGCCAGCAGATTGCCGCCGGGCCGGATCGGTGCCGAGGGCGAATCCGCCGCGTTGATCACCGGATAGCTGGGGTTCAGCTTGCTGGTGTTGATCGTCGTGGCCACCTCCGAGGCGATCTGGAAGTCGGCATGGTTCCGGTCCAGCACCAGGGTGAACTTGCCGTCCTGGAGAAAGACGTTGAACAGGTCCTCTTCCATGCGGCAGCCCCGGTGAATCCGGCCGGTGGTCGTGAGGGTGGCGCTCTCCAGGGTGATCGGGCCGTCGGCCAGCGCGTAGACGCGCGGCTCCTTGGGATTGGGGCCGACCAGCGGCGTCGACAGCAGCCGCCCTCCGGCCAGGCTCTTCGCCCCGCCGGCCGAGCTGACCACGCAGTCGAGCTTGTCTCCCTGGCGCGCGCCGGACGCGGGGACGGTGGCGGTGACGTACACCAACGCCACGTTCTTGGCGTCCTTGAGCTCGGCCAGGCCGGTCTTTCCCAAGGGGTTGCCGAGATTCTGCATCGCCTGGGCCAAGAAGCGGAGCGTCGGCAGCGAGGAGCCGCCGTCGCCGGTCCCTTTCAGTCCGACGACGATCCCCAGGCCCTGCAGCGTGTTCTCCTCCTGGCCTTTGACGCGGCAGATCGTTCTCAGCAGCACCCCCGAGCTGGCGGCCGCCGCCGGCGCGGTCGAGCCGGCCGCCACCAGCGCGATCATGGTCCAAGCGACGAGCCTCATCTTCATGGCCCTGGTTCCTGTTCGTCTAGAAGGCCTGGAACTTGTCCAGGAGCTTCAGGAGGAAGCCGCGGCGGATGCCGTCCCGGCGGTGCCCCGCCGAGCGGAGCAGGATCGACTTCTCGGCGATCTTCTCGCTCTTGATCGTCTTGTTGGGGAGAACGTCTTCGGCCTGGATGATCCCGCTCAGCGACAGCTCGTACTCCTCTTCGTCGATGTTCACCCGGTCGTGCCCTTCGATGACCAGCGTGCCGTTGGGGCGGACGTCGGTCACGGTGCACTGGATGTGCGATTCGAAGGCACTTCTGTTTTGCAGGTTGGCCTGGGCCCGGTACTTGTTGTCGACGATGCCGCCGATCTTCGGATCTCCTCTCGACTGCGGATCGGGAATGAGGGACCAGTCCTCCAGCATGATCCAGTCCTTGAGGTCCATCGAGTTCTCGATCTTCTTCCGCTGGTCGACCTGCCCCTCGCTGAGCATCCTCGTTTTCTCTTCGATGAGCACGGTCACCGTGTCGTTGATCTTCCACCGCTTCGGCTCGACCGGCGGCAGGTAGGTCCAGGAGACGTCGCCCATGGCAAGCGGGCGGCGGGTCTTCGGGTTGCCCAGCAGGCTGGAGCTCTGGGCCCGGGCGTCCGCCGCGGCCCCCAGCGCCGCGGCCAGCGCCCCCGCCAGCGCCCAGCGAAGCCCAAGAGAATTCCGCGCTGCTCTCACTTCCGGTTCCTTTCCTGTCCGTGGGCCAGGGTGCCCGCCGGCGCGGCCACCGGATCGCGGGCCGCGGCGGAGGGCGCCTGGATCGGGCGGGCATAGACTTCCGCCTCCCCGGGCCCGCTCACCCGGGCCGTGTAAACCTTGCGACTGGGTAGCGACTCCACGGCGATCAGGTCGTCGAGGCCGCCGTCCTGGCGTGCGCGGGCGATGGTTCGCACGCGGACCCCGGCGCTCCGCGCCGTGACGGTGATCACGTCGTTGCGGCGGACCACGATCGGCGCCCGGACCTGGGAAGGCTGGACGACGGTTCCGGCCGCGACGGCCTGGGCGAGTTCCCGGCCGACGACCTCCTCGAGGCTGTGCATCGCCTGCTCCCGGGCATTCTCCGGCGAGGCCGGCTGCAACTGGACGTCGGCGGCGCGGACGATCGCCCCGCGCGGAAGCGAGGCGACGGCCACGACCACCGGCGCCAGCGCGGCGATTTCGACCTCGATGGGCACCTCCGCCGGCTCGGTCGGCGAGTCGACGACCAGCTCGAGCCGCTGGGTTCCCGTCCAGGGGGCCCGTCCGCCGCGGACCGAGATTCCCCGCCCGTCCGCGGGTATCTTCCTCGCCTGGCTGTCGGTGAGGCTCACCCGCACGCTCCACGCCTGGCCGGCCGGCGCATGCTCGCGGAGGAACCGCTCGACGGCCTCCTGCACGAGGCGCTCGGCCCGCCTCAGCATCGAGGAGGACACGGGGCGCTGGTCCGCCCGCGGGCCCGACTCCCCGGGACCGAGGACGACGGTCTGGCTGGACCCGGAGAAGCGATGCGCAAGCAGGTTCACGCGGCGCATCGACAAGAGGTCTTGGAGTTCCGGGACGCGGGCGATCCGCTGCTGGCCGGGGGCGGGTGTGGGAAACAGCTCGATGGCCGCCAGGGCCTGGGCGTCCTGGGGATCGACCGCGCAAATCTCGGCGACGTCGCCGAGCGTGACGATCGCTCGCTGCGGCTGGCACTTCGCCCGCAATTGCAGCTCCGCTCCCGCGGCGGTCATTCCCGCCAAGAGCACGATCCCCGCAAGGAGGAGAAGATTCACACGCATGGTCTTTATACCCGTCTCAGGCTGGCCACCAGTTGCATCACCTGGTCGCCGGCCTGGACGACCTGGGAGTTCAGCTCGAAGGCCCGCTGGGTGGTGATCAGCTCGATCAGCTCGCTGACCGGCTCGACGTTGGAGGCCTCCAGGGCGTTCTGCCTGAGCACTCCGAACCCCTGCTGGCCGGGATTGCCGGTGATCGCGGTCCCCGAGGATTCCGTCTCGGAGTAGAGGTTCTCGCCGCGTTTGAGCAGTCCCTCGGGGTTGATGAAGTTCACCAGCTCGATGGTGCCGACCTGGTCGAGCGTGGTGGTGCCGGCGCGGCGAATGGAGACCTTCCCCTCCGGGCTGATCACGATCGCCTCGGCGTCCTGGGGGATCGTGATCGGGGGTTCGATGAGCCGCCCGATGTTGGCCGATCCGAGCACGAATTGCCCGTTGGAATTGAGCGAGAAGTTCCCCGCGCGGGTGTAGAGAACTTCGCCGGTCGGGTCCATCACCTTGAAGAAGCCGCTCCCCTCGAGGGCCACGCTGAGCGCGTCGCTGGTCTGCTTGAAGGCCCCCTGGCGGAAATCGGTCTGGACGCTCGAAACCCGCGCGCCCAGCCCGATCGAGATCCCCGTGGGCGTGTACTGGCCCGCCGAGTCCTGGGCCCCGGGCATCATCTCGTGGCGGTAGAAGAGGTCCTCGAAATTGCCCCGGCCCCGCTTGAAGGCTGTGGTCTCGAGGTTCGCCAGGTTGTTGGCGATCACGTCGAGCTTGGTCTCCATGGCCGACATGCCGGTGGCGGCGGTGTACAAGGTCTGTACGCTCATTGCGATCAACCCTCCGAAGGGAAAGGCAAGACAAGGCTCAAGCGACCCTCATCACGCGGTTCACCAGCTCCGACAGCATCTGATCCTGCGTCTGCATCATGTTGATGTTCGCCTCGATGGCCCGGGAGGCCTCGATCAGTTGGACCATCTCCGAGGTCGGGCGGACGCCGGAGGCCTCGAGGTAGCCGGGTTTGACGGACCGCGCGGCGGGCGGGACCGGCTGCGGCTCGGACTTCGACTGGAAAAGGTTCTCCCCCACCCGCACCAGCTCGCCCGGAGACGCCGGGCTGACGATCGCCAGGTTCTGCGCGGTGCCCGGCTGGCGGAATGCCCCCTCGGGCGTGACCTCGAACGGGCCGTTGCGGGCCTCGATCGCGATCGGCGTCCCCCCCTCGCCCATTACGGCATAGCCCTGTTGCGTGACCAGATCGCCCCGCTCCGTGAGGCGGAAGTTGCCGGCCCGGGTAAGGAACTGCTGGTCCCCCTTCTGGACCACAAAAAAGCCGTCCCCGGTGATCGCCACGTCGGTGGGGATTTGCGTCCGTTTCAGCGGGCCCTGCGAGAAATCGGTCTTCGTCCCGAGCAGCATCACGCCCCCGCCCACGTCGTTGACCGATCCCGTGCCCGGCGCGTCGAGCCCCTGCTCGACGGCCTCCGCGTAGGCGGCCTGAAAGACGGCCAGCTCGCGCTTGAAGGCCACGGTGTCGACGTTGGCCAGGTTGTGCGCGATGACCTCCATGCGGGTGGCCTGCGCGCTGGCCCCCTCGGCCGACAGGTAGATCCCGTATGCCATGACTGCCCGACGTCCTTGCTTGAATCCACACCCCCTGCCACGTTCCGCTTGCCGCGGAACCGCGGCCCCGGCTCATAGCAAGCGACGTGCCCAACCGGGGCCCCGCCAGCGATCGGCCCGCAGGCCACGGCGCACTGTCCTGGGGCGAAACAACTTAGGACGGGTGAAGGCCGGAGCGCCCAAACCGGCGACAGCAAACCGGCAGACCGGCCAACCTGCCGCTTCTGCCGCACCAACCCGCCGCTTCTGCCGGAGACAAGAAGGGGTCGGGAGTCCTTTTCGCCCGGGAAACGCTGCGCCGCACGGCAAACGGGCCGCCGAAAACGACTCCCGACCCCCTTCGAACCCTTCGATCAGTGGAGAGGCCCCTTGACGCTCCTGTCGCCGTGATGTTAACTGACTGATCGTCTGTTCCGTTGATCACGCTGGGGTGCGATGCGATCCCCGGAGCGTCCTGGTGTGGCAAGGAGCGTGCGATGAGTCGGCAGAGTGGAAACGTGCGGCGGCGGGAGTTCTTGGCCTCGGTGGTCGCGGCCGGCGCGGCGGCGGGACTCACGGGGACGACGCCACGGTCGCTGGCCGCCCAGAAGCAGCCAACCCTCCTGGCCGGCGAGGGGGTCGTCGACATCACCCCGCCCTTGGGCATCGAGATGGGCGGGTTCCATCGGCCGCCCGGCCAGGAGCGGCGGATCAAGGCCATCCGCCAGCCGACCGCCGTCCGGGCCCTGGTGCTCCAGATGGGTGACACCCAGGTGGCCGTTTGCTCGCTGGACGTCGCCGCGGTGAGCGACGCGATGGCGGCCCGCGTCCGTGGCGAGGTCGCCCGTCAGGCGGGCATCCCGCCCCAGAACGTCCGCCTCTCGGCCACCCACACCCACTCCATGCCCGGCTTCTGCTACTTGCGCCAGTGGGGCGCGACACCGAAGCAGTTCATGGCCGTGGTGGAGAAGCGCTCTGTCGAGGCGGTCCGCCGCGCCAAGGCCGACCTGGCCCCCGCCGAAGTCGCGCTGGGCAAGTCCCGCGTCGGCGGCGGCAACCACAACCGCACGACCAAGTCCTGCAAGACCGACGAGCAGTTCACCAAGGACTCCACCGACGACGAGCGCTGGCTCGACACGATGCTCCACGCCGTGCTCTTCCATCGCGGCGGCGGCAAGCGGACCCTGCTGTGGTTCCATTTTTCCGCCCACGCCGTCTGCTTCGCCGACGAAGCGGCCGGGCCCGACTGGCCGGGCATGGTCGCCGAGCTAGTGCGCAAGAGCGAGAAGCTCGACCCCTCCTTCCTCCAAGGCCACTGCGGCGACGTCAACCCCGGCGACGGCAGCGACTGGCGGGGCGAAGCCAACCAGACCGCGGGGGCGATCTACCCCGCCCTGCGACAGGCGATCGCCGCCGCCAGGCCGCTCCGGGTCGACCGCCTGCGGACCCTCCGCGAGCCGCTGGGCGTGCCGCTCGACGTGGCCCTGTTCAAGACCTGGCTCGATCGCTACCGCAAGGATCCCAAGCAGTGCACGGGCGGCCAGTGGGTCGACGCCGACTTCGCCGAGGACTGGTACCGGGGCAACGCCAAGCGGGGCCTCGACGACACGCAGTTGCCGATTACCGCAAGCGCCTTGCAGCTCGGGGAGCTGGCGATGCTCTTCCATCCCGCGGAGCTCTACACCTGCTACGGCCTGGCGATCCGGCGGGACAGCCCCTTGCCCGACACGCTCGTGGTCGGCTACACCGACGGGTGCATCGGCTACCTGCCCGACCCGAATGCCTACAAGGCGGGCGAGTACGCGGCGATGACGGTCCCCAAGATCCTCGATTACCCCCCATTCACCCCAACCGCCGCCCGCCAGTTCACTGCCGCCGCGACGGCGATGCTCAAGAGGGTGGTCGGGTAAAGATGGCCGCCGAAGGTTACGATCCGCTCTACTTGCGGGGAATCGAGGAATTCAACCGGGGGGACTACTTCGAGAGCCACGAGGTGTGGGAGGCCCTTTGGAAACGGGAGACCGGGTCCCGGCGACGATTCTATCAAGGTTTGATCCAGGCGGCGGTCGCCCTGCACCATCTGGGCCGCGGCAACCGCCGAGGAGCCAGGGCCCTGATGGCCCGGGCCCGACACTCCCTCGACGCGTGCCGCCCCCGCTGCCTCGGACTGGACGTCGACGGGTTCCTGGCCGATCTGGCGCGGTGCCTGGCCGACACGGAGCCGGAAAACGATAGGGGCGCCCAACGCGGCCCCCGGGACCTTCCGGCCCACGCCCCGGCGATCGCGTTGTCCCCGCCTCCAACCCGACCTGATTGTGGACATCCTCCACAGGAAGTAGAATAGGCGCCGGCGGAGATCGAGATGGGACTCCCCAAGGTCCCCGCGAAACTGACGAGCCTTGGCGCTGCCGAGCGCAGCTTCGAGGCGGTCTTCCTGGTCGATACCGGCGCGACGGACTCGGTGGCTCCCGGGGACGAGCTGGAGAAAATCGGCATCGCCAAGGAAGGCAAGACGACGTACGAGCTGGCGGACGGGACGGTCAAGGAGTACCCGTACGGGCTGGTGCGGATCGAGTTCATGGGCGAAGTCACGGCGGGTCGTGTCGTCTTCGGCGCACCCGGCTCCGAGCCGCTCTTGGGAGTCACTGCCCTGGAGTCGGTTGGCATCATGGTCGACCCGGTGAACAAGACCCTCAAGCGACTCCCCGCGATCCCGCTGAAGTAGATAAGGAGGAGTTATGAAGCGACGATCATTCTTGAAAGCAGTCGGCGGGGCGACCGGGGGGCTGGCCCTGGGCGTGGAGGCGGTGCTCGGGGCCGAGCGGCCGGAAACGGCCAAGGAGGTGGAATCGGTCGGCGGGCTGCCGCGGCGGGTCCTGGGGCGGACCGGGCAGAAGGTGTCGGTCGTCGGGTTTCCCGGGCTGTCGCTGGCCCGGCACGATCAGAAACGGTGCACCGAGGGGCTGCACGCGGCGCTGGATCGGGGGGTGAACTACTTTGACGTGGCCCCCGCCTACGGCGACGCCCAGGCGAAGATGGGCGTCGGCCTCCAGGGGCTCGATCGCGGCCGGTACTTCCTCGCGTGCAAGACGAACAAGCGGGACAAGGCCGGGGTCCGGGAGGAGCTGGAGCGGTCGCTCACGTTGCTGAAGACCGATCACTTGGACCTCTACCAGATGCACCACCTGCGGAGGTCGGAGGAGGTGAAGCAGGCCCTGGGGCCCGGCGGGGCGATCGAGACCTTCCTCAAGGCGAAGGAGGAAGGGAAGGTCCGGTGGCTGGGGTTTTCAGCCCATACGACCCAGGGGGCGATCGAGGCCCTCCAGGCGTTCCGCTTCGACGCGGTGATGTTCCCGGTCAGCTTCGTCGAGTATTACTTGTGGGGCTTCGGCAAGGAGGTGCTGGAGTTTGCCGCCAAGCGGGGGGCGGCCGTGGTGGCGATCAAGGCGATGTGCCGCGGGGCATGGCCGAAGGGGGTCGAGCAAAGCCGGAAGTGGTGGTATCGCCCGGTCGAGGATCCCGGAGAGATCGAGCTGGCGTGGCGGTTCACGTTGTCGCAGCCGGGCGTAGTCACCGGGTTCCCGCCGGCGTTCCTGGACCTGTTCGAGAAGGCGATCGAGGCGGCCGGGAAGTACCGCCCGATCACCGGGCCCGAGACGGACACGCTCCGGCGGATCGCCAACTCTTGCGAGTCGATTTTCCAGAAGGAGGCCCAGGTGACGGCGGCCTCGCCGTGCGGCCCGCCGGTAGTCTGAGAGCGCCAAGAGCGTGGCACGCCCCGACGGGGCGTGGCCGCGCCGACAACACTTGTCCACGCCCACGACTCCCCACGCCCATCGCTTCG
>Ga0153916_10000875_pt1 | contig 20928 bp, 20 predicted proteins | sample Opewatmetagenome_FD_109642 | JGI IMG/M metagenome (GOLD analysis project Ga0153916, IMG submission 109642) | Freshwater wetland microbial communities from Ohio, USA - Open water 3 Core 3 Depth 4 metaG | ecosystem: Environmental > Aquatic > Freshwater > Wetlands | place: USA: Ohio, Lake Erie...
AGAGGCGATGCGCCTCCATGCATTCTATAAGGGTAAGATCGGCGTTCAGTTGAAGTGCCGGGTCCGGAGCTTCGAAGATTTCGCCATCTGGTACACTCCCGGAGTGGCGGCGGTCTGCAAGGCGATCCATCAGGACCCGGAGAAAGTATACGACTATACCAACAAATGGAATTTCGTGGCCGTCATCTCGGACGGCTCGCGCGTCCTCGGCCTGGGCGATATCGGCCCCGAGGCCGGCCTCCCCGTCATGGAAGGCAAAGGGCTGCTATATAAGTATCTGGGCGGAGTCGACGCCTTCCCGCTTTGCCTCAACGAGAAGGACCCGGACAAGATCATCACCATCGTCAAGGCCCTCCAGCCCACCTTCGGCGGTATCAACCTCGAAGACATCTCCCACCCCAAGTGCTTTAAGATCCTGGACACTCTACGAGTCGAATGCGAAATACCAGTCTGGCACGACGACCAGCAGGGGACGGCCTGCGTAACCGTCGCCGGGTTGATCAACGCGCTCAAGATCGTCGGAAAAAAGATGGATGAAGTGGCGGTGACCATGGTCGGCTCGGGTGCAGCCGGGGTGGCCATCGTCCGGCTTCTCATGTCCGCCGGGGTCACGCCGGGGAACATCCTCTCTGTCGACTCCAAGGGCATCCTGCACCGGGACCGCAGCGACCGGGCAATCCTCCAAACCCAGTTCAAGGAGAAATGGGATATTTGCCTGAAAACTAACATAAAACAGGTCAAGGGCGATGTCCCTGACGCCATCCGCGGCGCCGATGTCCTGCTCTCGGCCTCGAAGCAGGGGCCCGGCACCTTCCGCAAGGACTGGATCAAAACGATGGCCAAAGACGCGATCGTCTTTGCCATGGCCAACCCCGTTCCCGAGATCTGGCCCTGGGAAGCAAAGGAGGCGGGGGCCAGGATCGTGGCCACCGGCCGGTCTGATTTTCCCAATCAGGTCAACAATTCGCTCGGCTTCCCCGGCATCTTTCGCGGCGCTCTGGACGTCCGGGCCAAAACGATCACCGACGAGATGTGCATCGCGGCCGCCCGAGAGTTGGCCCAAGTTGCCGAGGACCACGGCCTGAGCGAGGAGTATATCATCCCCAACATGGACCAATGGGAAGTCTTCCCGCGGGAAGCCGTCGCCGTCGGTTCCAAAGGGATCGAGCAGGGAGTCGCCCGCCTCAAGGCTCCGGCCGAAGAGCGCTTCAAGATAGCCGAAGCCATCATTAAAAAGTCCCGGGAAGAGGTCCAGCTGCTGACGAAGGAAAAATACATCATCGACCCCGATGCCTGAGACCGGTCTCCGCTGATTGACATTTACTGATCATTATGGTATAAGGCTCACCAAGAGAGAGGATATAAAAACTCTTCATTATCAGGAGGTAAATCCATGAAGAAATTTTCTAAGTTCCTCATTCTAGGCATTTTTGTAGTTTCTCTGTTTTCGAGCTGCGCAAAGCAGCCCACTCAAGCCATCGACGCCGCCAAAGCGGCCATCGAGGCGGCCACGAAGGAAGGCGCCACCGTCTATGCGGCCGACGAGCTCAAGAAGCTGAACGATGACCTGCAGGCGGCGATGGATGAGGTCAGCACACAGAGCAAGAAGTTCTTCAAGAAATTTGGCACGGCCAAAGAAATGCTGGCCAAAGTGCAAACTGATGCCGATGCTCTGAAAGCCACCATCCCGGCCAAGATTGAAGCGGCCAAGAATGCCGCTATCCAGGCCCAGACAGAAGCCCTGGCCGCGCTCGACGAGGCCAAAGCTCTTCTGGAAAAAGCCCCCATGGGCAAGGGCACCAAGGCTGACATCATGGCCATGAAGGCCGACCTGGGCGGGTTGGAGACTTCCTATGCCGAGATCCAGGCCGCCATCGACGGCGCAGACTTCTTCGGCGCCTCAGCCAAGGCCGCCACAATCAAAGAGAAGGCCACGGTCATATCCGACCAAGTGAAAGCGGCCATCGAGAAGGTCAAAGGGAGATAGGCTCCCGCCGAAGTCGCGTTTTTTCGTTTGAAGACCGCTCTTCTGGTCCTTTCTATTTCTCTTTGCGTATTTTGCGCTAGCACCTGTCAAAGTCCGCCTGTCCCTCCAGAGGTCGAAAAGGTCAAAAGCCAGGAAAACGACATCTGGAGGGCGGGCGCTCCCATCTATGCGGCGGACGATTACGCCCGCTATCTCGGATCATTGCGCCTGGCCAAGGAAAAACTGATCAAGCAGAATGCCCGCCTGCGCTGGTTCCGCGATTATAAGGAAATCCGCGCCGATTTTATCGTCATCCTGGCTCGGGGCGATGCTCTGATTAAAGAGGTTCAGGCAGAAAAGCGCTCGCAGTCGCAAGATTTCTCGAAGCGACTCGGCCGGCTCGAGGAGAGGATGGGGAAGATCGAGGCGCTGACCCGGCTGATGAATGAACATGCTCCTGTCCGGGAAAGCCTGGCCCGGGCCGAGGTCGTCTCGAGGGAGGCGCAAATCTTGATCAAGAACGAGAAATACACCCAGCTCGCTCCCAAGCTGGACCTGATAGACGGCCATATCCGCCAAGCCGAAGAGGCTTTGTTTTCGATCCTGGCCCGCTACGCGGATGACAATCAGGTGGCCAGATGGCGCAAGCTGGCCGATGACACGATTTCCGAATCCCGGCGGAGGGGCACGACGGTCGTCCTGGTCAATAAGCTGGCCCGGACCATGACGCTGTTAAAGAAAGGGAAGGAAGTCGCGGTCTATGGGATCGGGCTGGGCAAGTATGGGTTATCCGACAAGCTCTATGCCGGCGACGAGGCCACGCCGGAGGGCCGCTATAAGATCGTGAAAAAGAACGCTGGGAGCCGCTATTACAAGGCGCTTTTGCTCGACTATCCCAATGAATATGACAAGAGGCGCTTCGCCCTGGCCAAGAAAAAAGGACTCATCCCGGCCCGGACGGCCATCGGCGGCCTGATCGAGATTCACGGCGGCGGGAACGATTCCCTGACCAACGGATGCGTGGGCGTAGAGAACTCGGTCATGGATAAGATATTCCCGGAGGTCTCGGTCGGCACGGTGGTGACGATCATCGGATCGCTGGAAAGCGTTGACAAGATCCTGGCCGGTCTGGGGATTTCCGGATCATGAAGAAAAAAACCATCCGGGTCTCTCTGCTCGCTCTGGTTGCGGTACTCGTTATCCTCGAGGCCGTGGCCATTATCGTGGCCTGGCCGAAGGCGGCCACCGAGACGGGGCTCCTCCCAGAACAGGACGATCAGAAAGCGGCAGCCAAACTCAAGGCCGAGACGGCCGCCCTCCAGAAGAAAATCGGGGCCCTGGCGCCGAAATCCGTGTTCATCGTCATCGATTCGGCCCGCAATTCACTTGTCCTAAAGACAGGAGGCAAAGACCTGCTTCAGGCGGTGGTGAGCTGCGGGAGCGGGAGCATTTTGGAGGAGCCCGGCGGCAAACGCACTTGGATCTTCGACACTCCGCGCGGTGAATTCCAGGTCAAGTATAAAGTTGTCGACCCGACCTGGGTCAAGCCCGACTGGGCATTCATCGAGGAGGGCAAAGAGATTCCGAAAAAGCAGGAGGACAGGCTCGAGTCCGGCGTCCTGGGAGATTATGCCCTCGGGTTCGGGGACGGGTACTTCATCCACGGAACCCTCTACAGCCGGCTCCTCGGCCGGAGCGTAACTCACGGCTGTGTCCGAGTGGGAGACAAAGACTTGAAGGCCGTTTATCAAGCGGCTTCGGTCGGCACAAAAATCTTTATCTTTTAATGAGGATGCGACACCCGATGCCATTTGGTGCGACGACACGGGGCTGGGCCTTCATTGCTCTGGTCGTTCTCGTTATCCTATTCTCATCATTGCCTGCAGGGGGCGGAGACCAGACGGCTTCCCTTGAGAACCGGCTGGCTAAGGAAGAGATCCTTCTCGCCAAGACACCTTCCCTCTATTTCATCGTCTATCTCAAGAGCAAGGTGATCGCCCTTAAATCCCGGGGCCTGACCCTTCAAGAATGGAAGATCCTGAGCCTCCATGCTTGGGGAGATACCTTGCCGCTGAGCGCTCTGACGCTTGAAAAGAAAAGCACTCTGTTTCCGCCAAAAAGGACCAAGATAAAACCGGCCGCCAACGAGGAGGAGGCGGCCACTTTCGAGCTGGACGCCCTCGAGCTCAAGGACATGCCTTCCCGGTTCACGTTCTTCCTGAGCGGCGGAATAAGGGTATTTGTCCGACCCAAGGCCAGGGGTTTCTTCCCCCGATTGGGCAACTTCGGGCACCTCATCGTCTGGAACGTCTGGGTCCCTCTGAAGAATGTTTTCCTCCAGATGAGGAAGAAGCCCTTTGGGTCCATTGATATCAAGCTAGAGAATAAAGAGGATGCCCAGTCTGTCTATTGGGCCTTTCCCGACGGGATCAAGGGGGTGGCTTTTCCTATCTGATCGGCATTTCCCCTTCGAGCCTCCCATAAGGCTTAGTAGCTAAGGACATATTTATAAATAATAGTTGACAATAATATACTCAATTATTATAATTATTAAGGTCTATCAAGGAGGTTAAAATGGCAAAGATCATAGGCATCGACTTAGGCACAACAAACTCAGCCGTGGCCATCATGGAAGGCGAGAAAGTAACGGTCATTCCGAATGAAGAGGGCGGCCGGACAACTCCCTCTGTTGTCGGGTTCACATCCAAAGGGGAAAGGCTGGCTGGTCAGGTCGCCAAAAGGCAGCGGGTAACCAACCCCGAAAACACGATCTACTCAATCAAGAGATTTATGGGCCGGCGGTTTAGCGAGGTCGCCCAGGAAATCAAACAGGTTCCCTTCAAAGTCACGCAGGCTCCAAACGGCGACGTCAGGGTCGAGGCCCTGGGCAAGCAATACGCGCCGCCGGAGATCTCCGCTATGATTCTCCAGAAGCTCAAGAAAGCAGCCGAGGATTACCTGGGGGAGAAAGTCGAAAAAGCGGTGATCACCGTGCCGGCGTATTTCAATGACAGCCAGCGCAAGGCGACCAAGGATGCGGGGAAGATCGCCGGGTTGGATGTAGTCCGCATTATCAACGAGCCCACCGCAGCCGCCCTGGCCTACGGCATGGACAAGAAAAAAGACCAGACCATCGCGGTTTACGATTTTGGGGGGGGGACCTTTGACATCTCTATCCTGGAGGTCGGAGAGGGTGTTGTTGAAGTCAAGTCCACCAACGGCGACACTCATTTGGGGGGAGACGACATCGACCAACGCGTCCAGGACTGGATCGTGGGCGAGTTTAAGAAGGAATCAGGTATTGACCTGACTCTGGATAAAATGGCTCTGCAAAGACTCAAGGAAGCCGCCGAGAAAGCCAAGATGGAGCTCTCCACGACCATGGAGACAGAAATCAATCTTCCTTTCATCAGCGCCGACCAAAGCGGGCCCAAGCACCTGTTGATGAAGCTGACCCGGGCCAAGCTGGAGAGCCTCGTCGAGGATCTTATTCAGCGGTCGGTCGGTCCTTGTAAGCAGGCCCTGGCCGACGCCAACCTGAAGTCCGAGGCCATCGATGAGGTCATCCTGGTCGGCGGGCAAACCCGCATGCCGCGCATCCAGGATCTGGTCAAGAGCTTCTTCGGCCGCGAACCGCACAAAGGCGTCAATCCCGATGAGGTCGTGGCCGTCGGGGCCGCCGTGCAGGGCGCAGTGTTGGCGGGCGATGTCAAAGACGTGTTGCTCTTGGATGTTACGCCCCTGACTCTCGGCATCGAAACTCTGGGCGGCGTTTTTACCAAGATGATCGCCCGGAATACGACCATCCCGACCAAAAAAACCGAGACTTTCTCGACGGCGTCGGACAACCAGCCCACCGTCGAGATCCACGTCCTCCAAGGCGAGCGTGAGATGGCTTCCTACAACCGCACTCTGGGCCGCTTCCATCTGGACGGAATTCCTCCGGCACCTCGCGGCATCCCCAAGATCGAGGTGGTTTTCGACATCGATGCCAACGGAATCCTCCACGTCTCGGCCAAGGATCTCGGGACGGGCAAGCAGCAGGCGATTACCATCACCGGCCACAGCGGTCTCGACGAAAAGGAAATCGACCGCATGGTCAAGGATGCCGACGTGCACTCCGAGGAGGACAAGAAACGGCGGGAAGTGATCGAGGCCAAAAACCAAGCCGACCAGCTCGTTTACAGTCTGGAGAAGCTGCTCCGGGAAAACAAGGCCCGCATCCCGGAGAGTGAAGCTGAAAATGTGCGCGCCGAGCTCGAAAACACCAAAAAAGCCATGGAGAGCGATAATCTCGAACAGATCCGGGGGGCCATGGAAGCCCTGTCCCGGGCCTCGCACAAGCTGACCGAGATGATGTACCAGCAGGCAGGGCCGCAGTCAAAGCAGGCGGAGGAGCCGCCCTATCAGCAGGGGGCTCCGGACCCCGGCCCATCCTCTGCTGGCGGTGGTGAGGACGAGGTCATTGATGCCGAAGTTGTCGACGAGGACAAAAAGAGATAGACTTCATCCAGAGAGTCGGCCCGGGCGCTTGGAGATAGGCGGGGAGGACCATGGATAAGGACTATTACAGGATCCTCGGCGTCGAACGGAAGGCCTCGGCGGCCGACCTCAAGCGGGCCTACCGCAAACTGGCCCGCAAATTCCATCCCGACCTCAACCCGGGAGATAAAACGGCTGAAGCCAAGTTCAAAGAGATCCAGGAAGCCTACTCAATCCTCAGCGACCCCAAGAAGAAAAGTCAGTATGACCAGTTCGGGTTTGTCGGCGATCAAACTCCGCCCGGGGCGGGCCAGCGGTCCTACAGCTCGGGGTTCGAAGGGTTTGATTTCTCGGACTACGGGTCTTCAAGCTTTGCCGATTTTTTCGAGAATCTCTTCGGCCGGGGAGCGCGCCCCGCTCAGACGGGGACTGAGCGCGGTGAGGACCTCCACTACACCATGAAGATCGGTTTCGATGAAGCGGTCAACGGCCTCCAGAGCAGGATCCAGCTGACGCGGTTGGCAAGCTGCCCGGCCTGCCAAGGAAGCGGCCACTCCCATTCCGCAGGAAAAGGCCGCTGTCCAGCCTGTGGAGGCAGCGGCCGGACGCATTTGCAGCGCGGTTCCATGAGATTCGCCACGACATGTCCCGCTTGCCAGGGGACGGGCGCCGCCCGGGGCGAGGATTGCCGGGAATGTCGAGGCCAGGGCGTCGGCCAAAAGACGGAACTCATCAACGTCAAGATTCCAGCCGGAGTGGACGCCGGGTCCAAGGTCCGGGTTCCGGGCAAGGGAAATGCCGGCCGGAACGGAGGCCCCCCTGGCGATCTGTACATCTCCATCGAAGTCAACCCGCATCAGTTTTTCCGGCGCGAGGGCGCCAATATCCTCCTCAAGGTGCCCATCACGATGCCGGAGGCCACGCTGGGCGCCCAGATAGTGGTGCCGACGCTCCTAGGCCGGACGACGATCAAGATCCCGGCGGGCACGAAGTCCGGCCAGAAGTTCCGGCTCAAAGGGATGGGGGCTCCGCTCGCGGGGGGACGCACGCATGGCGATGAGCTTATTGAGGTGGCGATCGTCCCGCCGGCGGTCCCTGACCAAAAAATCAAGGAGTTGATGAAAGAGCTGGCCAGGCTCTCCACCGAAAACCCGAGAGACAAAATAGGGATGAACTGAAATGAGAGGACGAAAACGCAAAAAAAGCGAAGTCCGCAGCTCTTATCATATCAGCCGGGTCTCCCAGATGTTCAACCTCCATCCCCAGACCCTGCGGCTCTATGAAAGAGAAGGGCTGCTCAAGCCCTCGCGGAGCCAGGGCAATACCCGGCTCTACACCGATGAGGACTTGCGGCAGCTCGAGCTCATCCTCAACCTCATCCGCGAGCTCGGTGTCAACCTGGCCGGAGTTGAAGTCATTCTCAACATGCGTCAGAAGATGGAGCGGATGGAGGCTGAAGTGAATGAGCTCCTGGAGTATGTCAAGCGGGAGTTCCTGGGAGGCGATAAGGATGCCTTGGAAAGCCGGCGCCGGGGCCTGGTCCGCCTGAGCCAGATGAAAATCGTGAAGCGGGATGATTCCGCGAAATAGCCGCCGAAAACCATGAACTACGAGGACTTCCTCGAATCGCGCAACCTCAAGCTCTATCTGAACCAGATTGCTAAGTTTCCCATGTACACCGAGATCGAGGAGAAGGCGCTGGGCGGAAAAGCACATCAGGGCGACGGAGAAGCGCTCCAGAAGCTCGTCGAATCCAACCTGCGGTTCGTGGTTTCGTATGTCAAGAAATACCGCGGCATGGGTCTCGGCATGCTCGACTTGATCAACGAAGGCAACCTCGGCCTGATCGAAGCGGCCAAGCGGTTCGACCCCGGCCGCAACGTCCGGTTCATCTCCTACGCGGTCTGGTGGATTCGACAGGCGGTCATCCACGCCTTGACCCAATCGGCCCGTATCTGCAGCCTCCCTCAGAAGCTCTCCGACCAGATCTCGCTGATGAAGAAAAAGGTGGCCCAGCTGAAGGCGGAGAAAGGACGGGAGCCGTCTCGCGAAGAGATCGCTCACAGCATGGGCATCAGCGAGGAAGACGTGGAGGATTTGCTGATCCTGACGGAGAAGGACGTCCATCTGAGCGACCGGCTGGCCGACAGCGATCTTGAAGTCGAGGGAAAAATCGAGGACCGGGAGACGCCCCCGGTCGAATACCAGATCGTCAAGGCCTCCATCCAGCACCAGGTCCGTGACATCCTCGGGGAACTGGATGAGAAGGAGGCCACTGTGCTAAAATTAAGGTTCGGCCTGGATGACGACCGGCCGCAGACGCTGCAGGAGATCGGCGACCGCCTTGGCTTAACCCGGGAGCGGATCCGGCAGATCGAGCAGAAGGCGATGCGCAAGCTCTCCCGGTCTCACCAGGTCCAGCAGCTCAGAGGATATCTCAACTGATGGCCGAAAAGATTTGCTCCAAGTGCGAGGGAACGGGCTGGGTGCTCGCTGTTGCTGAGGGCAAGTCCGTAGCCCGGCGCTGTGACTGCTTCTACGAGCGACAGAACCAGGCCCTCTGGGATCTGGCCCGGATTCCCCGGCGGTACCAAAACTGCTCGCTCGGCAACTTCGAGGTCCATAACGATTCTCACAAGGATGCCCTCAAGATTTCCCGGCAGTTCGTCAAGAACTATCCGGCCCAGGAGATCGGGTTGCTCTTCATCGGACCCTGCGGAGTGGGAAAGACACACTTGGCGGTGGCCATCATCCGGGACCTCATCGAGAAAAAGAACGTTTCCTGCTCCTTCTACGACTTCCGGGAGTTGATTCGGGACATCCAGAGCTCGTTTACGCCGGATTCAAACCTGAGCGAGGCCGAAATCCTGACGCCTGTCTTCGACGTCGGAGTCCTGGTGCTGGATGAACTGGGGGCAAAGCGGACCACGGCCTGGGTCGAGGAGACCGTGTTCTACATCATCAACCAACGATACAATCAGAAGAAACTGACTATTTTCACGTCAAACTACCTGGACACCGAAGAAGAAGTCGACGGTCGTGATTCCTTCTATAAAAAGGGCGGCGACTCGCTCGTCGACCGGATCGGGGTGCGGCTGCGCTCGCGGCTGTATGAAATGTGCAAGCTGGTCGAGCTCTGGGGGGACGACTACCGCAAGATTGCCAAGCAGGCCAGCTATCGATTCTAAGGGGTATTCTTCCCTGCCGTCGATTGAATTCTGCCCGCAATCATGCTAGATTATCCCCGCCTGCTCCTCGGTAGCTCAATCGGCAGAGCGGGTGGCTGTTAACCACTAGGTTCCAGGTTCGAGTCCTGGCCGAGGAGCCACATTTCCTGCCCGATCTTTTCCCCATTCTTACGAGTTGTTTTCTAAGCTAGAGCAGCCGGGAGGCCACCAGGGCGACCAGGGCCGCTCCGAAGACCACAGCCACGGGCCCAACCAGGATACGATAGACATCGCGGAGGTCCGCTTTGAAATAGTCCGCCGTCAAAGCCAGGCACAGGTGGGCAGGAGAGATCAAGATTCCGGAGAAACCACTGACGTAGGCAAAAAGCGCCAGAAAAGGATCGGGCGATCCGGCCCCGACGATGGGGACGAGCAGCGGAAAAGTGATGGCCACAAAGGCCTGGTTGACCCCGGTAAGGAGGGCGACCAGAAATGGCGCCATGAACAGAAGGATATAGCCGGAAATCCCTGCCGGATCTACCACGCCGGCGACGGCGTCAAGTGCGCTCGAGGTCTCCAGAACCCGCTTGAAGACCATGAGCGCGGCGGTGAGGAGTGCGATCCGCGGAGAAAAACCCGCCCGGATGACCGCCCAGCGCTCGACGAGTTTGCTCCGGGAGAGGAGTTGAGTGAGCAAGGCCGAGACGGCAAGGGCCTCCAGCATCTTGAGCCCTGCGGCGAATACGAGGACGATCGTCAAAAGGATGGGCCAGAGGCCGAGGACGACGCCCCAGACATCCCGCCAGCCCCCTCTCCCTGTGAATTCGGGCCCGCCGGCCGGAACATTCCGGAAGAGAATGACAAGCCCCGTTACTGCCGCCAGCACTGTGAAGGGGAGTTGGTATAGACAAAGAGTCGCGATCGGAATGCGGAAAATCGTCGAGGCCAGGATTATGTTGAGGTATAAAGGCCAGCAGTACTCCCAGATGTGGCGAAACCAATAATTATAGAACGTCTTCCAGGCAGGGCTGAGGTCCCAGCGCCGGGCGGCTTCTTCCACGATCGGCGCCCCCATCATCGCCCCGGCCATCATGGGCAGAAGTCCCAGCACGGCGGATGGAATGGCCAGGATCAGACGCGGGTCCCGGACGAGACGCCGCAGGGAGTCGACCAGGCGGCGGGAATGGTTTCCGGCCTGGAGATATTGTCCCAGGTAGAGGACGAGAAGGACGATGCCCACGAGCTCCAGGGTGGCCTGCGATGTCAGTCCCTCGAGCACGGCCCGGCCGAATAGCCGGGGCCGCAGGCCGAAGAGTGCGGCGACGAGCAGACTGTCGAGGGCGAGGGCCAGGCCCAGGTCCAATTTCCTCCTTATGAGGATGAGGAGCAGGGCGATGACGAGGCCGATCTTCAGGAGCGTGACCATGAGCCCCCTATTCTACCGCAAACAAAACCGAGACGATACTGTAAATGGACCTTCCAACATGTTATCATCCGATGGTCCGGAGGAGATGTCCGGCCAGAAAGGAGCCGTGCTCTTGACGAACGAACATAAATCCTCGCCTTATGACGCTCCGGAGCTGTACGATCTTCTATTTGAATCGTTTGATTTTGACCTGCCGTTCTGGCTCAAAGTCGCGCGCGATGCCGGCGGCCCTGTGCTCGAGGCCGGCTGCGGCACAGGACGCGTGCTCCTGCGCCTGCTCGAGGCCGGGCTGGACGCCGACGGGTTCGACGTGAGCGGGCCGATGATCGAGCGCTTCCGGGCCAAAGCCCGGAAGAAAGGCTGGCCCAGTAGGGTCGTCGAGGCCGACATGAGAGAGTTCTCCTTGCCTCGCCGGTATGCGCGGGTGATTTGTGCCTTTAACGGCTTTGCCCACTGCGAGACGACGGAGGACCAGATCCGGGCACTGAGATGTTTCCGCGAGCACCTGGAGCCGGGCGGGGCACTCGTCCTCCACATATCCTATCCGGGGCCCAAGTATTGGACCGAGCCAGACGGAGTTCCGACCTTGGAAATCGAGGGCAAAAACCCCGCCACCGGACGTGTTGTCCAAATGTGGGACACCCGGACAAAGGATCCGGTCGCCCAACTCCAAAGATCCGAGGTCGAGATTAGGGAAATAGACAAAGCCGGACGGACAGTCGCCTCCCATCGCTCCGTGACTTCCCAGCGCTGGGTTTACCGGTACGAGCTTGAGCTTCTCTTCCGCGTCGCCGGGTTCTCGCGTTGGACGACATGGGGAGGCTTCGAAGGGAAACCTCTCGCCGGCCCCCAAGATCAGATGATTGCCTGGGCCTGGAAGGATTGAGCCGGAAAGATCATGGTCCGGATCCAGAAACCGTTCGGGCTGGCAGGGAAGGGGTTTGCCAGAATGCCAGATGGTCCGCCAGGAGCCTGCGAGCGATCCTGATCACGGCGGGCATCACTTCCTCAGTGGTCATGTCCATGCCTCTGACCGGCTCAGCGAAGGAAATGTGGACGCGGGTCCGGGGGCTGCGGGCAAAGACCATTTGCTGGCTGAGCTGGAGCACTTCAGCCAGTTTCTGCCGCCGGGCCGGACTGCTTCTGATTCTGACGATCGGGCTGCGGACGAATCTCCGATCCAGGACTCCGCTCACGATCGCCGCTTGAAGCCGTGATTCGGGAACCCGGCGCAGCATGATCTCTACGCTCCGTGACCATCCTTGGATGGATTCCCAAGCGCCCGGAATCACCTCCGGATCGGGCTCCACATCGCCGTGGGCGAAAATCAACAGGGAGCCGCCGCTCTGAAGGTGCTCGACCGAAGATCGGAGCGCGGCCATGCGGCGGCCGGCTTCCGGCGGGACATAGATGAAATACCGGCGAGCGGCCGAGAAGGCGCGGGTGAAGGCGACATCTGATAGGAGGACCTTGGTATCTTTCCTGGGTATACAGGAGAGTACGGCCAACGAATCCAGGGCCCCGGGGTGGTTGGAAACAATGAGCAGTGGTCCGTCCGGGGGGATCGATTCCGTTCCGCGGGTGCTGACAGTCAGCGAAAAATCACGCAGGACCCGGCGGGCGCCGCCGCTGATTCCCGACGACTCGACCTCAGCATCAGCGCGCGCGGCGATGCGGCCGAAGCGAGCGGCCGGGCGTCTGAACAGCGGCCCCAGCAGCCGGCGCATGACCCCGCTCCGTCCGACCCCAAGAGCATAGCCGATCTCATCGATGATCTTTTCTCGGTAGACGGCCGCCTCTTCTTGCTGCGTTGGCGGGCTCATGGAATCCGTTTCTCCGCGCTCTCCGGTCAAACTATGCGCCGACCCGGATGAGGGCGCGGCGCCACTCCGGATGCCGCTCCAAATCTTCCAATGCCTGCTGCAAACCGGCGAGCGGGTACTCGGCATCAATCATCGGCTGCGGTGCAATTGTTCCGTCTTCAAGGAGCCGGGCCGCCGCCTCCCAGTAGTTATACCCGAGCACTGCCTGCAGCGCGGCATTGGACGGGCAGACAATCGTGATCCCTTTCACGCGCAGGGGCTGATAGGAAAGGTCGATCCGGTGGCGGGATGTGCCCATCAACACGCAGACGGCCTGATCGTCCAGGGCCCCGACCAGGCTGTCGGCATCGCTGGCTCCGCAGCACTCGAGCGCCCCGGCCATAGGACCGTATTGGCGCACGATGGCCCCGATGGCCTCGGGATCCCCTCCGTCGCGGCAATCTATGCCCCACTCGCGAGCCGCTTCAATCTTCTGCTTTTCTACCTCCAATCCTATCGGGCGCAGACCATGCCGCTTGAGCAGCCAGGAGGCTAAGACTCCGATGAAACCCAGGCCTCGGATGAGCACGGGGCGTGGTTCCCCGCGCTGATAGAGTTCCGGCACGGCGATGCTCCGCAGGTTAGCCGCCTCCTGCAGGACGGGCATTGTGATTAGGTTCGGGTAGAACAACGCCTGTACGTGGATCATGGCGACGGCCAAAGGATCGGCGAAGCAAACGGCCCGAGGGTCGCCGCGGTTCACGACCACGGGGAGATCGGCGAGCGCGTATTCGGCAAAACACCTCATGTCCCAATCGCGGTCAGCCACCAGGTTGATGCGGACGACTTGGTCGCCGACACGGACTCCGCGGACGTTGCGGCCTGCCTTGACCACCCGGCCGACGGCCTCGTGTCCGTGGCTGCCCGGCGGCGCCGGGAGCGGATGGAGTTGGTTGAGAGTGTGCGAAAGCTTCCAGAAGGAGCTATCACTGCCGCAAATGCCCACGTGGGTGATGCCCACGAGCACCTGATGGTCATTCGGAACCGGAGTCTCGACCTCGACGATCCGGTAGTCGCGCTCGCCTACAAGCTGAGCGGCTTTCATTTGGGCTCCTCCTTTTCACCTCAGCGTGAACGGATCGGGGAGGGTCTGCGGAGGCACCTCGAGCTTCTCGGGGTTCTCGATGAGGTCGGTCAGGAGGTCAATCGTGCCCTGGTAATAGACGCCGTCGGATATGCGTTCATCGAGGGTGAACTTTAGGTCGATGACTTCATCGACTTCGAGCTCGCTGCGCTCGTTGACGACCGGTTCTTTCTTCCTCCGGCCGACGGTGACGAAGAACGGCGCGTTCCCCCATTCGTACAGGTGGTGGAAAACCGCGTCAGCGCCGATGCTGCCGAGGTTGGCCAGGAACGCGCTGGTGTAGAGGGCGTCGCCTTTGATGAATGACGCCGGCAGCAGACCGAAGTAGTCGAGAGTCCGCACCGCCCGGATGGCCAGGCGGATCAAGCTTCGGGGCAGCCTGGTCACGATGGCCGTCGCCGCCTCATCCCTGGAGGTGCTGCTCTGTTTTGTCGCTTTGACGACAGAGGTGACTTGCTCGACGACATCGGCTATAGTGGAACGCGGGTGGAAAGTAATCTTGACGGTGGTTTCGCTCGCCTCCTCGCTGAGCTCGCGCTTGACGACGAACGATAGGTCGATCGTCCGGCGCTGGTAGATGCGGTGGCCGACGACAAAGCGATTGGCTTCCGGCCGCAAGGCCAAAGTGCGGACACCCGCAGCCAGGACGATATGGAAAAGCGAGATCTTTTTCTCCTCCGCCGCATTGGTCTTGTCGAGCCAAGCCAGGGTTTTGCCGATCCTTAGGCGCTGGGCATGGTAGATTAAAGACTCGGTGCGCGTCCGCATCAGGTAGGGGAACATCTTGCGGAAGCCGGGAAGCTTCCTCAGCCGGACGCCGTCACTGCGATCGCCGATGGCCATGCGGGTTCTCTGGACCTTGCCAGAAATCTATCCCGATTCAAGGACTTGTGTCAACCCTAAAGTCAAGCCGGCGAAGTCAGGGGCTTCCGCTCCCAGCGCATTCCCGGTCGTCGGTTCCGTCCCGAATTTCTCTGAGGGGACACGGAATCTTGGGATCTGCGATGCGCTCTCATCTTGAGCTCATGCTCAAGGCCATTGTCCGTGGCGAACAGGCCGGTCGCTGCCGTCTCGACGGGGATCTTCATCCCGATGAACGACTCGATGTCATCGAGATGCTTGCCGAATTTCTCGCAGGCAAAAGAGATAGCCTGGCCGGGGTTTCCAGCCCGGGCCGTCCGGCCGATCCGGTGAACATAGTTTTCGATATCCTGGGGGAGGTCGTAGTTGATGACCATTTCCAGGTCGTCGATATGGAGCCCTCGCGCCGCCACATCGGTGGCCACGAGGAACGAGAACTTCCCGGCCATAAAGTCGTCGATGATCCGGAGCCTCTGGCTCTGGGGCAGGTCTCCGGACAAGTAGCGCGCACGAAAACCGTTGAGTTCGAGCTTCTTAGCCAGCCGGGCGGCGCTGTGGCGCATGTTCGTGAAGATCAGGGCGTTGCGCGGCTTCTGCTGGTGAAGGATCCCGAGCAGCAGGTTGGCCTTGATGTGGCTCTTCACATGGTAGAGCTTTTGGGTGATCGTATCCACGGTCAGCTGCTCTGGCGTGAGCTCGATGAAGGCCGGCTGGTTCAGGTATTCGGCCGCGATCCTCCGCGAGACCCTGCTCAGGGTCGCACTGAACAGCATGCTTTGCCGGGCGCTGCGGGGGACCATCCCGGCCAGCAGCCTCTTGATGTCCGGCAGAAATCCCATGTCGAATAGACGGTCGGCTTCGTCGATCACCAGCCACCCCACTTCCTTGAGCCGGAGATGGCCTCTGCCGCTGAGGTCGAGTAACCGGCCGGGCGTGCCGATGACGATGTCTACGCCCTTCTTGAGCAGGGTCAGCTGGGCGGGGTAGCCGACACCTCCGAAAAAGCAGCCGACAGTAAAATCGAGATGGCGGCTGAGGAGGCGGGCTTCGCCTTCGATCTGGACCGCTAGCTCCCGGGTGGGTACGATGATCAGGGCCTTTTTCCGCTCGGGAGTCCTCTTGCTGAGCATTCCCTCGAATATCGTGACCAGGAAAGCGGCGGTCTTGCCGGTTCCGGTCTGTGACTGGACGGCGGCATCCTTTCCCAGGAGCGTCTGGGACAGGGTCTGCTCCTGGACGGCCGTCATTTCTGTGTAGCCCCTCTCTGTGATTCCTTGGAGGAGGCTTGGATGCAGGTTCAATTCGCTAAAATACATTCATTTTCCTTTTAATAAAAGTCTCAACATGAGGGGATGATCGTCAGACGAATTACTTATTCGGGCGGGAAAGACAATTCAGTTTGACTATTTCCTACCAGATGTTCAAGGACGCATTATACCAGAAGCGAGGCCGCTAGGCAAGCCCTTGGAGGAGCCGGGCCGAGCGGGGAGGGAGCTCGACGGAATTATGTTTATTCGATCGATCCGATAGATTGGCCAACAGCCGAACTTCACCCGCCGGTCCGCCCTGCGACCTGATAACGTATAGACCGCTACCCATCAGGCCCCTGACGCTCACTCGCCCTCCCTGGAGAGCAACCGCCTTCCTCAGCAGCCGCCGGCCCTGGTCGTCCACGAGCGAGAGATCATCGCTCTCGATGATCATGTTATCGAGCGCCCCGACTGCCAGGGCATAAAGTTCTTTTTCGTTTGGAGTCAGACTGGTATCCTGGCTCCGCAAGAGGAGACAATCTGGGTCATTGAGCCATAGCCGCCTGTGCAGGAAGGAACGCATGATCGAGTTTTTCAGCGCGTAGTAGGCGTTCGGGCCCTGAAAAGCACCGCGCTCGGTGTCCCATTGCGGGGCGGTATCTTCGCCCACCCGCATCCCTTCGACGAGACCCGCCGAGGGGAGCAGGGGAGCGCCGCAGCCCAGGATGAACCCGTCTCCAACCGACTTCCGGATCGTCTTCATCCCTTCCCGAAAAGCCTGAATTGGAGTCACCTTGCGGGCCCTCTCACCGGGCATCGCGGCCGCAAACAGAAAGTCGACCTTGAAATAGGAGAAGCCCATTTTCCTGAGCGCGGAAAAAGTTTTTCGCAGCCATCCTCTGACCTCGGGCCGGGTGGTGTCCAAGGCGTAGATTTTTTTCCCCCAGTTCCTGTAGCAGACCTTGGGCGCCCCGGCCTCCTGGACCATCCAATCGGCGTGCTCCTGAAAAAGCGCGGATGTCTCTGCGGCGCTGAAGGGGGCCGTCCAGATCCCCGCCCTGAACCCCTGACCGGTGATGAGCCGGGCCAGCTCCGGCACCGGGCGAAAGCCCTCTTTAGGAGTCAACCAATCGCCGATGTCCTTCTCGAACCCGTCGTCGACCTGAAAGACGTCGAACGAAAAGCCCTCTCGGGCGAGGCGAAGGTTCTTTTCTATGTCCGCCCATTTCAGGTTCGTAAAATAGTGGTACCAGCTCGACCAGCCAACGGGGTTCCGGACGGGAACCCGGGCGGCGTTTTCTGCGGCTGCCAGATCGGCATATTCCTCCAGAAGATTTTCCAGAGCTTTCGTCGGCGTGGCCGCTAGGATCGCGCCCAGTCCGGTGTCTGCAGAGCTATTCTGGAGGAAGACGAGAGGCTCCAGTTGTACCGGTGCCTCGAACACGGTGTCGAAATACTCCAGCCAGCCGATAAGCTCGCCTCCCTCAAGGGTGAAGAAGGGATGGGCAACCCGCGAGCCGAGAAATCCAACCAGACATCCCGGCCAGGCAATAAAATAATCGCTCACCAGGCCCTTCTTGAAGTCCTCCGGAATTGGCGTGAACACATACGGGCTGTATGTCCGCATGACGTCTTCAATCCCCATGTGCTTTTCATCCGGCCGCATTTTCTGGAGGGGTCCCCAGGATTGCCAGTTATTGAGCAGGAACTCCCTTGGCGCCCGTCCGCGGAAGACCTCGATCCGGCTCAGCCTCCCCCGCGCCTTCCCCGTGACCTTGAACCTTCCCGCGCCTTTTTCAATGGTATACTCGACTTCCGTCCCTTTGGTGCTGAAAATGTGACGGCCCTCGACCAATTTTTTTCCGAATACTTGCACGGCCGGCCTCGGATGATTCATCCGGGACCTATAATACAAGATTCTCCGCCGGAAATCTGCTTTCTCGAAGAGTCCGAAGGCGCGGATAGTTCCGGGCGGCAGGGTTTTGACTTCGGGTATGGCCTATGGTATAGGTTTCGCTTCGGCCGGGCATCGGCTGAACCTGAAAGGAGATCAAATGAGAAAACAGGCCTGGTTGGCGGGCTGTCTTATTCTGTTTTTGGTCCTTGCGAGTTGCGCTCCGGGTCCCAACAGCGCCGCAAAGACGGCCGACCGCGAGGGCCAGACGGCGGGATTCTGGCTCGGGTTGTGGCAGGGCCTTATCTCTCCGATCACCTTTATCATTTCTGTCTTCAACAAGAACATCAACATCTACGAGGTCCATAACAGCGGTTCCTGGTACAATTTCGGGTTCGTGCTCGGGGCCGGACTCTTCCTCCAAGGCGGAATTCTGGGGTCGCGTAGGGCGAGAAAAAGACGGTAGGCGCGCGTCGATGAGAGTCCACGAGTCCCTGGCCATCGGAGTGCCCGATATCCTGCTGCCGGGACCCGGCGCCGTCCTTCCCAAGTGGGCCGTGATCGCCTGTGACCAGTTCACCTCGGAGCCCGAATATTGGCAAAAGGTCGAGGAGTATGTCGGCGAGGCGCCCTCGACCCTTAAGATTATCTACCCCGAAGTCTATCTGGGGGAAGCCAGAGCCGACGCCCGGATCGCCCGAATCAGGGAAAATATGAAGCTCTACCTCCAGACGCCGGTTTTTAGCGAAGCGGAGGGCTTTATCTATGTGAAGCGCCGGACGAGCTCGGGCGTCCGGAAAGGCTTGATGGTGTGCCTCGACCTAGAGCATTATGATTTTAAAAAGGGGTCTAAAAGCCTCATCCGGGCGTCCGAGGGGACGATTCTCTCGCGGATTCCTCCCCGGGTCAAAATCAGGGAAGGGGCGCCCCTCGAGATCCCTCATATCATGGTCCTCATCGACGACTCTAAGGACACAGTCATAGGTCCGCTTACAGCTCAAAAGAGCGGCCTCAAAGAGCTGTATGATTTCGAGTTGATGATGGAGTCGGGAAGGCTCAGCGGCTATAGAGTGGATGATGCGGGCTTGGAGAAAGACGTTATCAAAGCTCTCCAAGCTCTGGCCGATCCTGCGGCTTTTGCAGTGAAGTATGGGCTCAGGCCGGGGACTCCCGTCCTTCTCTACGCCATGGGAGATGGAAATCATTCCTTGGCCACGGCCAAGACCATCTGGGAGACGACGAAGGAGAAAGGCAAGGACAAGAGCGCCGTAATGAACTCGCCTCTCCGCTATGCGCTGGTGGAGCTGGTCAACCTCCATGACGGAGCCCTCGTCTTCGAGCCCATACACCGCGTGCTCTTCGACTTAGCTCCAGAGAGGAACCTGATCGGGGACATGGAAAGATACTATCGGGGCCGTTTCCGCTATGCCCAGTGTCAGAGCCTGGAGGAGGTCATGGCGATGGTCGACCGGCAGAAGGGGAGTCCGCACCGGATCGGCTTGGTCACGTCCGCCGGATTCGGCGCGATAGAGGTCTTCAAGCCGGACTCCAACCTGCCGGTGGGCACGCTCCAGAACTTCTTGGACACTTTTATGGAGGAAAAGGGAGCTCGCCAGGTCGATTATGTCCATGGGACCGAGCCGGTCATCCGTCTGGGGAGCGGGAGAGGCTGTGCGGGCTTTTATCTGCCGGCGATGGACAAAAACGATCTCTTCAAGACGGTCATCCTAGACGGGGCGCTGCCTCGTAAGACGTTCTCCATGGGCGAGGCCTCGGAGAAACGCTTTTATATGGAAGCGCGGAAGCTCGTTTAATTATTACTTCAGCGCGGTCAGGCGTTCGCCGAGAATGCGGATGTGCCGCATTTCCTCTTTAATGATCTCTTCGATCTTTTCCCGGCCGCTGCCCACTGGGACCAGGTCTCTCATGCCCAGATAGAAGGCGATAGAATCCTTTTCGGCGGCCAGGGCCGATTTGAATATTCCCTCGAGCTTGGAAGTGTCGATGTCTTTCTTGAAAAATACCTTAGTGTTGGCCAGCGAGGCGAGGTAAAGGCCGGCCTCGTTATTCGGGTCAAAGGTCATGGCCTTCTTATCGGCCGCTGTCAGAGCCGATTTCATTCCTTTGAAAACCTTCTGGTGCTCGATCTCCATGTCCGCCAGTTTGTCCAAGACGTCTTGGGCCTCCGAATCCTTAACCTTCTTGGCGGAATCCCGATAGAACTTCTCTCCGTTTTGCTCGATCTGGAGGGCCAGCTCGAAGATCTCGTCGGCGTTGAACACAAAACTCATCTTGCGTCTCCTTCCGGCCCCAGTATACCAAAAATTCATCCATTTTTGACCATAGCCTTATCCAACTCTGATTCTCTGTTTGGGCCTAACCTCGTTGTGCACATTCCCAATCGGAGGCAGGTTAAAAAGGGTGAAGGCTGGGCAGGGCCACGGTCCGTGTCCTAACAGCTCTATCACGCTGGGGGACTTGATTGAGTTCGGCAAAACGGAGAAAATATTCACTAACCCGGCCAATAAATTGACCGAGGATTACATCACCGGCAGATTCGGGTAAAATAGAGGTTGTCTGAGGAGAAGATCATGGACAGACAATTCGACGCTGAACTTAGCGCTCTCAACGAAAAATTGCTTCACATGGCCCGGCTGGCTGAGGAGTCTGTTGCCTTGGCCGTGAAGAGCTTGAAGGAGTTGAACGAGGCTTTCGCTCAGGATGTCTTCAAGCGGGAAACGGACGTCAACCTTTTGGAAATAGAGATCGACGAGCTGTGCATGCGGCTTCTCGCCTTGCGGCAGCCGGTGGCCAGTGATCTTCGGTTTATCACCTCGGCCATGAAAATAGCCAGCGAGTTGGAGCGGGTCGGAGACCTGGCAGTGAACATTGCTGAAGTCTCGGTGGCCTAATCAAACTGCCGCCGCTCAAGCCGC